>Ga0209636_10001796_pt1 | contig 21690 bp, 28 predicted proteins | sample DeeMarSWOR152_54_FD_187464 | JGI IMG/M metagenome (GOLD analysis project Ga0209636, IMG submission 187464) | Marine sediment microbial communities from White Oak River estuary, North Carolina - WOR-1-52-54 (SPAdes) (version 2) | ecosystem: Environmental > Aquatic > Marine > Intertidal zone >...
GTCCAACCATCAATAAAGCGCCCGAAATATCCCGCAACATAAACTTTCACCGCCATCCCTTCCTTTTCTTATATAAATTGTGTGAAGAGTCGTTATCCATTTCTTACGGATTGCGCTCAGGGGGAAGGGGCCTTGCTGGAATGTTTAGTTGCTTCTGGATCTCCTTGGCTAGGGCTACTGCGGCTCCAGCTCTGTAGTTGTCGGTTATCACGAGTTTTGGTTTGCTTTCTTTAACGTATCGAATCAGCCCTTTGAAGTCAGAGTGGTCGCTTAAAGCAACCACGTACTCGTTCTCAGCTGTTCTGCGGTAGGGACTTTCGAACTCCCACCCGCTCATGCAGATGCGTAAAGCGTCTTTTCCAACGTACCGCCGGGAGCCCATATGATAGAAGGCAACATAGGGCTCACGCCTCTGCACCATCAACTGAGCCTCTTCACCGCTAGACAGTAGGTACCTTCCAAGCCTCATACCGTGCCTCTCGCAGATCTTTGAAACCCTGAAGACCTTCTCCGGAACCACAAAAGGAGCCCTCATCCCGGCTCTGTGAAGGATCTGCATAGCCTCCTGAATCTTACCGTGATAGCCGAAAAGATATACAGGACCCTTCTTCGATCCCTGCTCCACCAACGAAACGAGAATGCTCTTCACAGTTTTCTTGAAGGGTCTGACCCGAGAAGGATTTCCGTAGGTCGTCTCAATCACCAAGACATCGCTTTCAACGATCGGCGTTTCGGGCAGTCGAAAGTCGCTGGTGTACAGAATCCTCGTTCCCTCAGCGTCTTCTACGAGAACTTGAGCCGCACCCAAGATGTGATCCGCGTAATGCAGTGTCAACCGCTCATCCCCGTATGCTAACTCTTCTTCATACCCAAGTGTCTTCACTTCCCCAGCCATCAAGAAAAGTGACCCTTTCAAAACGTCGATCAGATCTCTAGTGACCGGGGTCATCACCACCGCCTCACATTTTTGAAGGCTCTCTCGCAAGCCGAGCATGTGATCGGAGTGAGCGTGAGTGACCACTCTCAAGGGTTTGGCATCGTCAAAGGCGTCACAGGCTACGTACTTCCCCAGAAGAACTGCTCCCCTCGCGGTCACGGCGGCTTTCAGCGACATTCAATACGCCTAGATGTAGTTTAGGACTGATGTGTTTTAAACGATTTTTGAAACCTTTACGTAAAAGTTTGCATAGCCAGAAGTCTACAGCGGAAGAGCGTACTAGATATGAGGGCCCATTAAACCCCCATGCATGCGTCTCATAAACAAAAATACTAAAGACGATTGTTTTACTACTACCAGAAGGTAAGGCGAAGTCAGAATGAGCAAGAAAGAAAGTAACAAACAAGATCTAATCATTTTTGTTGACGATTTTCTCAAAACGGGTGACGAAGAAAAGATCACTGAATATCTAATTTCAAACAGCAATCTTCCTAGCCCTAGAGCAAATTTAGAATTAGCCAAGGCATTTGCTGAAGTAGCCGAGGATAACTCGAAAGAAGTTCTCGAAAAACTATGGGTTTATGTCTAAATCTTGCACTTCTGTTAGGTTTGAATCTTTGAAGTCTAAATAAGAGTTTGTTCTATCCTCTCTTGTGTGTTTTTCTCAGAATTAAGACCGTTGTATCGGTAAGAAAGTGCGGGCATCAAAAGAGTTCTTAACATGACATTTAGTACATTCACTCTCAAAAACGGGTTGCCCTAATTCCATAGCCTTGCGTATTGTTTCACTATCTGGTATTAGGCTCTCATATTCAGAAGGGAACCCCTTTTTATCAACACAATTAGAACAAGTTATGCGTAGTTTAAGAACGCCTTCTTCCAATCCTCTTGGAATGTATCTTCGTATTGCAAGGATTATGTTTGCAACAACGTCTTCAAGAGAAGTAAATTTGTCAATAACAAGAAAGTCGGTAGTATCTTTTGTGATGAATCCTTTCAGTTGCACTCCTTTGTGGCTAAGTGGGATTATAAGAGGCAATTCTTTATGTTTCCGTTCTGTTCTTCTTTTAAGTGCATATGCAAATCCGATTTCTTGATTAACCCATTGCGAGTTTTTTCCGTTCTCTGTCAACAAAACAACCATAAAATGGCTTTCGTATAATTCGTTCTGAATTCTCTGCTTAAAGTCTTCTCCATACGCTTTATACAATTCAGCCTTATATGGTACAAATTGGACTATCCTTCCTAAGCAATTATATATGTATTGTGCTTTATCGTTATCTTCGCTTGAATAACCAATAAATACTTTGTATTTCATGTAGTATCAACTCTAATTAGTTCTTTTGGTTTAACTATTTAAACTAGGTGAGGAAAAGAATAAAAAATTCTGTGAGGGTAGAGTGAAACTATTATTTCATTTGAAGTTGTACTAAAGATTTAAGAAAGTTCTGCGTAGTCTACGCTTTTCTTCTTGTTCCACAGTTTGGACAGAAAGTAGCTGTTTGAGGCATTAATCCTCCACAGTATTTGCAGGGTATCATTACAATTTCTTTTATGACTTCTCGTTCCTTTGTAACTTGGACAGCTGGAGGTTTTGTTACTGGAATTAATTTATGGGTACTGATGTTTTTTCTTCCTTTGACGTCCATTCTCGCTACTATGTACCATTTGACATGGGCATCTACACTAGAGTATGATTCTCTTCCAACTACTGGAAGCTCTACGCTGAAAGGAAAATCTTTCTTGAAACCAGATGTAAGACTCAAAGAGTCAGCTACTTTTCGTTTAGTACGATACAATACTGCTTCATCCCAGTAAAGGTTCTTCTGAGATTTCTATTATGTCCACTTCCAACTTAGTTTTCTTTTTACTCTCCAAACAAACTAGCCTAAGCAGTATTTCATTGACATCAACATCTTCTTCAGACTCCACAGTGATTGTGCCTTTCACTTCTTCTCCTAAAGCAAAAGGACCTTTGGGCAGAGCTAATGTAATACTGGCTTTGGGCTTTTTCAGTTTCTTCAAAAAACTCAACTTTACTCTCCTCAGTCATATTACAATTCAAACTATCGAGTCCTTACGAATATATTATTCCAAAGTTGCATTAATAATTTAAGGAGAAAAGTTCTATCAGTAATTGTTGTGTAGATGAGAGGTTGAGGTATGAATGAAATACTTTGGATAGCGTTGATCTTTGGAATGCTGTCAATTGGTGCATTATTGCTGTATTTCGTTAAAGTTATCATGGGAAGAATGGAGAAATATTTTTTGAGCAGAGATGAAGCTCTCATATTTGTTGGGGTAGTCCTAATGGCTCTAAGCCTGCTTTCATCATCTTTCGCTTTGTACGTCCCAGAACTGTTTGGAGCAGGAGTTGGCATACTCTTTGCAGACTGGATTCTTAACTGGGAAAGAATAGTAGAAAGATATAGACCCAAGAAAGAATCATAGAACATTTAGAAAAAGAGAACAGTTGAGTAGTGTTTACTTCATCTTGGTTGATATTTATATTCAATGAAATATTGACAAAGAAAGAAGTCAATGACTTATGCTTGTTTCAATTTATTTTTCTTCTAGCAAGAAGCTTATCTATGAATGTTGTTTTGCTTATCCAATAACCGAATGTTGCACCTACAACGTTGATTAGCAAGAAGGGCATGTAGATTTTGCCAAAGAAGTTGATAATATCCAGCATACTAGCTGGAGACAACGACAAAATTGGGTGTTCAATTCTTAACATTAGAAAATAAATTTCAAAAACGTAATAGAATCCATATCCGCTGAGTCTCCGTATGCTGACATAGAAGGGGAACGCGAGGGGTAGAGGATATTGTTTCACCCTAACATCAAATAAAGGTAGTGGATATAGATAGACAATAGTCACTGAGAATAGGGATACTAACGCCACTATAACAGTAGTCAATGCAACATATGTTTTCCATCTAAACCTTCTTGCTAAAAGAAATGATATGAACATTGAAAGCAACATATCTGTTCAATTTCTAGTAATAATAAGAAGTTTATAATACCATGCTTTAGAACAGTCGATAATTCATTCACATTTGAAGTTGCATTAATAACGTTTGATTATTCTAAAGTTAATTAGGATGGAAGTTTAGAGGAAGGGTAATTACTTTAGTTTCTATAGTGTTCTGTCAAATTAAAATCTTGTTAACTGGTTCTTTTGATTGTTTGTTTAAGAGATGATTGAAAAAAGAGGGTAGCTTGAGGTACGCAATGATTACTATCAATGAACAGCTCACCCTAGTAAGCCATAACCTTCCCATTCATGTAGACATTTTCGGCATCGACATTTGTATTTACCGATAAATAGAAACCGAACAGCAATCCCTTTCTCAAGAATCCTCTCAATGGATTTTGATCCACATACGGGACAGCGTTCTTTCTTCGTAAAAAATGGTATGACAACTACAGATAAAATAGTAATAGGAGCGAAAAGTGCCAAAGTCCAGAAGAGTGTATCAAGTGCAAATCCTGACCAGATAATTTCGTTTTCTGGACCTGGCCAATCCCATATAGTTTGTTTAAGCCAAGCGAAAGGAAATCCCCAATATTCCACAAACATAGGGGTCTCCCTAGGATATTCCAGTGGATGGGTACTAATGGTAAAGTATGTTGCTATTGGTCCGAGAACCAAAGAAATAACCAAGCTGACTAAACCAATTTTCAGATACCTTTTCCTTTGAATAGAGCCTAGCCACCCATTTCCCTCCTTAGACTTTTTCTGAACTCTAATCCCTTTCTGCATTAATTATTACCAGTAAATACATCATTTCAAGTTGTACTAAAGATTTAAGAAAGAAACTTCTACATATTAGTAGGATTCCCGTAGTTGTATCATGGTGATTCACTGTGTTTGAAGGTGAGAAGACCTTTGTATTTTGGATTGGCTTGATTATTCTAGGTTTGGCTTCAGTAGGTCTTTTCGGAATACTGTGGATGATTGCAATCTGGGATGGATACAGAGATATATTTAGTATGCTCAAATATCAAGTTCCAACTATTGTGGGTGGAGTTGTTTTCATACTCATAGGACTGTACATGATGAAGTCTGGCGTAAAGAAGAAACCTTAAGGTCCAAGTGCATTGGACATTTAACTGGTTCTTTGATTGTTTGTTCAAGAGATAATCTAATGTTACAAAGTATGTTGTCTTCTGTAGACTATAGCTGCTAGTAGTGTTGCTATCATGCAAAAGATTTTGTCATCATAATGTCAGTAAAGGAGTGATTAAGTAAACTATTACACTATTTATCCCATGAACCACTATACATGGCCAAATGCTTCGTTCTTTGAGGTAAAGAAGTACAAGCACTGCTGAGGTAACTCCAACATTTATTGTGGGTCCTAAGCCGAAGAATTTGAGGTGTACAGAAGTGAAAGTTATCCAAGAAACGATTCCTGCTAACCAGATTTTCCCTGTCAGAGAAGTTAGTCTTTCCATGAGGTATCCTCGGTAGAATATCTCTTCAAGAAAGGTTCCAGTGAAGAATAGAAGCATGAGAGTGAGGAAGTTATATTCTCTTATGATTGGTTGGAGACTAGCAAGTGTCTCAAGTCCGATTGCTTCTAAAGTCAAACCGACAAACAACGAAGCTACCATAAGTATGAGGAATGAAAGAACACCTATCCACAAATATCTCCATCGCAGCTTTCCAAATCCAATGTTCTCCAACTTATTGCCCTCAACTTTGAGAATCCAGAAGAACAGTAATATGGAAAGCATCAGCTCCCCTATAGTCGCAATCTGAACATTAGTGTCGGTTGGATTCTCTGGAAGGAGAACATTTCGTAGCCCAAACTCAATGGACAAAACAATTACTATCCCAATGGCGTAGACCCATTTCTTAGACCACATGCTGGGTCCCAAGTTTGTTTCCTATGTCCTCTGCTTCAGTTTTTATGACTTGTGGAAGAATCTTCTATTGAACGAGATGAACATGATCTCTAAATTATTTTTCTTCCTTTGACCCTGAAATGAACTGGGCGGTAAGGTATTTTTGATGTTGAATAGTATTGTTTTTCCCGTAGCCGTAAGGCGATTTCAACGAATTCTGTCATAGTTTTATGAATGAACTCTTGGGTCGGATTTCCCCAACGTATGCCTATGCACAATGGATCCACGTAAACGTAGAGTCTCCGATCCTTGTAGTTGTACGAGGCCTCGTTGGGTCTACCGAACTTAGGCCTGCTGAGAAATTTGAAGGGCCAGAGCTTGCAAGCCGTGGGCTTCATGTACTGAAGACCGCAGAGCCACCGGTCGAAATAGTTGCACAGGAAGACGCATGACCCATCGGTTCTTCTTTTCAGGTGGAACTTGCTTATGCTGGGTTGGGTTACTCCCACCCCGTAGGAGCGGACGATGTTCACCCATTCTGGAAAGGAGAGAACCACGTCGAAGCCTCTGCAACATGTGCCGCAGGCGATGCAGTTCCAGGATTTCACGTATCTCCAAGGGACCGGTCTCATTTGCTCATCATCCACTTGAAACTGTCATTTAGATTTCTAGCAAATCTTTTTTATAAACGTGTTTTGCCGTTTTGGTTTTCAACGTATTGCGGGAAAGAGCATCGTAAATAGTAATATTTAATACACCCTTTGATAAATGATATACATGAGCGTGAAAGCGTGAAATCAAATAGGACACGATTCTGGAGCCTCAAAATAGACTCAGCGTTCATAAAAGTTATTATTAAAGCCAAAAAATACACGAAAGCTACCATATGAGGAGGAAAAAAAATGAAACGCCCTCTGGTATACAAGGTCGATTTAACCAAAATCGAAGGAGACGGGGCCTTTCCCTGCCCAAAATGTGGAGCCACAATTTCCCCCGATGATGAAACAGAAAATGTCTACACCATTCTGGAAACAAAATTTAGAGGAGAATCCTTGGAAAAGCTACTAATTTTGTGCAAGTGCGGGAGCGAAATTCATCTAGTAGGATTTCTTTCCTCCTAGACGTTGAGTATTTACGTGGAAACTTAAACAAAATACAAGAGGCTTTTAATGAGCTTGGGGCTATAAGGCTAAGCTTCGTTTATATCTTGTAAACGTATATCGTGTGGGATGGGTACCCAAGCCTCGGGTTTTCACAGAACTTATCAACCCTTTGTGGTTTCCACCCGAGAACCTCATAGTCGTGACAAACAACTCGTGCCCCTTGCCTAAGTTCTGACTCCAGCTTCGGCTTAACCTTCTCGTTTGCGCTTGTCGTGAGGTAGAGGGTGACCACGTCCGCCTGACTCAGATCCACTTTGAACATGTCGCTTTGAACGATTTTGACCCTGCCGTTTAGACTAAGCTCAGAAACCTTCTCAATAGCTTGCTTCACCAGGTCTTCCCTCAGCTCCACACCCACCGACCTAGCTCCGAAATCCTGGGCGGCCATGATGACTATTCTCCCATCCCCGGAGCCCAAGTCGTAGACCAACTCTCCAGGCCTCAGTTCGGAGAGAAGAAGCATCCGGCGAACCACTGGAAGTGGCGAGGAAACGTAAGGCGCGATATACAAATTTTAGCCTCCTCAGCTTCTATTTTATCCTGACTTTTCCCAAACACATGCTTATCTCTTTTTCGAATCAAAGGTCAAAACAGGTGGGCGTATTTATAGGTTTCCGTCTTTGTTTGCAAGATTAGAATTGTTAGGCCACGTAGGAGTTTCTTTTTGGTCTTTTAGTGGGCACAGGTCGCCTAGATTCTCCGCACTTCAAACAGCTGTGCCCGCAGATTTCGAGATATTTCTCTTCACTTGTGAGAACCGCTTCAGCGGCCTTGCTACAGAGATCGCTTGGCTCCTTGCAACCCGCCTCTCTGCACAACGTAGCGACGTATGCACAGCAGTTGTGGACGTCTTTTACGTTAAACGCCATTCGGTTGGTGCGCACGAGCAGACAGAGCTCTCTAGCCAAAACGCAAGTTTTGATGAATTTAAATCGGCCCAGAACGTTCTCCCGCATCCTTCGGCGGCTTAACTCCAATTTTTTCTCTCCACAATGATGGTAAATCCAACTAACTGTCGAGCCCCCTTTTATATTTTGAGAATCTAACATAACTACTAGCAATCTAACTTTTAGCTTCTTCACGCCGTTGTGTACATCAACCGTTCAATCTTAAGAATAAACGTATTATTGCAGAAACACATTACCAGAATCTTCTTTTCAAAGCCTTCTTCTCAGATTCTATTACCAATTCAAAAAAGCGTTTCGTGAGATCTCTCTCCTTCCGAAGAATTTCATCTACGTCAGAGGGCTTCAGTCTCCTTCCAGACAGGGCCACCGCGGCTGGCTTTCCATGCTTGGTCATCAGCTGCGCCGTTTCCACAGCCCACCCATGCCATTTTTGTTCAATTTTCGTCAGTCTTTCACCCTTCTTCTCTACAAGTGAACCAACTTCATCTTCTTCTCTGCGGAGTACGCCGAGGGCTGTGGACCCACATTTTGGGCACTCCGGTTTGTTGGGTAGGTCTTTTATGCGTATCATCTGAAGGTAATCCCAGCAGCTGGTGCAAACGAAGGTGCGGACCTCATTGAGTAAGCGTGCCTTTGCTGATTCTATAAGTATGAGTCGCATCCTCTCAGGGGGGATGAGATCGGTTTTCATGCTAGCTCTCTCTAGGCCGACGCGTGCGATTGGAGTGACAACCCCTTCGGTTTCCAGCTTTTGAACCTCAAACTCGCCTTTTCTAACTCCGTCGAAAACCTGAATTGTGTGTTGTAGGTCTAAGTCCTTCGTGAAGATTTCCTTGAGAGCCTCGTCGTATATGACGGTGCCCTCAAAGCTTTTAATCAGGCTTCGGAGACTGACCCGGCTAAAGTCAGCCCACTTTTTAAGGGCCCCGAACCTTCGAGCCACGTGAATCATTCGCCGTTTGAAAATCCCCGTCTTCACAGCAGCCCTCATAAGTTTGTCCTGGATAACCGAATCGGACCACTTCTTCATCTCATCAAACAGCGACACGATGTAGTCGGCGTTGACGGCGCCCATGGTTTGAATGAAGATGCGATACGGATCGTGCCGCACCACAACAGTGTATCCGGTTTGTTCAGACAAAACGTGACCAACTAACTGAGCTAAAGCGCGGTTTGTAAGAGACCCGAAGTTAGCATGGATGATGATGAAGTCTTTCCATTCCTCAACGACTATCCGTTTATCAGTTGGAACTAGACAGCCTTTCCCAGCCTGCTCAACAGTTTCCAGCATCGCGCGTAGAACCGTGTCTTTGTCCGCTGGATACTTCTCAGCTAACAGAGTCGCGGCTTCTTCGGGCGTAACTTCGCTCCTCATCTGTTCTTCAACTAAGCCTCTGATCCAACCGACCTCCTGGGCGACTTCGAAAGGAACAGGGATCTCCTCCCCAATCCAGCTTGGGATGGCTCCGGTTGGGTCGTCAACCGATTTCACGTAAACGTGGTCGCTGGATACGTTTATGATTCTCCATGGGCTCCCGCGGATTATGAACTTTACGCCTGGTTTTCCGTATTCTGCCATGAAGGCCTCGTCTAGTATTCCCACAGCGGACTCCGACGTCTCATCTACCACAAGGTACTGTTTTTCGTCGGGGATCATGGAAAGGTTTCCGAAGTAATATTCGTACATGGCCTTGGTTCGGCGGGGCTTTATGGCAAGCATGTCCTCAAACGAGACCCACGCCAATCTGGGGAAGCGGGAATGCATGTAAGTTAAAACCTTTTCAACGTCTTCCAAGGTGAGATCGGTATACGGGTAAGCGTTCTTGAACAGATCATAAATCTCATAGAAGTACCAGCGCTTTTTCTTCATTAACAACCCTATTATCTGGTGGGCTAGGGCATCATAGGGTTTTGGCGGTATAGTGACAGGCTCCAACTCTTCTCTGCATGCCATGCGGGCGATGACCATGGCCTCCAAGGTGTCGTCGGAGTCCATGGTGACGATAAGTCCTTTGGCGATGCGTCCGATTCTGTGTCCGCTCCTTCCAACGCGTTGAATGAGGCGTGTAACCTGCCGGGGACTCATGTACTGTATTACCAAGTCTATCCTTCCAACATCAATGCCTAACTCCAGCGAACTGGTGCAGACAAGCCCCTTCAGTTCACCGTTTTTTAGTCCCCGCTCAGCCGCTACCCTCGAAGGTTTAGCTAAAGATCCGTGGTGAATAGACACTGGAAAGTCGATGTCCCAAACCTTGAATCGGCTTGCTAAAACCTCTGAGGCAGAGCGCGTGTTAGTGAACAGAAGAACTGACTTTTGTTTTTCAATATAACGACGAATGACGCGGAGTCGGGCAGCAACCTCGGGATGGGTGAAGAGCGCTGAGGCGAGCTCGTAGTCTTCGGAAGTGGGCTGAGGGAAAAGAATCTCCAACTCCATGAGCCTTGCCACGGGCACCCTTACGATTTCCACTTTTCGCTCGTTCCCCACGAGAAACTGGGCAACCTTCTCTGGACTGCCGATCGTGGCTGACAAACCGATCATCTGAAAATCTTTGCCGGTGACCCATCGAAGTCTCTCCAGAGCCAGAGACAACTGGCTTCCACGCTTGCTGTCCGCCATCTCGTGAACCTCGTCGACGATCACCCACCTGACCTCTTGGAGGTGTTGACGCATCAACCTGCCAGGCAACACGGCTTGCAGGGTTTCGGGTGTGGTGATCAACATGTCAGGTGGGCTACGAGCCTGTCTTGTGCGCTCTTTGGTGTCGGTGTCGCCGTGTCTCACCGCCAGCTTCACGTCTAGATGGTTGCACCACCATTCGAGGCGCTCTAGCACGTCTCGATTCAGGGCTCTTAGCGGGGTTATGTAGAGAACCTTGATTCCGCGATGTCTTACAGGTGTCTGAAGGAGCATGTGGAGAACGGGAAGAACCGCTGCCTCGGTTTTTCCGGTGGCGGTCGGCGATATAAGGAGAACGTTTTTTCCCTCGAGGATTTTGGGTATTGTTTTTTCTTGGGGTTCGGTTGGCGCCTCGAATCCCTTCTGCTCGATCAGCCTGCGAATGGGTTTAACGAGCGTCTTGAAGGCGTTCTTTGGAAGTTCCATCTAGGCCAACCTGCCCAGAACCAAGGGAATACTCGGAAGCGTGTGTAAAAGCGTTTTGGAAAACAGCGGTGCGCTAAGTCGCGAGTGTCTTTCTATTAGTTTCCTTCTTTCACATCCGTTTAGATCATCTGCACCACGCCATTGCCCTTAATGGTTTACCTACAACCCAGTTAAAGATGACATAAACATGTCTAAATTTTACGCTTTTGCGTTGTATGAATGGAAAGTTTTTTATTCAATATCCTTTAAACATGGTTACGAAAAATGGAGGAAAGTGTATGGCTAAATGTCCGAAATGCGGAGGCGAAGTTGCCAACCCAAGAAAAACATGGAAGATGGCAGGTCGTCCAGACAGAACAGGCAAGAGAACTGAGCTGAAGATAGGCCTTTATGACTGCCCCAAATGCGGGGCTTTCAGGAAAGTTCTGGAGAAGCGAAAGATTTAGACGCGGGCACCATTTAGGCGACCCGTATGCAGAAGAGGCGAGTAAAACAAAACGCCCACCCCTCTTGTGGAAGAAGCTCTAGGAAGGGGAATATTGGCTAGGCGAAAAAGGGAACTGAAACTATAGATGTCTAATCGCCTGTGACAAAGCTGTGGCGCGTGAAGGCGCTCTGCATACCCCCTCTTTTTGTGTATTCGAGCGGTGGTTTTTAACATACAATGGTGTTCTCTGGTAAAAAAGGTGGAGCATGTGAAACTGAAGGAGATGCTTAAAAGCGACTACGTGAAGTCCGCCATCATGTTACTTATCCTCGCAATCAGTGTTTTTGTTTTCTGGTTTGGTTTGAGGGCAGCTTTAAGGGCTGAATACCCGTTGTGTGGAGTGGCCTCTGGAAGCATGAAACCCACCTTAAGAATCGGCGACCTTATCGTGGTTCAAGGGTTAAACCCAGATGATATTAATGCGGCTACGGCTCCTGAGGGCGATATCATCGTGTTCTACAAACCTAAAGGGTGGCGTGATCCAAACGACCTCATCGTCCACAGAGCTGTAGACGGGTTTTATAATGAAGATGAAAACAAATGGTATTTCAAAACGAAGGGAGACGCAAACTCTGGGCCAGACCCTTGGGAGGTCCCGGAAGATTACTTGATCGGTAAAGTTGTAAGTTTGCGGGTACCACTAACAGGTTTCATCACCTTCCTAATGCGGACCCCAGCTGGAATACTAGTGATCCTACCGATGCTAGTTGTGATATTCATAGACTGGATTCCATGGCCGAAAAAACACCCTGAACCTTAAGCCAGCCCTGTTGAGTATTTCTGCAAACACAGCCGTACGAAGCGTACGTTTTTTCATCGATGCGACAGTTTGTTGATGTAAAGGCTAAGCCAGTTGAAGCATCGAAACTCATATTAAACGTGAAGCGTTTAAGACTTAGCCATGGAAATACTAAGCGTTCAAAAGCTTTTTCTTTACGTGTTAATTTGTGTAATGTTCATTCCCTATGTGGCTTCTTCTTTGGGGTTAGGTGAAAGTTTAATTTATAATGCGGAAATTGTTGCGTTGGTATCTTGGTACATAGTAAGCCTAGTTTTTCCTCTGAGTCTGAAGGAGTTGGACACTGCCTTTATTTTGTGGTACATTACGTTTGTTCTGGTGGGCGTCGCTATAGGTTCTGATATGGTTTATCGTATTCATGTGACACAAGGAAAGGACGTTTCGCCCGCCTATTGGTATGACGGATTTGGCAGACTGACGCGTGCTTTTTTCTCGTTCATAGAAAGTTGGGTTCTCCTTGTGATGCCGGGATGCGTGCTATTCCTGATCATGGTGTTCGGTCGAAGGGTGTACTGGAAATCTGAAGAGGCAACTTAGCCGCTCATGAATGGAATCGTGCAGTCTGTGTTCACATCGCCGCTCTAGACGTATTTTCTGGTTTTTCCTTTATGTAAACCAAGCCTTTATAAGAAACTCACTCTCATTGAGGTTGATGTAGGTGTTTATATGCCGAAGGTGAAGGCTTCGGTGAATATCGAAAACGTTGTTGCGTCCGCGACTCTGAACCAGAGGGTTGACCTCAACGCGGTGGTGAAGGGTTATCCAGGAGTTGAATATCGCCCAGAACAGTTTCCTGGTCTAGTTTTCAGGTTGAAGAGGCCGAAAACCGCCACTTTGATCTTCAACTCAGGAAAAATGGTTTGCACAGGCGCCAAATCGGAGAAGGAGGCTAGAAGGGCGGTGGTGAAGGTTATCAAAGAGCTGAAGAAGAGCGGCATAATCATAATTGGCAAACCTGAGATGAAAATACAAAACATCGTTGCCTCGGCAAGCCTTGGGGGAATGATTGACCTTGAAAAATCTACCTATACGCTGGGAAGAACCATGTACGAGCCTGAACAGTTTCCGGGTCTCATTTACCGAATGGACAACCCCAAAGTGGTGATTCTCCTGTTTGCAAGTGGAAAACTGGTTTGCACAGGCGCCAAGAAGGAGCAGGACGTCTACGACGCGGTTAGCAAACTTCATCAGAAACTTGAAGACGAAGACCTAATATACTATGAATAGCGCCTAGAAAATCTCTTATTTTTTCACCTGCTTCAAGATCAGCTTGTATTGATCTTCTTTGATGGCATCCATCTCGTAGAGTTTTTCAGCTGCCTCACTCACCCTCAGCAAGTAGTGAAGTGTGACGTTGTCCTCCGCTAATTTTTGTTTCCCCCCTTCCTCTCGATCCAATAATACCACGGCGTTCGTCACTATTCCACCTTCGGCTCTGATCGCCTCTCTCGCCTGTCTCAGAGAACCTCCGGTTGTGATGAGGTCGTCTATTAACAGCACACGGTCGCCAGGCATGAGGAGGCCTTCAATTCGGCGCTCTCGCCCATGTAGTCGGGTGCGTTGGCGGATGTAGAGAAAGGGCTTGTTCAGGTGGTATGCAATGATAGAGGCAAAGGGTATCCCTGCGGTGGGTATGCCTGCGATTCTATCGAAGTTTTCGGCTCCCAACTCGCTTTTTATGAAGTTCACGTAGAGGTCGCAAATTCTTCTAAACGCGTCGGGGAAGCTTGGGACGATTCTGAGGTCAATGTAGTAGGGGCTTGTTCTCCCGCCAGTGAGCTTGAAGGTTCCAAACTTTAGGGCGCCAATCTTGTTCAAAATTCTGCATAACTTGACTTTCATTACTTCCTCTTTTTTGTTTAGCGACAATATGGCTCCCTCAAAAGTATCACCTTGATAAGCTTTCTGCGATTTTCAGGCCAAACTCTCTAGCCGCTTCTGGTCCCCTTCCTGTTATTATTTCGCCGTCAACCACAACTGGAGCGTCTGAGATTAGTGCTCCACCCTTCTCTAGCTCATTTATGGTGGTTGCTGTTCGAAAAACCGTTGCCTTCTTACCCTTGAGTAGTCCTGCTTTGGCTAGGACCACCGGCGAGATGCAGATGGCTGCGACTAGTCCTCCCTTTTGATGTAAAGCCTCAACTATTTTTTGAACCTTTGAGTTGTTCCACAAATAAGTTTGGGAGCCTGATCCGCCAACAACGACAACGGCGTCAAACTCCGCTGGACTAACCTCGTCTACGGTCGTGTCAGGAGTCACTTGCAAGCCAAACATTCCTCTGGCTGTTCCAGCCACGGTGCTGGCTACCACAACTTTCACGCCCTCCCTTTCTAGGACGGCTTTCGGCTCTTGAAATTCTTCGTCCCTAAAGTCTCTTGGAGCGATTATCATCAAGGCTTTCTTTTCCACCTATCTTAAACCTCCTTTCACAATTCTTGTCTGAACTTTATTGTGGGTTGGGTTTTAAAGGGCTTGCGCCGTCCGTTATGTTTAAATGAAACTCGTGGGAATGTTGTAGAAGGAGATTTTAATGGTTGAAGTATGGCTTCCCTACGGTGAAAGCGAGGTTTGCGCAAGGATCCCCACCAGAAACTTCTTGGGAACAATTGAACCAAAGGAAAAACCCGGTGGAGCAGACTCTCGGGCTGAGGTTGAGAGGGCCCTAAGAGAGCCTATTGGAACCAAGCCGTTAGCTGAAATCGTAAAGCCTGGTGACACGGTAGCTGTGGTGTTGGATGATGCAACCCGAGCAACCCCGAGTTATGTGATGGTTCCTCCTTTGCTGGACGAACTGAATCGGGTGGGTGTGAAGGATGAAAGCATCGCCCTCATTTTCGGGTGCGGTATCCACCGCGAGGTCAAACCTGAAGAGATGAAGAAGCTTGTGGGCGAGGAGGCCCTAGAAAGAGTAAAGTTGGTGAATCACGACGCTAAGTCTGAGGATCTTGTTTACCTCGGTAAAACAGCTAAGTTTGGAACAAAGGTCTACGTGAACAAGGTTTTCGCCGAGGCTGACGTGAGGATTCTGGTTGGGGACGTGGAACTACACTACTACGCCGGGTATGGTGGTGGGAGAAAAAGCGTTCTGCCCGCTGTCTCAGGTGCGGAAACTATCCGAAGTAATCACGCCATGCTTTTAGATTCTAAGGCTAGGACGGGTGTGTTAGAGGGTAACCCTGTGCATGAAGACATGGTGGAGGCGGCGAAACTGGCAAAGATTGATTTTATTCTGAACATTGTGACCAACAGCAAGAATGAGTTGGTTAGGGCGTTTGCGGGAGATTTAGAACAGGCCTTCTATGAGGGGGTGAAACTCATAGACGAGATGTACAAGGTGCCAATTGAACGGAGAGCAAAAATTGTACTTGTGAGTCCGGGTGGTCATCCCCTTGACATCAACCTTTATCAGGCTTACAAGGGAGTTGACAACGCCCTTGACGCTGTGAAGAGGGGTGGAGTCATAGTTTTGGTGGCTGAGTGTCCTGAGGGACATGGAAATGATGTTTTCTACGAGTGGATGACGAAGTTTAAGGACGTAAAACAGATGGAAAAAGAAATAAAGAGGCGCTTCCGTCTCGGGGGGCACAAAGCTTACTACCTGCTGAAAGCTGTGCAGAGGGCTGAGATAATCCTTGTTTCCGCCATGCCAGACTATCTGGCTCAGAACGTGTTTAAGTTGAAGACGGCGAGGGCGATCAACGACGCATTGCGCGACGCCTTTGACATTGCGGGCAAGAACGCGAGGGTTTGGGCTATGCCCCACGGAAACATGACGCTTCCCGTTTTCAAGGCTGCAGAATAACAGGATAAAACAGAGAGCGGCTGGGGGAACCGTGCAAACGACGTTCACACTAAGGCGGTTTAATTCCTCGGATTTGGAGAGGGTGATGCACATAAACCGTGTGTGTCTGCCTGAGAATTATTCGAGCTTCTTTTTCTTAGATTTGTACAAGCGCTTTCCTGAGACGTTCATAGTTGCGGCGGAGAAAGGGGAGGTGGTGGGCTACGTCATGTGTCGGATCGAGACGGGGCTGCCCGGTTTTGGGATAGGCTTCAGGAAGAAGGGACACGTGATTTCCATAGCGGTTTTGCCGGAGTATAAGCGTCAGGGCGTTGGGTACGCTTTGATGCAAGAGGGTATGAGGTCTATGCTGCTCTATGATGCGAAGGAGTGTTTTCTGGAGGTTCGGGCGAGCAACACGCCAGCCGTAAAACTCTACAAGAAGATGAGGTTTGAGATCAGGCGGACATTGCGGGGATACTACGCGGACGGAGAAGACGCCTACATTATGGCGAGAAAACTGCCCTTCAAACCTTAATTTTGTGGCATATTTCCTCCTTGCTAGGCAAAATATAGTTTCGTGGATTTTTCTGTGTAGTTTGAATCAGCGCGTGCATCCGACGTTTTATGGTTGCGTATTCGTTTAGACGTTTATGGTTCGACCATATCAACCGTATTGGGTCTATAAAAATAGGGGGTAGAAAGAGAGAGATTGGCAGTATTCATAACGACGAAATTATTGTAGAGGGGGACTATCGGGTCTAGAGAGAAAAAGAGAAAGAATAACTCAAAATAAACCACTCTCTCAAAACCAAAGAAAGTGGAGCATTTATCTAAAACCACGATGCTATTTTAATAGAGCTCCATGAACAAAACAGCCTACAGAGAAATCATCCAACACCTCATGAAAATACCCAACCCAACAAAACAAGATGTAAACCTAATCAAGACAAAAATAGTCAGCAAATACAACCTAAAAAAGGTCCCACCCAACTCCAAAATAATACGCTACCTCAAAACCCACGAAAAAACCAGACTGCTCTCTATCCTCCGCAGAAAAACAGTCCGCACAATCTCCGGAGTCACAATAGTAGCGGTGATGACCAAACCTTGGCCTTGCCCCCAAAAGCCTCCATGCGCGTACTGTCCAGGCGGCCCCCCCTACGGAGTTCCTCAAAGCTACACAGGGCATGAACCAGCAGCCATGAGAGGAATACAAAGCAGGTTTAACCCCTACAGGCAGGTTAGAAACCGTGTCAAACAGCTAGAAGCAATCGGACACACCGTGGACAAGGTGGAACTAGTGGTGATGGGTGGAACTTTCCCCAGCATGCCCCTCAGCTATCAAGAACGTTTTGTTCAGCGTTGCCTGGATGCGATCACTAAGAAGAAATCTGGGTCGCTGGAAGAAGCCAAAAAAAGCGCGGAGACAAGTCAACTCCGCAACGTCGGCATCACGGTGGAGACACGCCCCGACTGGGCCAAAGAAAACCACGTTGACCACATGTTGTCTATGGGAGTAACTCGCGTTGAACTGGGCGTCCAAAACGTTTACGATGACGTTTATGAGCTGGTCGGTCGGGGACACACCGTTCAGGATGTGGTTGAAGCTACACGTATATTGAAGGACGCTGGACTGAAGGTGGCTTACCATCTCATGCCGGGGCTGCCTGGTTCAAGCTTTGAGCGCGACTTGAAGGGGTTCCAGAGGGTCTTCACGGATTCCAGCTTCAAGCCGGACATGATTAAGATTTATCCTTGCCTTGTTCTTAATGGGACAAGGGCTTACGAGTGGTGGAGTCAAGGGGAGTATCAGCCCTACACCACGGAGGAGGCAGCTCAACTTGTTCTGGAGGTGAAGAGGATGGTTCCTCGTTGGGTTCGGATCATGAGAATTCAGAGGGACATCCCCGCGTTTCTCATCAAGGCTGGGGTGAATAGGAGCAATCTTCGACAGATTGTTTTGCGAAGGCTTAGGGAGCAGAAGATCAGGTGTCGATGTATCCGATGTCGTGAGGTTGGGCATCGATGGCTTAAAGACGGAGTGAAGCCTGATCCTGACAACATACAAATTGTGACTAGCAAAGAGAGGGCTTCAGAAGGAGAAGACGTTTTAATCTCTATTGAAGATCCGATCAACGACATTCTCATAGGTTACCTCAGGCTTCGAATTCCTTCCGAAAAGGCGCATAGACCTGAAATACTTCCCGGAGTGACATCGATTGTTCGTGAGTTACATGTTTACGGTCCTTTGGTTCCGGTTGGAAAGCGCATAGCGAAAGCGTGGCAACATAAGGGTTACGGAGGCATTCTTCTCTCAGAGGCTGAACGGATATCTCGGGAGGAATACGATCGGAAAAAGGTTATTGTTACAAGTGCTCTAGGAACAAGGCAATATTATAAAAGGTTTAGTTATGATTATGACGGTCCGTACGTTTCCAAAATGTTGGAGAACTGATGGTTCTATGTTGCTTGTGTTTACTTCTCTCTCTTATTTTTTATAGGCTCTATATGTGGGGGAGCGGGGAGGAGCCTGATAGATCAGTGTGCAAAATCAATTTGAAAAAATCGAGTTTTATAGTCATAAAAGGGTTTGGGTTTAGTGGCTGAAATCGGCATAATGGATGATTCGCCTATAGAGTGTTACGTCGTAGGGTGTAAAAATTCCGACTACCTTGTTGTTTTTGACGACTGGGACACGTTTTATGCCGTGTTTAAGCATTAGTTTAGCTACTTCGAGGACTGAATCTTCTGGGGAGCATGTTATTGGAGATGAGGTCATAAATTCTTTTACTTTGACTTTGTTTGGGTTCAAGCCTTTGGCTACAACTTTTGTTAGCAGGTCCCATCCAGTAACGATTCCGATGGGCTTTCCGTTTTCTGTGACAGGGAAACCCTCTACTTCATGTTTCACTATAAGTCTAGCTACCTCTATAGCTGTCATGCTTGCGTCTATCCTAATCACTTTCTTGGTCATCATGTCGCCGACTTTTGCTGAAAGAATTTGTTCTCTGGACATTTTGGCTCCAGCCTATGTGCAAAGTGATGGATTTAAGCCTTTCCTCCAATCTCCTTAATCAGTTTGGTTGTGGTTGTGTTGTTTACGTTATTTTCTTTCTCTGACCCCCTAATAGGCCCCCTCCCCATGTTTTCTTTTAGCTCTCTGGGTGTTTTTTAATAGCTGTGTTTGCTGCTAACTTTCGTGTGGCTATGAGCACGTTTGATTTTATATAGAACAAAGTTTCACAAAGATTTAAAAAAGAGTATTTTATGTATGTTATAATTCTTTGAAGCATAGGGGGTGATTATGTGGTCAATGTTGGCAAAGGAAGGTTGTTCAGAAGGGCTGATGGCAAATACCTGATTTATCTACCGTTAGATATGGCAACTGATTCTATGTTTCCATTTAAAACAGAGTCTTCAGTGAGAGTTAAAGTGTCATTCAAGATTGGAAACAAGAGACTGGTTATAGAACCCTTTGAAGAGTGAAGGCTTCAAGTGTCCACACATACGCTGTAGCCTCTATTTATTGAGGCCAAATTCCTTGTTTATTTGTACATAGTTTACATGATCAAATTGGCATCTGATTTTGACGAACTTCTTCAGATACTATCTTCTAACCTTGCCTAACAGCGTGTCAATGATTTGTTTCATCTTCTCTACCAAATGCGTACACACAGCAATTATGTCTGTACTATCTTCCTTGACAGCCGTTCCTACAAGTGATACGGTAATGTCCAGCGGAACTTGTAATGTATTATAACTATAGATGATCACCACACCGAAGAAAACACCATACGCTGAAAAGGAATAGAGTAATGCAAGGAGTATCCCTGCTTGGAGAGAAAAACCTAAAATAATTATTTTGATTGCCGTATACACATCTCTGGCGAAATATCCTATGCAAAAGTTGGCTACTACTGGTACAAGTAGCCAACTATACGGAGAAAAAATGGGTATACGACGGTCAGCGAATAGGAAGCTACTAAAACAGATAAGTAGAAACTCCCAAAAATAACAAATACAAGTCTTGGATTCATAGGAGTAACGAGCCACTATCAACAGAATATCCTTTTACTCTAATAAATTTCTTGTAGCTGGTCCACAGCGTGATCTAATTTCAAGTTGTATCAAAGTTTTAAGAAAGAATATTCTATAGAGTTGTCAAGGTTTATGGGTAACTATTCTTCCACACTTAGGACAATTAACATTATTTGATTAACAGGAAGAAGGAAGTCAATCTTCTCATGATTTTTCCTCTGCTAGGTATCTCAGTGATAAGGGTTTAGCAATAATTCCTTTTAGGCTGATGAGCATAGTGTCATAGTCTTGTATGTTCTTTCCCCAATGCAGTAGATATTCTCTAATGAATTTGGAATACTCGGTGTAATTTCTATGTAGGGATATCATTACTCCGTTCTTTCCCATGCCTTCGGAATTTGCTGCAAATATGATATTTGGAAATTTCTTCATCCATTTTTTACCTTCCTCACTTGATTCAGCTGTTATAGGATTCTTTGTTTTAACACAAGAAATTGCCATAATTTCGTATCCTATTTTTACCAAGTCTGGTATTATAGTAAATTCCTGTATCACTCCTTCTTCTACAAGTCTATTTCTCGTCCTTGTTATAGTTGGTTGTGACACTCCTAGAATTCTTGCTATTTTCCTATCACTCCTCTTGGAATCCTTCAACAATTCCAAAAGAAGTTTCATCATAAGCTTCTTCATTCACAATAACCCCTAAAACAGTTTATTCTCAATCTAAATTAATTCTTTTGGTTCTATACTTTTCCACACTTCTAACATTTTATGTGTTCAAACACATGAAAGACTTCGCAGACTGGTACAAGGACAGTGTCACGTCAAATGAAAAGCGCGCGTGAGAGATTTGGAAATCAAGGAGATGCCTCTTGAAGAGAAATACGGCAAGATTCTGATGTTTCTTCCAAAATTCTGTTAGTTCTTTTTCACGTGTTCGTCTTTTGGTGCTCCGGCTCTTTGGACACTTAGGGCGCCCTACAACTTTCTTTATATTCTGCTTCACATTCACTGCACACGCAAAGAGGCATACCCAAAGAGTCTGTGAAATCACTTTTTCTCTTAAGTCTGGTGATATCCCCCGCAAATTCCCCCTTTTTTTTGTTTTTGGATTGGCTGACGTGCGCCTAGGTGGAATTTTCTGTTGCCTGGTCACCGTTTAAAGGTAAAAAAATGGTACAAAGTAAAATTTTACTCTAGTAAGGTACGGTCTCGGCTTCTTCCTATTCTCAAGCATATTGATGCTGGCAACTATCCTGCCAAGGTCGCTAGAATGTTAGGGCTAAGCAAGCAACATCTTCACTATTACATTAGGAAGATGCGTGATGCTGGTTTAATCAAGCGATCTAAGATAAAGTGGCCTGCTTTTTACTCGCTTACGCCTAGAGGTAAAAAACTTCTCACTAGGTGTGAGCGTGTGGCGCCTGGGTTTTTGTTTCGTTTGCACAACGTGGTCTTTAAGTATGCGTTGAAAGGGCCTGCTGCGGATCCTGCTGGCTGGACTAAAATCAGGAAGCGTAATTGGACGGCTGCGTTTGGGAAGGAGTTGGGGGTTCGGGTTGAGAAGACTAGTCGCAGCGTGTTGATTTATTGTGATGTTGTTGAGG
>Ga0209636_10001797_pt1 | contig 21689 bp, 22 predicted proteins | sample DeeMarSWOR152_54_FD_187464 | JGI IMG/M metagenome (GOLD analysis project Ga0209636, IMG submission 187464) | Marine sediment microbial communities from White Oak River estuary, North Carolina - WOR-1-52-54 (SPAdes) (version 2) | ecosystem: Environmental > Aquatic > Marine > Intertidal zone >...
ACTCCTGAGAAGAGGAACAGAGGGATGCTGAGTTCTATCGAGGAGGCCATTGAGGATATTCGCCAGGGTAAGATGGTGATACTCGTGGATGATGAGGACCGTGAGAATGAGGGTGATCTGACTCTCTCCGCAGAGAAGGTTACTCCAGAGGCCATCAATTTCATGGCAAAGTATGGGCGAGGCCTGGTCTGTCTTGCCATGACAGAGGAGAGGCTTGAAGAACTCAAGATCCCCTTGATGGTCAACAATAATACCTCCCATTTCGGTACTTCCTTTACCGTCTCGATTGAGGCTAAGAGGGGAGTAACCACAGGGATATCGGCTTTCGACCGGGCGACGACGATCAGGACAGTTGTCGACCCCGCCTCTGGTCCGAATGATATCGTCATGCCAGGTCACGTCTTTCCACTCAGAGCACGGAGTGGAGGGGTTCTGGTCCGAACGGGGCAGACGGAAGGATCCGTGGATCTGGCCAGACTGGCTGGCCTGCGACCTGCAGCGGTCATCTGTGAAGTCATGAATGACGATGGGAACATGGCCCGCATGCCAGACCTGGAGAAGTTTGCTCAGAGACACAGACTGAGAATCATCACCATCGCCGACCTGATCAAATATCGACTGACCAAGGAATCACTCGTGAAACGGGTGGCCACTGCTGCGATTCCTACGATCTATGGCGGGGAATTCACGGCAATTGCTTATGAGAACGAGGTAAACACCCATCAGCACATCGCCCTAGTTAAGGGGGAGATTTGCCCTGATGACGAGGTCTTGGTGCGGGTTCATTCTGAGTGTCTCACGGGTGATATCTTCGGTTCAAAGAGGTGCGATTGTGGTGATCAACTTCACGCTGCAATGGCCATGGTTGAACGGGAAGGCAAAGGGGTCATCGTGTACATGCGACAGGAGGGAAGGGGGATCGGTTTGGTCAACAAACTGCGGGCCTACTGCATTCAGGATAAGGGCTCCGATACTGTGGAAGCCAATCAGAAGTTGGGGTTCAAGGCGGATCTCAGAGATTATGGTCTTGGCGCACAGATTCTCGTTGATCTGGGTCTTCGGAGGATTCGTCTCATGACTAACAATCCCAAGAAAATCATCGGCCTCGAAGGGTATGGTATTGAAGTTGTGGAACGGGTTTCTCTTGAAATACCAGCCCGAAACGAAAACATCCGATATTTGAAAACCAAAAAGAAGAAAATGGGCCATTTGTTGTCCCTAAAGTCTCTGGAATGATGAGTTGCCATAGAACCATTGGGCGAGACAAGTGACAGTTACATCCGAGATAGGAGATCACTGATTCCAAGATCCATGGAGGCATGATGCCGAAAATCCTCGAAGGGAATCTTATTGCCAAAGGGTTGAGGTTCGGAATCATCATGAGCCGATACAACAGTTTTATCACCGATCGGCTCCTCGAGGGCGCTCTGGATGCGCTGACTCGCAACGGAGCCGAGGAGCGGGACATTGTCGTATGGAAGGTTCCTGGCTCATTCGAGATTCCTCTGGCAGCCAAGAAGATGGTCGGATCCAAGACCTATGATGCCATCATCTGTCTTGGAGCCATTCTCAGAGGAGCGACCCCCCATTATAACTACATCGCCACACAGGTCACCAAGGGGATCGCCAACGTCTCCCTTGAGTCGGAAACTCCGATTTCCTTCGGAATCATTACCGCTGACACCCTGGAGCAGGCCGTCGAGCGGGCAGGTTCCAAGATGGGAAACAAGGGGTATGGGGCTGCCGTCTCTGCGATTGAACTGGTCAACCTCTTCAAGGCCTCATGACTTCGATGGCTCTAGGAGAGCCGTTTCAACTTGACCGCAAGACCCTGGGAACACCGCCTTTCGTAGGGCTCTTTGCGGTATTTATTTATGTCGGGTAGGATTTGGGAACTCGGAGACGAGGGCGGGAGTCTGCCCTTCAGGTTCTTTACCAGATCGATGTGACCCAAAGGGGAGTGGACCAGGCTCTGGATCTCTTCTGGGATAATTTCGCTCCTGACGAAGAGGCTAGAGACTTTTGTGAGCAACTGGTTCGAGGGGTAGTCGAACATTGCGACGAAATCAATGGCCTCATTGAAAAATACGCTGAGCATTGGAAGATGACTCGCATGACCCAGATCGATAGAAACATTCTGAGAATGGCAGTCTATGAACTTTGCTACTGCCAGGATATCCCGCCGAAGGTTACCATCAACGAGGCCGTCGAGATTGGCAAGAAATTTGGTTCCGAAGACTCTGGAGCTTTTATTAACGGAATCCTCGACCGGATTACCCATCATCTCGGGGTTGCAGCCAATTAGCGTTACAAGATGATAGAACTTATCGTTTCCTCTCAGGAGTTCGATCAGCAATTCTCGGAGCTTCTTGCCGTGGGTTATTTCCAGGATGAGCAACCGCTTCGATCCGAGGCGGGGCTCATCGATAGGCGGATGGGGGGCCTGATTTCTTCACGCCTCACCCAAGGTTTCATGACCGGCCAGTTGGGAGAGAGAACTCTGATTCCAGCCAATAAAAGGGTCAGTGCTGACAAGATTCTTTTTATAGGATTGGGAGAAACCAAGGCCTTCTGTTATGGGAGAGTGAGGGAACTGGCCGAGCACGTGGTGAAAACGTGTGTCGGTCTTCAGGTGGATGACCTGGTCATGATTCTTCCCAACCCCCTTCAGTTTGGGCTGGAGTGGGCCAAACTCATCGAGGCAATGATGGAAGGGATCTGCCTAGGTCTGAAGGTGGGGAAGCCCTCCCATGATATTCGGCTACGACTCTCGGGAGGATCACAATTCTACGATCAAATCCTGAAGGGAGTTGAAACGGCCAGAAGAATCCTCAAAAACCCTTTTCCCGTCAAGGTCCTCCGGGATCCTTCGTTCTGAAGGATATCGAACTTGAACCTTTGAGTGGGTATCCCTCCTGCAAATCTTTTGATCGCTCGGGTCATCCCATGCATGAGGGACTACCGACAGAGTTCGCTGTTGCCCAACCCCCTTCGGCTTCAATCACTGAATTGGCACGCACTCTTCTTTGCTGAGAATTGTTACTGAAGATCATAATGCGGGCTTGGAGCTGTCCTTGAAAAGCAATCCGATAAAGGACTATATTGAAACCGATGGATACGCCGACTCACGCTCTAGCTGGGTACATGATCGCCAAGACGGGTATAGGCCGTGACACGGGTAAATGGGGGACCATCGCGGGTGTCACGGCGGCGGTGTTTCCCGATGTCGATCTTGTCCTGGGGTTTCTTGGAACAGAATTCTCCCTAAGGTATCACCGGAATTTTACCAACTCGGTCTTCCTTATTGTTCCGTTCTCACTGGTTTTTGCGTGGCTCTTTGTCAAGATTTCCAAGGTCAGAAGGTTCTGGACCTTCTTCCTCATATGGATTGTGGAGATGCTGGCCCATACCTTTCTGGATCTAGCAACCTCCTATGGGACCATGATCCTGAGCCCTTTCTTCGATACCCGCTTCGCTCTGGACTGGTTGTTCATTGTTGACTTCTTTCTCGTGGCTACTTTTCTTATTCCACTGATTGCGCTCCATGTCTGGAAGAGGAAGAGTGAGTTAACGGCCAGGATCTCTGTCCTCCTTGCCGGTCTCTACATTACTCTCTGTGCTTATAACCATTCATGGGCATTGTCTTTGGCGAAAGGCTATTCCGATGAAAAGGGTCTCGTGGCAGAGGTGGAGGCCTCAGTACCTCAACCCCTCTCTCCCTTCAGGTGGGGGAACTTGATTCTGACTGAGGGGGAAATCTATCAGGGGTTCGTCAACCTGATCGCGGTGAATGAGAAAGCTCCCCCTTCCGGCGGGAGCTTTCTGAGCCGTTTTTTTGCCCGTTATCAACCCATCTCACGGCTCCAATATCGGGAAACGGAGAGGTACGATAACTCTCCCTGGGTGGAGAGGGCATTAAAGCTGGACGGAGTGAAGACATTCTACTGGTTTGCCCGGTTTCCGGTGGCAAGATACAGGGTGGGGCTAAATGATAGCCACAAGGTAGAATTCTTTGACCTCCGCTTCGGCACGATCGATGACATCAGGCCCTTTGTCTATGTAGTCGATTTTGACGGGGAGGGCAAGGTCACATTCCAAGGATTCCTCTGATCGAACCGGTGGGCTGCTTAGATAAGAGGTTGAGAAACCTATGGCGACCAGGAATCGGAGAGTTTCATGAGTCCCGTTCTTCGGGTGGCGAGCTTCAACGTGAATGGGATTCGGGCTCGACTCCCCCTCCTGTTGAACTGGCTTAAACATCAACGTCTAGAGGTGGTGTGTCTTCAAGAGACAAAGGTCCAGGACGGAGAGTTTCCTCAGGCGGCCCTGGGGAGACTGGGCTATAGATCTCTTTTTCGGGGGGAGAAAGGGTTTAATGGGGTTGCTGTTCTGAGCCGGGAGCCACAAGAGCTTCTGGGAGTTGGGCTGGATGATGGAGGTCCTCCAGACGAGTCGAGGCTGATCTTGGTAAGGCTTTTGGGGCTTCCTATCCTCAATACGTACGTGCCCCAGGGAACCGCTCCAGACTCAGATCGATTTCAATACAAGCTAGATTGGCTTCTGAGAGTTCGGCGTTTTCTGGAACGACACTTCATGCCAAATGAGCCCCTTGTCTGGGTAGGAGATTTCAATGTGGCACCCGAGCCGCGAGATGTGTACGATCCCGAGGAACTGCGGGGATCAATCGGTTTTCACCCTATGGAGCATAAGGCCCTAGAAGAGGTACGACGCTGGGGCTTGGTAGACGTCTTTCGCCTTCAGGTGACCGAGGGTGGCCACTATACCTTCTGGGACTATCGAATCAGAAATGCCCTGGCCAGGGGAATGGGATGGCGGGTGGATCACATCTGGGCCACCGAACCGATGGCCCGGAAGTGCCGACGGGCCTGGATAGATGCGGAACTCAGAGGATTTGAAAGACCCTCGGATCATGCCCCCACTCTGGCAGAGTTTCAGATAGACTAAAAACAGCCGTCAGCTTTCCGCTTCTTTGCGAATGACAAAAGCACCAACACGTTCTCCGTGATACCGTGAGAAGTCCCCTTGCTCGAATACGTCTTTTCCTGGATTCCCCTGATAACTGACCCCCGACCGCTGGCAACTTTCTGTTAAGGTGATCAGCCGGAAACGGTTTTCCGTGGGCAGGATAAATTATCCTTGCCCCGGCCGATAGTATCTTTTCCCAGCTCGCGTAGATTTCTCGAACGTTTTCGGCAACGGCAGGAATCCCGAGCCCCATGCTCATGGGGAAGGCATTCACTACAAGATCCCCGACAAAGGCCTCGCCATTCTCCAATAGTACGGAAACAGACCCGGGTGTATGGCCAGGGGTCGGAATGATCTTTCCCCGAATCCCGAATTCCTCCAGAGATAACTCGCCTTCTAGTACTATTTCTGGCTCGACCGGTTCAAACCTACCCAAGAAGGAGAAGGCTCTCAACACACGGACGAGGAATCTACCCCACACCGTTACAGGCGGAGGGACTTTGACGAGTCCGTGCCGAAGAAGATGGCTGTCTTCCTGATGGATCGCCACATTGGCTCTGGTCTGTCCCTTGACAGCCTTCAGGCTTCCCACATGATCCGCGTGGCCATGAGTTACCACGATCAGCTGGACATCACCTGGCCGAATCCCGAGTCTTTGAAGGGCTTTGTAGAAGTGGGTTTCATGGTTTGGGAATCCTGCATCAACCAGAAGAGCCCCCTGATCCCCCTCAACCAGAAAACAGTTAGTAAAGAGGCCCATGGGGATGGAATGAATCTTCATGTCCACGATAAGGTGGTTTAGGGACGTTTGGGTGAGCTTGCGAGGACTTTTTTTCTGAAATACTCCAATACTCGCCTCAGGCCCTCGTGTCGGTCGACCGTCGGTTCCCAGCCCAGGATCTTGCGCGCCTTCTGGATGGACGGTTGTCTCACCTTTGGGTCGTTTTCGGGAAGCTCTTTGAAGATAATTCTGCTTTTACTCCCTGTCAATACAATGACTTCCTTTGCAAATTCGAGGACCGATATTTCATCTGAGGAGCCGAGATTAACAGGAGTGTGCTCACCGGAGTAAAGAAGACGGTAGATTCCCTCGACAAGATCAGAGACGTAGCAGAGGCTTCGAGTCTGTGACCCGTCACCGAATACCGTGACATCTTTACCGCGGAGGGCCTGAACAAAGAATGTGGGCAGGGCCCTTCCATCATTGAGCCGCATTCTGGGGCCATAAGTGTTGAAGATCCTGCAGATTCTAGTGTCGACTCCATGAGCATTGTGGTACGCCATAGTCAGGGCCTCGGCGAATCGTTTCGCCTCGTCGTATACTCCCCTGGGTCCCACTGGATTGACATTGCCCAAATAGTCCTCCGTCTGTGGATGAACCAGAGGGTCACCATAGATCTCCGAGGTGGAGGCCAGAAGAAATCTCGCCCCTTTCTCCTTGGCCAGTCCGAGGGCCTTGTGGGTTCCCAGGGAACCCACCTTGAGGGTTTGTATAGGAAGCTGAAGGTAGTCGAGGGGACTGGCGGGGGAGGCAAAATGAAGAATATTATCCAGGGAACCTTCGACATAGATATATTCTGTCACGTCGTAACGTATAAACTTGAACCTCTCATGACCGAGAAGATGTGCGATGTTTTCTGCACTCCCTGTGAGGAGGTTGTCCATGCAGATCACCTCATGGCCTCTTTTGACAAAGAGATCACAGAGATGAGATCCTAAGAATCCAGCTCCTCCGGTGATAAGGGTTCTCTCCATAAGTCCACCTGAAAGCTTTTTCAATGAGTAAGTATGAGGGTTGCACCGCCTATGATTCTGATACTCCGATCTATCGTTATCGTCTTATCAATAGAAGAACTTTATCGTCATGAGTATATAGATGGCATAGAGAGACAACAGTATCAAACCCTTTGGCTTTCCTATTCTGTAGTATATTCTCATTGAAAGGAGCATTGTGCCGACTATCACGAACATCCAGGGAAACATGAAGTTAATTATTTTTCTGCTGACATGCATTGGGTTGACCACGGAGGAGACACCGATAATCCACAACATGTTCAAAATGTCCGCCCCAATAATATCGCCCGCCGCGATCTCTCCTTCTCCCTTCCTTGCAGCAGCAATGCACGTGCCGATTTCTGGAAGGGAAGTTCCAATAGCGACGATGGTCAACCCTATAACAACTTCGGGTATTCTGAAAGACTCAGCAATATTGAGGCAGGACCATACAATTAGTCTACTGGAAATGACCACGCCACCCAATCCAAACATAAAATAAATGAACCGCCTTTTGAGACTTTTGTGGGGATTTTCTGGGCTTGTAACGACATGTTTTCCTGCCACAGCTTCTTTTGCATTTGATTCTTCGCTCGTCTCTCTTTTCGTAGTCTTGAAGACAAAATAGATGTATCCTGCCAAGAGAAAAACAAGGATGATTCCCTCATGTCGGGCAAATGTTCCGTTCAAGGCCATGATGTAGGTAATTCCATAAATGAAGATCAGAAAGAGGCCAGCGGTTTTGAGGATTCTTCTATTGATAAGTATAGGAGTGGGGGCGATAATCGCCGCCAGAGCCATGGCGATGCCATCGTCGCAGATTACTGAGCCTACGGCGTTTCCCAGAGCAATCTCCGGATGGCCCAGGTAGGCCGACTGGACCGAGACAGCGAACTCCGGGGCAGTGGTCGCAAACCCCACGAGTACGATGCCGATAACCATTTTGGGCACTCTGAGTATCTCAGCAATACCCACAGAGCTATCCACGAATACATCGGCGCTCTTCGCCAGAACCACAAAAGATCCTGCTAATAGGCCGAAATAGATGAAAACATTCATTGACGGAGCGATATTAAAGCAAATTTCCTAGAAATGTCAAGGAACTTGTGCCCGAGGTTTCCTGACCTTCTGGCCTCCTTCGACCGAGTTGTTGCTCCAATCCCTTTGAGCGTTTCTCTGTGCGCCACAGAGAGTATTAAGTAAACACATGTATAGTTTACTTATTTTAAGAATAGGGGTATATATAAACTGCCGATCACCATTCATCATTTACCTCCCATGGATGTGTCGGCAGGGACCAGTCAGGGGTTTTGGTTTGCCCCCCTTACCCTGATTGGTCCTTTTAGGGAGTTTTGTTCATTCGTGAACGTTTAGCGGAGAATGTCGTTCCGCTTTTTTATTACCTTTCCGTCTTCCTTATTGGGCTCGCCGTTTTCCTGAAGAGATGAAGCCGAACAGCCACCCTAAAGAGATTGTCCTCAAGTAAATTCGAAATCTTCCGAAAGGACTTAGAAAAAGGGCAATAGGAGCCTTGAGGTTAAGGTCAATGACGTTCAGATCTGTTTTGAGTGACAATCCACCCGACACAAGGTAGGCGCTGAATTGAGTTCTCGGAGCATGAACTTTTTTCACAAGGCTGGCAAAAAATGTATCCTGGTAAGGATTCGATGGTGAGAGTTGTGGAATCAATGAGTCAATTCACCAACAGTATTCATCAGTTGAACCTCCAGCCCTTTTGGTCAAGGTCGTGGCATGGCATGTGCAGCACTCCGTGCTAGAGCCATAGAGGCGGCGAACATGACAGTGTTTACCATGCGGTGTGCAGTTGATCATTTTCTCAGGAATGGCTTCCTCAAGCTTCAGTATCGACTCCGTTGTCTCGGTCTTCCCAGGAAAACGGTTGTGAGAGGGCTGTTCCTATCGGAGCAGTTCCTAAAAGGATTGCGAGTACTACGATGACCCTCCTATCCCCTATGATATGGCAGGCTATGGAAGCCTGCCATTTTTTTTGACAAGCGCCTTTTCGGTCATACCGAGTCAGAACTCTGCGGGCTGTTGCCCAAACATAAATCCCTTTCGTTGACCCCAAATTGGTGGATTTATGGAGAAAGATCCTTTATTCTTTTTCAGGGGTGTACAGCCCTGAATAGATACGGGAGGAGAATAGATGGACGAATCGATTGGGATGGCGATTGACCAACCCTCTTACAAGCTCGGTATGACTACTGCCTTTGTTGAGATGGTAGCGGCGGGTGTGAAGAAACTCGGATTGAGTCCACCCCTCGATCCCGAAGAGCTCGATCGGTTAATGAAAGGCGCTGACCGGGTTGCGAAAAGCTATGGGGTGCATCTTTATCTTGAGAAAGACTTCCTAACGACGGATCTGTTTGATCCTGAGTTCACGCGAGCCAAGTATGTCCTCATGATCTTCAAAGATCCAATGGTGAAGGAGGCCTACATGGCCCTCAAGGCAGAAAAGGAGGGTCTCATCAAGGCTGGGCGATTCGAAGGGGAGCCGAGGAAGGAGGTTGCAAGAAAATTCGGCCATCTCCTTGGCTACCCGGATGATCACATAGGGAGAATGCTTTCGGAGGCTCCGAGTTCACCTTACGTGTTGGATTGAGAACGCTGAAGCGAATTTTGTCTCTCGCCTCGGGAGGTTCTGTTCAGGTGGGGGATCCCTCTGACAACAAGGATCAGGCATGACCGCGGGATTCAGCGTTCGGTCTTAAGATACTGTTGCCCGGATTTGGGCCAGAGTCCGATACCTGAAACCGGAAAGGTTCGGAAACTCCAGAGAGTCGTTGAATTTTCAGGTCATCAATCATATGATAGATTGGTAATGGCTTGATTTATTTGGCAAAAGGGGAGGAAGGATGAAGCAGGTCTACGTTGAGGACATTCATCGGCACGTGGGGGAGGAGGTCACCCTAAAGGGATGGCTCTACAATAAGAGATCGAGTGGGAAGATCCATTTTCTTCAGGTGAGAGATGGCACCGGAGTGGTTCAGGCGGTGGTGTCTAAGGCCGATGTCTCCGATGAGGCTTTTGCCCTTTCGGACCGACTCATGCGGGAATCTTCACTGGTAGTTCGGGGAATCGTTAGAGAGGATCCCCGTTCTCCCATTGGTTATGAGATTGGAGTCGTGGATCTTGAGGCCTTTCAGATTGCCCAGGAGTTTCCAATTGCCGCCAAGGAGCACGGTGTGGGTTTTCTCATGGATCATCGTCATCTCTGGCTCAGGTCCCTGCGACAGAACGCTATTCTGAGAATTCGCCAGGAAATCATTCGGGCATGTCGAGATTTTTATGATGACCGTGGGTTTGTGCTGATCGATGCGCCGATATTCACGCCGGCAGCCTGTGAAGGCACTACGACCCTCTTCGAGACGAAGTACTTCGAAGAGAGCGCGTATCTGACGCAGAGTGGGCAGCTTTACAACGAGGCCGCCGCCATGGCGTTCGGAAGAGTCTACTGCTTTGGTCCCACATTTCGAGCCGAGAGATCCAAAACCCGCAGACATCTCATGGAGTTCTGGATGGTCGAGCCTGAGGTGGCCTATGCAGATCTGGATGACATCATGGAACTGGCCGAGGATTTCCTCGCGTTCGTGGTTGAGAGGGTCGTGCGGGAGAGAAGGAAGGAACTCAATGCCCTAGAGCGAGACATAGAGAAGTTGGAGAGGGTAGCAAAGCCTTTCCCTCGAGTCACCTATGATGAGGCCGTTAAGACTCTTCAGGAAACAGGTCTCCCTGTTCAATGGGGGAACGATTTTGGTGGAGACGAGGAAACAGAGCTCTCCAAATCCTTTGAGAAGCCGGTGCTTGTCCATCGGTACCCCATCCAGTCGAAGGCCTTCTATATGAAAGGGGATCCTAAGGATGATCGATTGGCTCTTTGTGTGGACGTGCTGGCCCCGGAGGGGTATGGAGAGATCGTAGGCGGCGGACAAAGGGAGGACGATCTTGAAATCCTTGAGAGGAAGATGGAGAATCACAATCTTCCAAAGGAACCGTTTGCCTGGTATCTGGATCTGAGAAGATATGGCACCGTTCCCCACTCGGGGTTTGGCCTCGGCATTGAGCGAACGGTGGCTTGGATTTGCGGACTCGAACATGTGCGTGAGACGATACCATTTCCCCGAATGCTATATCGGCTTTACCCTTGAGATTTATCGGAAAGCGGCAGGCCCCCAAAAGATTGGTCCTGTGGGGTTCGCTCCGTGAGCTCCTGAAAATGACAGGCAGAGTTACCCTAGAGCGAAGGGAGGATAAGGCGGATGGAGTATCTTCTGAAACTGCTCCGATCCTTCCATGAAAAGGAAGAGGATCGGATTCAGATCGATAAATTCGTAAGTCTTCTGAAAGAACGGGTCATTCCTCAGTACGTTCCAATGAATGAGATGGGAGTGAAGATCGAGGGCAAGAGGGCGGTTTTCCCAGAGATGTGGACGCCAATCCAAAAAGGGTTGAAGGAGATAGGTTTCTTCAGGTGCTTCGTCCCCCCAGCCTATGGTGGCGTGCGGACTTCAGAGGAAAGCCTTTATACCTTCATGGAGCTTTTTGGATATGGCTGTCCCAGCATGGGTATCATGTTTGTGGCTCATGGTCGAGCCGTTGATATGATTCTTGCTGGAGAGAACGAAGCGCAGAAAACAGCATATCTGCCCCGGTTCGCCGAAGGTGAGGTTGGGGCGGTGGCCATGACAGAGCCAGAGGCGGGCTCGGATGCAGGATCCATCCAGTTCTCTGCTGAGCGTGTGGGAGAGAATTATCTTTTCAATGGACAGAAGTGGTTTATTTCCAATGCCGGATTGGCCTCCATATATACGATCGTTGTCAATACGAAAAAAAGGAAAAGCCCTCGGGCACTGAGTGCTTTTGTCGTGGATGAGGACATGGATGGGTTCTTCGTGTCTGATCTTCCTGAAAAGGACGGCTTGAGACTCCTCCCTACGGGTCGCCTTATCTTCGAGAAGGTCAAGGTACCTGCGGCGAATCTTGTTGGGGCCGATGGGAAAGGGCTTCTGCTGGCGTTGAATGTGATCGACAAAGGGAGGATTCACATTGCAGGAATCTGTTGCGGGCTCGCCTACCGGATTTTTCAGGAGATTTTCAACTATTCAAGAAAGCGCGTTCAGTTTGATCATCCTCTGACCAGCAGCCAGGAAATCAGCTTCAGAATTTCGGACATGCACACCCAGATCAACGCAGCCAGGGGGCTCTGCTTCTATGCCCTCCGTCAGATCGATACCCCACTATACCGGAGCAGCTCATCGCAGGCAAAACTCTTTGCGAGCCAGATGGTTGCAGAGGTCGCCCGAAACGGTCAGGTGATTCTGGGAGGAAGAGGCTATCTACGGAGCAATGTAGTCAGCCTTCTATCCGCGGACGCCCGAGGGATGGAGTATGTGGAAGGAACTACCAACATTCAGCGGATGATTATCTCGAGCGAGCTGTTCCGGAGCTACCAATAGCCTGGACGAGGTGCGAGGGCATTTTCTTCTTGCGAGGGGCTGAACCAGAGTCATCGATAAAAGGGTTTCGTGGCGTTTTGCGTTATGAAACAAAGCCGAGACTTGACGAGAGCGCAGCGTCGTGTATAATTCGTCAATTTAATTTGCCTATCGGAGGCCTTCATTGATCGATTTTCTTGGCGATTGGAAGCGCACTGATCACTGTGGTCATCTCAGTCTAAAGGATGAGGGACGGGAAGTGGTGCTCATGGGGTGGGTCCAGAGGAGAAGAGACCATGGGGGGGTGATCTTTGTTGATCTGCGGGATCGAGGAGAGATCGCCCAGGTTGTTTTCAATCCAGAGGTTGCCCCCGAGGTTCACGCAAAAGCCGGTGTTCTGAGAACTGAGTGGGTTCTAGCAGTCAGAGGAAACGTCAGGAGGCGGCCCGAGGGGATGATCAATCCAAACTTGAAGACAGGCGAAATCGAGGTGATGGTCCATGAGCTGAAGATTCTGAATCTCGCAACCAATCCCCCCTTCACGATTGGAGATGAGACGGACGTGGGGGAAAACATCCGGCTGAAATATCGATATCTCGATCTAAGGCGGCCTAGTCTCCAGAAAAACTTCTGGCTGAGATACGAGGCCACAAAGGCGGTCCGGGAGTATTTTGATGACCGAGGTTTCATCGAGATAGAAACGCCCTTCCTGACTCGATCGACGCCGGAAGGGGCAAGAGACTATTTGGTTCCCAGCCGGGTAAACCCGGGATCCTTTTACGCACTGCCTCAATCTCCCCAGATCTTCAAACAGATTCTGATGATTGCGGGTTTCGATCGATATTTCCAGATTGTACGATGTTTCCGCGATGAAGACCTTCGAATGGACCGGCAGCCCGAATTCACTCAGATCGACGTGGAGATGGCATTTGTGACAGTGGAAGACGTCCAGGCTCTGATGAGCGAAATGATCGCCCATGTTTTTCGAAGGGTTATGGGGATCGAACTGGAGCTCCCCTTTCCTAGGCTTCGGTATCGAGAAGCCCTGGATCGGTTCGGAACCGATCGCCCTGACACCCGTTTTGGTATGCAGCTGAAGGAGATCACGCCTCACGTGCAGGCGAGCGAATTCACGGTTTTCAAGGATGTGCTCGCATCGGAAGGGAGCGTTAAAGGGCTGAAGGTGAACGGTTCTCCCCTGTCGCGAAAGGAGATCGAGGAGTTGCCCTCCGTCGTCGATGGGTTTAGTGCGAGTGGACTTCTGTGGGCAAGAGTCAGTTCGGATGGTTGGGTGTCTCCGATCAAGAGATTCTTGACGCCGAGCCAGATGAAGGATATCGAGAAGGTGTTTGATGCGTCTCCCGGTGATCTTCTGCTTTTGGTGGCTGACCGACCCGAGGTGGTCAATGATTCCTTGGGAAGGGTCCGGAACCATCTCGGGAGAAAACTGGGTCTTATTGATGATGCGCTTTATCGTTTTGTCTGGATTGTCGAGTTTCCTCTCCTCGAATACGACGTTGAAGAGAAACGGTACGTCGCGGTTCATCACCCGTTCACCGCACCCATGGACGAGGATGTGGATATGCTGTCCATCCATGCTGAGGCCGTCCGTGCAAAGGCCTATGACATGGTCCTCAACGGCGCGGAAATCGGTGGCGGCTCCATCCGGAATCATCGTCAGGATATCCAGCAGCTGGTCTTTGAAAAGCTTGGGATCGGCAGGGAGGAAGCTTTTCGCCGTTTTGGATTCCTTATGGAAGCTCTTTCTTACGGTGCACCGCCTCACGGAGGCATCGCCTTCGGATTTGATCGTCTTGTTATGATCATGAGCCACAGCGATTCAATTCGGGACGTCATTGCCTTTCCAAAAACGCAGAAGGCCACGGATCTCATGGCAGATGCACCGGCACCCATTGATCAGGATCAACTGAACGAGTTGTTTCTCAGGGTCACAAAAGTCAAGTAGCTAATTGTAACCCTCTAAGATCCTCTCCCCTTTCTGTGCTCACGGTACGTTCTGGCCAGCCGTGTAGGACAGCGCCCCTCAGCGACTATGCACTGTCCTCAGATTCACGGCAACATTTACCAAGACACAACCGGATCCTTCACAGTTCACCTTGGGGAAAGTGTAACCCATGTCCCTGGTTCGGACCCCCCTTCCTGCTCACCCTCGAAGGGTGCCCCACTTCTCCCGCAAGTCGCTCCTTGACAACAGTGTTCACAAGAACTCAGGAAACTCCCCACACGGTTTATCTTGACCTTTCCCCGAAGTTGTGTTAACGTGAACGCAAATGGAGCGAAAGCCTACCATCAAAGATATTGCCCGCCTTGCCAGGGTATCTCATACCACAGTCTCCAGGGCTCTGAACGATAGGCCCCGGATCAGCCGAAAAACCAGGGACCGAATCCGTGCCATAGCCAGAAAGCTAAACTACCAACCTAATGTAGCTGCCCGGAGCTTGAAAGTGCGGCGGACCAGGACCCTGGGCCTCGTGATCACAACAATCATTAATCCATTGTATCCGGAGCTTGCCCAGGGAATTGAAAACACCGCGAGGGAGATGGGCTACAACATCATCCTCTGTTCGACCAACTACGACATCAACCTTGAAAAACAGTATATCGACATGCTCAGAGGGAAGGGGGTTGATGGCATTATCTTCACGTCTACTCACGTGCATGATCCGAATATCGAGAGCTTGATCAATGAAAAGTTTCCCATCATTCTGGTGAATCGAAGAATCTATGATGAGTCCGTCATTAACCGAGTAGATTATGTGGTTGTCGACAACGTCCACGGGGGATTCATGGCCGTTGAACACCTGATCAAGATAGGACACGAGAGAATCGGAATTATTTCTGGGCATCCCCAGTCTTCCGCGTCTGTTGAGAGGCTGGAAGGGGCCAAGAGAGGACTGTCTGAGTACGGGCTGGAACTCAAGTCTGATCTGGTGATGGAGGGAGATTTTCTCCAGGCCTCAGGATTGAAAGCAGCCAGGAAGTTTTCCGAGATGAAGTGTCGTCCTACGGCAATCTTTTCGGTGAATGATTATATGGCCCTTGGCGCACTGGAGGGATTTATCGAGGCGGGTTTTCGGATTCCCCATGACATAGCGCTGATTGGTTTCAACGATATCGCGATCAGCCGAGTCAGGAATATCGAACTCACCACGATTGGTCAAAAAACCTATGAAATGGGGTCGATTGCTGTGAGAACCCTTGTGGAGAAGATCGAGGGAGAGGGTCAGGGGGTGGTCAAGCAGATTATCCTGGAACCGGAGCTCCTGATCCGAAAATCGTGCGGCTACTCCATCTGGGGGCACAAGAAGGAGGTCCTGAGAAAGAGGGTTTCTGCATCGGCATAGTTTCATTTCCTTTCTCAGGGAAAGGGGGACAGCCCATGGATGAGCGAGCAGTTGCACTGGACATGAGAAAGCGATACAAGGGTGTCATCGGTGTGGAGAGCAAGGTGCCGATAAAGGACAAATCGGTGCTAAGTGTGGTTTACACTCCTGGAGTCGCAGAACCCTGCAAGGAGATTCACAAGGAACCTGGAAAGTCCTTTGAGTATACCTGTCGCGGAAACACGGTGGCGCTGGTCACGGATGGGTCGCCCGGGTTAAGGTAGATCCTGATATGGTGGCCAAACGCACTCTAGACTTCATCTATGAGGGGAAGCTCGACTTTTAGAAGAGAAGAAAGCTCCGTCCAATCTTTGGAGGCCTGGGGATTCTTGAAGCAGGGAGGAGGGGTAGAATGAAAAAGGTCAGTATTGTCGGCAGCGGGAATGTAGGAACCAATGCGGCTTTCTATATTGCCGAGAAGCGAGTGGCTGATGTGCTTCTCGTCGACGTGATTGAAGGGTTGGCTGAAGGTAAGTCATTGGACCTCATGGAGGCCGCACCCATCCGGGGATACGATATCGGTATCCGGGGCAGTTCGTCCATTGAAGATATCCGCGGCTCTGAGGTGGTCGTTATTGCGGCAGGAAAAGTGAGACTCCCCGGCATGAGAAGGGAGGATGTTCTTGAGGAGAATACCCAGATTGTGGCTCCCATCTGTGAGGATATCGCAAGGTTTGCTTCTGATGCCATCGTCATCGTGGTTACCGAGCCGGTGGATGCATTGACGCATTTCACCATGAAGAAGACCGGGTTCAAACGAGAGAAGGTCATGGGAGTGGCCGGGGTTCTCGACAGTGTCCGGCTCCGATATTTCATTTCAAGGAAACTCGGAGTCTCCCCCCTCGATGTCACCGCGATGGTTCTGGCTGGTCATCATGACTACATGATGCCCGTGTTTCAATACTGTCGGGTGGCCGGGATTCCGATCACAGAGCTTCTGCCAAAAAAGGAGTTGAACGATCTCAGAAAGCAGGTGCGCAATGCAGGTGGGGAGATCGTATCCTATCTGAAGACCGGGAGCGCTTTCTACGCACCGGCTGCAAGTGTTGCGGAGATGGTAGAGGTAATCGTTCGAGACAAGAAGAGGATCCTTTCCGTACCCGCTTACCTGCAAGGCGAATATGGGATAGATGGCATCTGTCTCGGGGTAACGATCCTTTTGGGAGCCCAGGGTGTGGAGAGGATCTTCGAGCTCAGACTCACCGAGGAGCAGACGAGCGCCCTTAAATACTCGGCCTCAGTGCTCGAGGAGATGCAGAAAAAGATGCTGAAGACGTGGGGCCTGAACTGAGATCCGTGTCCGGGGTTTGACTAATCGGTTTGAGGGGCGGAGTCCGTGATTTCGGTTCAGAGAGAGGGGAGGGAGGCATGAACAAGGTCAGTGTCATCGGTAGCGGGAATGTGGGAGCCACAACGGTCAACTATCTGGCCGAAAAGAAGACTGCGGATCTCGTGTTGGTCGACATTATCGAAGGGATGCCCATCGGAAAGTCACTCGATTTTGTCCAGTCCGGCCCGATTCGAAGATACGATGTGGAGATCGTGGGCAGCAACGACTTTGCCAGTATTCGGGATTCTGACGTTGTCGTCGTGACGGCAGGTCTCCCCAGAAAACCCGGGATGACTCGTGAAGACCTGCTGATTAAAAACGCCTCGATCATCGAAAGGGTCAGCGAAGAGGTGGCCACCTATGCTCCCAACTGTGTGATGATCATCGTGACAAACCCTCTTGATGTCATGTGCTATGTGGCCCTGAAGGTCAGTGGCTTTGCCCTGAAGAAAGTGGTCGGAATGGCCGGTATCCTGGATTCAACGCGCTTTTGCTACTTTATCGCCGAGGAGTTGGGCGTTCACCCCCTCGATGTGACGGCTTTGGTTCTGGGAGGCCATGGAGACCAGATGGTTCCACTGCCAAGGTATACCGTGGTCTCCGGGATTCCGATCACGGAGCTGCTTTCCGAGGAGACGATCGAGTCTCTGGTCGAGCGAACCCGCAAGGGGGGGGCCGAAATCGTCAACCTCCTCAAGACAGGGAGCGCATTCTATGCCCCAGCGGCTTCGGTTTCTGAAATGGTCGAAGCGGTTATCCGTGACACCAAGCGGATCCTCCCCTGTTCTGCCTATCTGAGAGGCGAGTATGGACTGGAAGATGTTTTTGTGGGTGTCCCGGCCAAGCTCGGCAAGGATGGAGTCGAATCGGTGATTGAACTGTCCCTGAGCAAGAAAGAGAGGGAAGCCCTTGAGGCTTCCGCCCTCACGGTGAGAAAGAACATCGAAATATGGGAAGCAGCCCGGCGATCGGCAAAGGCTGGGGTAAAGGGATGAGAGAGATCAATGTCCAGGAAGTAGCGGAGAGAGTCAAGGATCTGTGCATCGCGGCCAACCTGGAACTAGGGGCCGATGTGCTGAAGGCCTTTGACCGTGCCATCGCTCAGGAAGAATCGCCTGTGGCCAGGGACATCCTCGAGCAGCTCAAGGAGAACGCTCGAATTGCCAGGGAAGAGAGGATCCCCATATGTCAGGATACGGGCCTTGCCGTGGTGTTTGTCGAGCTAGGACAGGAAGTCCGCCTCCTGGGTGGGGACCTCAATGAGGCGATACACAAGGGGGTGCGGCAGGGGTATCAGGAAGGGTATCTCAGAAAATCGGCGTGCCATCCCTTTAGCCGGATGAACACGGGTGACAATACTCCGGCGATTATCCATCTCGAAATGGTTCCGGGAGAGCAGATGAAGCTGATCGTCGCTCCAAAGGGAGGTGGGAGCGAGAACATGAGTCGGGTCGAGATGCTGACGCCCTCTGTGGGCATCGAGGGGATTAAAGATTACGTGGTGGAGCGAGTGAGAGCGTCGGGATCCAACCCCTGTCCCCCTACAATCGTTGGCGTTGGGATTGGAGGGACCTTTGAGCAGGCAGCCTTGATTGCAAAAAAGGCGCTTCTCCGGCCCGTGGGAAGCAGGAATCCAGATTCTGAGCTGGCCGTGATGGAGGATGATCTTCTGGACCGTATCAACCAGTTGGGTATTGGGCCTCAGGGGCTTGGAGGGAGAACAACATCTCTGGCCGTCCATATCAACCTGATGCCCTGTCACATCGCCAGTCTGCCTCTGGCTGTCAACATCCAGTGTCATGTTCACCGGCACAAGGAAGTGACCCTTTAGGCTAAAGATAGAAAGACCGGCACCAAAAGCCTCGGCTCTGAATCGCGAAGTCGACTCGTCAGGGAGGAGCCAGCAATGACGGAGCCTATGAGACTTACCCCCCCGTTAAATGACAATGACCTGGAGAATTTGAAGATCGGGGATCGAATCCTCATCAGCGGAATTCTCTACACCGGAAGGGATGCGGCTCATAAGAGGATGGTCGATCTGTTGGATCGAGGAGGAGAGCTTCCATTCGATATCCGGGGACAGGTGATCTACTATGTGGGACCGAGCCCTCCCAGGCCTGGGTTACCGATCGGAGCGGCGGGGCCGACGACCAGTTATCGGATGGACGCCTACAGCCCACGGCTCATGCAGCAGGGATTAAAGGGCATGATCGGCAAAGGTATGCGGTCTCGGGAAGTGATCGAGGCCATGGAGCAATACCACTGCGTTTACATGGCAGCTGTCGGAGGAGCAGGGGCTTTGTTGTCAAAGTGTATTAAGAAGGCGGAAGTCATTGCCTATGAGGACTTGGGCCCTGAAGCGGTCAGAAGACTTGAGGTGGAGAACTTTCCAGCGATCGTGGTCAATGACGTTCGGGGAAATGATCTCTATGAGGAAGGGGCCAAGAGGTACCGGAGGTGACTCAGATCGGGCAGATAGCGGTGTAGAATTGGCAGTTTTGCGAAAACGTGTTCTCAATCACAAACCTTAAAATGTCAATTACTTATGATCTTTCCTTAACCTGATCATTGAGATAGTGTAAGTAGGGATGATATAGTTTAGAGACTCTCTTGATCCCGCGGAACAGTCAGAGGGGCACCATGAAGATCGAGATCTCTGCAAGCAAGGTACACGATGAGTTGGCAAGGACGGTGGAAGCCATCAGCGGTCAGAATCTTTTTGCATGTTATCAATGCGGTAACTGCACGGCCGGCTGTCCGGTTTCCTTCGCAATGGACTTGGGTCCCCATCAGGTCATTCGGTATACCCTGTTGGGTTTGGATTCGGAGGTCTTGGCCTCGAACACTTTCTGGATCTGCGCATCCTGCCTCCAATGCACCTCAAGATGCCCAAAGGGTTTGGATATTGCCAGGATTATGGATGCACTCAGGACAGTGGTTCTGCGGAAGAAGGAGCGGCTGGATCACATCAGCGTGGCCGATCTGACAGATGAGATGGTTGATCGTACCCCTCAGATCGCCTTCATCAGTGGATTCCGTAAGTTTTTATCCTAGTTGAAATCGCATGTGAGGAGATCTCTGAGGAGTTGGAAAAGGGAGATCTCAGCAGATTGTGTTTGTGGGCCGTCTGTCATGCTCGTGATTCGTGGATCGTGTTCGTGGTTCGTGACGACTGGCAACCGACCCCTGACAACCAACAACCGTCACGGTGGCTTTGATGGACTATCTCTACTTCCCCGGCTGCACCCTCTACACCAAAGCGAGGAATCTTGACACGGCTGCTAGAGAGTCTGCCAGGATTGTCGGGTTCGAGCTTCAGGAACTTCCGGACTGGACCTGTTGTGGGGCAACCTTTCCCCTGGCGACGGACAATATCATGGCCCTGCTACCCCCTTCCCGAATACTGGCCAACGCGATGAAAGAGGGGGGGCGATTGACCACCATCTGCTCGGTCTGCTTCAACGTCCTCAGACGGACCCTCAATCTGCTTGAGAAAGACCCGGAGAAACGGGAGAAGATCTTCGATTTTATTGAAATGGAGTACCGCGACGGTTTTCATCTGCCCCACTACCTGGAAATCCTGAGAGATGAAGTCGGTTTCGAAGCGGTGAAGGCAAAGGTGAAACGAGATCTGAAGGGGCTCAGAGTGGCTCCCTTTTACGGGTGTATGCTCCTTCGCCCCTTCGATGAGATGAGATTCGACGATAAGGAGAGGCCCACGATTTTCGAAGGTTTCCTGTCCAGTATTGGATGCGAGCCGGTTGATTTTCCTTACAAGATCGAATGCTGTGGTTCCTTCCAGTCCGTGGGGGCTCCGGATGTGGCAACCGAATGCGGCTACGCCATACTCAGTTCGGCCATCAAGAACGGGGCAGAAGCCATGACCACCACCTGCCCCCTCTGTCAATACAACCTTGATACTAAGCAGAGGGAGATCAAAGAGAAGTACCCGGACTTTCCAACTCTTCCGGTTCTCTACTTCTCTCAACTCATGGGCTTGGCTCTCGATCTCCCCTTGGAGATCCTCGACTTTGAGAGAAACGACGTGGATCCTCGGCCCTTCCTCCAAGGGAGAGGCCTTCTCTGAGACGGGACAGTTCAATGGACCGACTAGGGGTGGTTGTCTGTCAGTGTGAGAAACTGGAAAATGCCTCGACTCCCTGTGCGGAGACGATTCTGGAGTCCCTCCAGTCCCGAGAGGGTCTTGTGTGGGTGTCGACTCACAGGGCCCTCTGTACCCCTGAAGGAATCGACTTTCTGAAAGCATCTGTCGAGGGGCAGAACCTCGAGGGCCTCGTCATCGCCTGCGTCGCGCCGAAGTCTGTGGCCCCAAGCATCAACAAGACGACGGCACGAGAGCTCGATAGACCTGTGGTCCTGAGGTTTGTGGAGCTGAAGCCTTCAAACCCCGCGCCCACCATTTCGGGCGAAACCCTGCAGGCCCTTAGGGACTCGCTGCACGAGATGAGGAGGATGGAGAGGCCTGAGCCAGTCAGGCCTTTTATCCAGAAGGCCATGGTGATTGGGGCGGGTATCGCGGGGATCACAGCAGCCATCGACCTGGGAAATGCTGGCTATGAAACCATTATGGTGGATCGTCTCCCCTCGATCGGCGGTCGAATGCTCCAGCTGTCCGAGACCTTTCCCACCCTGGACTGTGCCCAGTGTACATTGACACCCAAGACCGTTGAGACGGGACAGCATCCGAACATCAGGCTCAGGACCTACTGCGAGGTTGAG
>Ga0209636_10001798_pt1 | contig 21689 bp, 22 predicted proteins | sample DeeMarSWOR152_54_FD_187464 | JGI IMG/M metagenome (GOLD analysis project Ga0209636, IMG submission 187464) | Marine sediment microbial communities from White Oak River estuary, North Carolina - WOR-1-52-54 (SPAdes) (version 2) | ecosystem: Environmental > Aquatic > Marine > Intertidal zone >...
CCCATTCATAAGGCTGGTCGCGGGGAAATAGCCACGGCCCTTTACCGGCAAAAAGATAATGAATGGCAATGTCTGGAGACAGAAAATCTAACCACAGTCGAAACTTTGTGCCGTCGAATTAGGCAAAAAACGCTTTTTTGCGGTGAAATCCCTGCTGACATAGTAAGCGAAATACAGCAAAGCCTGGGCAGGCGAGCTATAATTTCCCAAAGTAATAGTTCATCTCGAGCCAGCTCTTTGGCTATATTAGGTTGGCGAAAATTGAGCAGAGGAAAACAAGATGACCCGGTCACCCTCCAGCCGTTATATCTTCGCCCCCCTCATATAACCAAGCCCAGGGATAAAACACCCTTTCTGTCACTCCGAGTGGAGCAAGAGAGACAAGGAAATGGAAATTCCCAAAGTAGATGTTGAATATACCGCAAGGTTTTGTTTTGCTTGTAGCCAGGAAAACCCTATAGGGCTGAAGTTAAAACCTGTTCACGATGGGGAGAAAGTCACCGCGGAGTTCACCGCCGGAAAATTCCATCAAGGCTGGGATAATGTGGTCCACGGCGGTATTCTCTATACCCTCCTCGATGAAGTAACTGCTTACGCCATGCTTTGCCATGGAATTGAGCTTGGCGTTACTGCCAAGAGCGAGATAAGATTTAAACAGGTAGCACCCATCAATGAGCCCATCCAAGCCTCCGCCTGGGTCACTAAGCTGACAAAACGGCTCGTAGAAACCAAAGGAGTGCTCACCCTCAAGGATAATACAGTCATAGTCGATGGCGATTTTTTATTCTACGTCTGGAGACAGTCAAAGAGGACAATTCTCTGGGACATGGACGGAGTAATTTCCGATTCCTATTCCTTTCACTTTGCTGCCTGGCAAGAGACTTTTGCTAAAAGGGGGATAAAATTCACCAAAGAAGCTTTTACTGAGCTCTTCGGCACCAGAAATGACTTTATAGTCAGAAGCGTTATGGGCAGAGAACTCCCGGAAGGAGATGTCAAGATCTTGGTACAGGAGAAAGAAGAAACTTTTCGACGGAAGGCAACAGGAAACATCAAGCCATTCCCCGGGGCAGTAAATCTGCTGAATGCCATAAAAAAAGGGGATTTCAAACTAGGCTTGGCTTCTTCAGCGCCCAAGGAAAATATCGACTTGGTTCTCGGTGAGCTTAATTTGTCAGGAATTTTTGATTGTGTTGTTTTTGGTCAAGAAGTATCCGAAGGCAAACCCAGCCCTCAGGTATATCTTTTAGCAGCCAAGAAACTGAAGGTGGCACCTAATGATTGTGTGGTAATTGAAGATTCCCACAAGGGAGTCAAGGCAGCCAAAACCGCAGGGATGAAATGCCTGGCCATAACCAATACACACCCCCGAGAAAAGCTCGAGGAGGCTGACAGAGTAGTTGACTCTCTAGAAAACGTGGATTTGATCACCCTGCTCATAAGAGTTTAGAAAGGAGCCGGGATAAGGAAGAAGGAGGTTTAAATCATGGAGAGAAGTTTAGTCATCATCAAACCTGATGCCCTACAACGGGGATTGGCCGGGGAAATCATTTCTCGCCTAGAAAAGAAGGGGCTTAAAATCGTAGCCATGAAGATGTTACATATGGATAAAAATTTGGCCCAATGCCACTATGCCATTCATAAAGGAAAAACTTTCTTTGATGAGTTGGTAAATTTCATTACTTCTAGCCCAGTCATCGCCATCGTCTTCCAAGGTAAAAATGCCGTAGAAATAATACGACAAATGATGGGAGAAACTGACCCTGCCAAAGCCCACAGTGGCACCATCAGAGGCGATTTTGGCATCGATATTGGACATAACTTAGTACACGGCTCTGATTCACTGGAAAATGCCTCGAAGGAAATAGACTTATTCTTTTCGGCAGAGGAAATTTCCGACTATGACCGGGAGCTAGATACCTGGATCTATTGAATCCTAACTACGGGGAGCGCCTTATCCCATAATTTATCCAGTTGATAATAATCCCGCTCTAATGGAGCAAATATATGAACAATAACCGAACCAAAATCACCAAGCATCCAACCTGAGTCAGGAGTCCCTTCATTATGGTGAGGCACGACGCCTTTAGTTCTCAAGACATCATCAATACCCTGCCAGATAGCTTCAATATGCCGCTTGGTATCTCCAGTGCAAATAACAAAATAATCCGCAAAAGAGCACAAGGCTCTAACGTCCAGCATGGCAATATCCCGTGCTTGCTTCTCAGAAGCAAGTTCGGTAGCCAAGCGCGCTATTTTCTCCGCTTCCAGAAAGGCACTAACCTCCTTGCGTAATTATACCACTTCTAGCAACTTTTGACTAAGGACTATCTTACCATGTATATTTTGAAGATAATGTACCCACCATCAGAACTCTACCGCAAGACTACTCCACTTGCAAATTTGAGAGTGAAATTTTTCAGTTTGCCATACATCTGCTATAATTGAAACAAGGATAACGATATGCAAGCAAAATGGTGGCGTAGTGGATTTTTTTACCTACTGCTTCTAGTAGTGGTACTGGCTCTGGTATTTGCCTTCATGCCCCGTGAGGGGCCTGTGGAAAAAAGCCTGCCTGATTTTATCAGTGAAGCCAAACAAGAGCAAATTGATACCATTCGGCAAGATGGCGATACTCTTATTGGCTTGAAAGACGGCGAAGCCAAATTTACAGCGGCATTTATCGGTGATACCAATGCCCTGCGCAATTACCTCGAAGAAGAAGGGGTGAACCTGGGAGCAGGAGGAATAAAAATCGACGTTAAACCTAGTGGTGTTGATTGGGGATCAATAGCACTAACAGTTATTCTACCCATTGTGCTGCTTGGGGCGTTATTTTACTTCTTATTCTTCCGTGCTGCCCGCGGCGCTGGCACACAAGCCTTCAATTTCAGTAAAAGCCGCGCCCGATTAACTCTTGACAAGAGGCCCGATGTAACCTTCGCCGATGTCGCTGGAACAGATGAGGCTAAAGAAGAGGTCCAGGAAATAGTGGAATTCCTCAAGTCCCCCCAGAAATTCCAGGCACTGGGTGGACGCATACCCCGAGGAGTACTCTTGGTAGGGCCGCCAGGAACAGGTAAGACTTTACTGGCTAAAGCCATAGCTGGAGAGGCCAGAGTACCATTTTATTCCATTAGCGGCAGCGAATTTGTGGAGATGTTTGTGGGCGTGGGTGCTGCTAGGGTCAGAGACCTGTTTGACCAAGCCAAGCGTAATGCGCCATGCCTTATATTTATTGATGAAATCGATGCCGTTGGCCGACACCGTGGCGCTGGCTTAGGTGGAGGACACGACGAAAGAGAGCAGACACTCAATCAAATTCTAGCTGAGATGGATGGCTTTGATACCAGTGCCAACATCATCATCATGGCTGCCACCAATCGCCCCGACATCCTCGACCCAGCCCTTCTGCGCCCCGGTCGTTTTGACCGCCACGTGGTAATTGATCTACCCGATATAAAAGGCCGCAAGGCTATTCTTGAGGTACATGCCAAGGGCAAACCGCTAGCTAAAGGAGTCGATCTCGAAACTGTAGCTAAAGAAACGCCGGGATTCAGCGGCGCTGACCTTGCTAATTTAATCAATGAAGGAGCCATCCTAGCTGCGCGGCGCAACCGTAGGGATATCACGTTAAAGGAGCTGGAGGATGCTGCCGATCGCACTCTGGCTGGACCGGAAAAGAAAAGCCGTATAATAAGCCCCAAGGAAAAAGAAATAATTGCTTACCACGAAAGTGGCCATGCCTTGACCGCCAAGATGTTGCCTAATGCTGACCCTGTGCATAAGATTTCTATTGTCGCTCGAGGGATGCTGGGGGGCTGGACACGCTTCCTGCCATCTGAAGACCGCCATTTATGGACTAAGTCTCAGTTTGATGATAGATTGGCAGTGAGCTTGGGCGGACGTGTTGCTGAGGAAATTACCTTCGGGGAAACTACTACCGGTGCCCAAAACGACTTAGAGCAAGCAACTAAGCTAGCGAGAAAAATGGTCACCGAGTATGGCATGAGCGAGAAATTGGGCCCAAGAACCTTTGGTCAAAGGCAGGAACTCGTCTTTCTGGGTCGTGAAATCAGCGAACAGAGGGATTACAGCGATAAGATAGCCCAAGAAATCGATGAAGAAGTGCATAATATTATCCAGCGGGCCTACAATACCGCCAAGAAAATTCTGACCACGAATAAAGAAAAACTAAACCAGCTAGCTGGAGAACTTATAGCTCATGAAACTCTGGATGAACCTGAACTCAATAAAATATTTGAGGGCTTAGCACCACAGCCAACCCCCAGCTAAATCAAGAAGCACAGGTCAAGTCGAGATTCAATGTTTTTGATTTTCTTTCAGGGAGCCGAGCCGGCTACTTTCTTTAGCGACAATGTCTTCATCTAGCTTGACAAATAGCGGTTGAGGCTGGCGTAGTTTCTGCCCCGGAGGCAGAAACTGAACTTTCCAACCTGCCTCTTTCACACTACCATCAAATCCCAAGAAAGAATGAAGCCTTTCGGAACTGAAGGGGAGGAAGGGATAGAAAACAGTCTTCAATGCTGCCAGCACAGCGAGGCCTGTATAGACAGATTTAGCCGAAGTCTCTCGTTCGATTTTGATTGTCTTCCACGGAGCTTGTTCATCGAGATAACGATTAGCCTCCTGGGCTAAAGACATAGCCTCTTTAACCGCCTCTTTAAACTCACAACGATAAAGCAGCTTATCCACACCGTTTAGCGTAACTTCAGCCCCATGAAGCAAGCCTTGGCTGCGTTCATTCAGTTCACCAGGTATAGGCACGGCTCCATCGAAATTGCGGTGAGCAAAGGTCAGAACACGATGAGCTAAATTGCCATAGGTGGCTACCAACTCATTATTATTACGACGGAGGAACTCATGCCAGGAAAAATTGCTGTCCCCAGTCTCAGGCATGTTCGCTGTCAAAGCATACCTCAAAGGATCTGGTTCATATCGCTCCAGGTAATCAGAAAGCCAAATTGCCCAACCACGGCTAGTAGAAAGCTTCTTGCCTTCGATAGTCAAAAACTCATTAGCGGGAACATCATAAGGGAGATTCAGACTACCATAACCCATCAACATCGCTGGCCAACTAAGAGTATGGAAGAAGATGTTGTCCTTGCCTAGGAAATAGAAGCTCTTGGCATCGTCTTGCCAGAAAGGCTGCCAGGCGGTATCATCTCCCTGCAATTTTGCCCATTCCTTGCTCGCCGATAAATAACCAATTACATTCTCAAACCATACATAAATACGTTTACGCTCAAAGCCTGGCTGCGGCACAGTCACCCCCCAATCTAGATCACGAGTTATCGCCCTGTCCTTTAATCCCTCGTTCAGAAATTTCCACGTGGTGCTAAGTACATTACGCCGCCAATGAGTCTGCTCTTTTATCCAGGCAGTCAACTTGTCCTGAAAAGAAGAAAGGCGCAAAAAGAAATGCTCCGAAGACTCGAAACGGGGCGGAGTAGAACAAAGCTGACAGCGAAGATCCTTAAGCTCCCCTGGATTCAAAGGCTTACCACACTCATCACATTCATCACCTCTTGCTTGGGTGAAGCCACAGTAAGGACAAGTACCTTCTAGATAGCGGTCGGGAAGGAACCTCTGGCACTTGGGGCAGAAAGCTTGAAGCATCTTATCTTTGTAAATATAGCCCCTATTTAGCAAAGTGAGGAATATATCATGTGCAACTTGAGTGTGATTTAGAGTGCCAGTAGTGGTAAATAAATCGAAAGAGATGCCCAGTTTTTTCCAACAATCAACAAATTGCCGATGATATTTGTCTACTATTTCTTGTGGCGTGGTACATTCTTGTTCAGCCCGAATTGTAATCGGCGCTCCGTGCTGGTCGCTGCCGGAAACCATCAGCACCTTATTGCCTTTAAGACGGTGATAACGGGCAAAAATATCGGCTGGCAAATCCGCACCAGCGATGTGCCCTAAATGCAGAGGCCCATTGGCATAAGGCCAAGCAACACCGATAAAAATGCGTTCGCTCAAATTCTTACCCCAAAAGTCAGCTTATTGTAAATCATTAATTCACTCCGTGTCATTGCCATGAGTTGAGGCTCTCAAATGACAATTGCCAACGTTTATTCCTTGGAGAGAAGGGTGATTATCTGCTTTCCTTTCTCCGTTCTGTACGAGATATAACCACGGCTCAGGCAGCAATCAATACAAAAACGTTGCTTTTCATCTCCTTCCCCGTTGATTACAAGATAGCGCTCTCCGTATTTGATGAGACGATGACAACCATCACATTCTACCTTTCCTATAGCAATACAACCACGGTGCATTTTAGCTCCTTTCCTGAAATTTCAACCAAGCTCGAGTCTTTCCCTCAATAACCAGACTAAACTCCCCTCTCGGTTCGACAAAATGCTCCCTAGCTTGGCTCACTCTCCCCCGGAAAATCTCTTCGTGAACTTTGGTAAGCTCACGGCATATAGATAATCTTCTATTTCCTAGAATTTCTTCAATATCACTCAATGCCTCTTTAAGGCGATGGGGTGTCTCGAAAGCCACTATAGTCCTTGGTTCATCGACTATTGAGTTGAGAAGACGTTGCCTTTGCCCTTTACGTCGGGGCAAAAACCCAACGTACAGGAATTGGTCAGTCGGCAACCCGGAAACCACTAACGCGCTAATCACCGCTGAAGCACCAGGAATCAGTACCACAGAAATCCCGCGCTCAATGGCAGCAACGATAAGCCCGTAACCAGGATCACTTAGCCCTGGCATGCCAGCCTCAGAAACTAGAGCCAGGTCTTCTTTCTCGAGATAATCCAATAAATAATCAAGTTTAGCTCTCTTACTATGCTCATGATAACTAGTCAACGGAGTTTTTATATTATAGGCATTAAGCAAGTGGCGCGTTGTACGGGTATCTTCAGCAGCAATAAGTTTCACCTCTCGTAAAAGACGCAAGGCACGTAGGGAAATATCCTCCAGATTGCCAATAGGAGTAGCAATGACATAAAGAACAGGCATGACCTAAGATTATACTTAATAGCTATAATTTTATCTACAAGTTTTCTTGACTTTAGACCGCCATGCTTTTATAATTTTTGACAATTTCTCTCAAGTAAAGAAAAATGCCTCACTTCAAATTCAAAGAGTTAGAACGTGCCTATGGATTTGATGAAGTTGCGCTTGTCCCTGGAGATGTAACCATTAATCCTGACCAAACCAACATAGACTTTACCGTAAGAGATTACACCTTGTCCATCCCCATTCTAACCTCAGCTATGGATGCTATTGTTGACCCCGCCTTTGCTATTAAATTTAGTAAGCTTGGCGGGCTAGCTATCCTTAATCTAGAAGGTATACAGACAAGGTACGAAAACCCCGAGGAGGTCTTAAACCAAATTACTCAAACTCCTGAGAAAAAAGTTACTACCCTCCTTCAAAAAATTTACTCTGCGCCTATCAAGGAAAAGCTCATTAGCCAACGCATTGGAGCAATAAAACAGGCTGGGGTTATCTGTGCCATATCCATAACTCCCGCCAACACTAAACGGCTGGCTCCCATAGCCAAGGATGCCGGGATGGATATACTGGTGGTGCAATCTACCGTCACCACAGCTAGGCATATATCCAAGAGCTATCGGGGGCTTATCCTGCCTGAGCTGTGCCAGCAAATGTCCTCGCCTATCATAGTGGGCAATTGTTGCAGCTACAGCGCAGCATTAGAGCTAATGAGAACAGGGATTGATGGCATCTTGGTTGGAGTGGGGCCTGGGGCTGCTTGTACCACCCGGGAGGTCATCGGCGTTGGAGTTCCCCAGATAACTGCTACTCTACATTGTGTCGCTGCCAGAGAAGCATATCTCAAAGAAAGCGGTAAATACGTAGCAGTGATAACAGATGGCGGTATTCTCACCGGTGGTGATTTATGTAAAGCATTCGCCGCCGGTGCTGACGCTGTAATGATTGGCTCTCCTTTAGCTCAAGCGACAGAGGCGCCAGGAAAAGGCTATCACTGGGGCATGTCTCATTCTCATCCAGCATTGCCTAGAGGGACGCGTATTAGAGTTGGCACCACCGCCTCATTGGAGCAAATTCTCTTCGGTCCTACTTCCGTCACCAACGGCACTCAAAATTTGATTGGCGCTCTCCGCACTGGCATGGGAGTATGCAGCGCTCGAACCATCAAAGAAATGCATAAGGTTAAGATGGTTATTGCTCCATCTATAAAGACTGAAGGGAAATACTTTCAGGCAACCCAGAATGTCCCTTGAGTTTATAGAAACGCAGAAAGGCAAAACCAGACACCAAAGCCGGCTAGAATCGAAGCACAAACGCTAAATACAATCCTTCGTACCTTTTGTGTCCACCACCGCCTTGACCCAAATGTACTCACAGAGAGAAATTCACTCCAGACCAAATCACAAGGCCAATGCACTAGAGTAAACAAAATAACACCGACAAGCCCGAACTTGACAGCACCGGTTACCAAAGCTGTACCCGCAGTCGCCCACCATATGTAAAAAGCCGGGTTAGTTCCCGTAATTACAATGCCTGTCAGTAAAGAGCTAGCTGGTAGACCACCTACTGCACCAATCGTTTCACCAGTAGTCCGAAACATCCGGAAACTCAGATAAAGCAGCATCAAGCCACCGACAAGATATATACCACTTTCCACTTGGGAAGCATGAGGAGAGTCGATGAAATGCTCGAATCCAAAATAAATTACAGCATAGATTACAGCTATGAGCGGTATCTCGATAACAGCATGCCCTACTGCAATCCAGGCCCCGGCGTGTTTGTCGCTATAACCCTTGGCTATTGTGGCAGCAGTCATCGGACCTGGCAACATAACGCCAGTAAGAGAAATCCCCACTGCTGATAATAGAAATAGGCCCAGGCTTGTCTCCATGACTTACTTTGGGCAAAACCAGGTTCAGGCTAAATTTCCTCTTGTTCCTCATCCTCCTCCCCGGCCACACCTCCACCATAATGAGGGAGTACCGCACCTGCCTTAGCGCGGCGACCTCTAGCTCCTCTGGGAAGATCTCCAATCATCTTCTTTAGCTCTGCCAACGCCTCAACCGACTGCGTTGAGGGCGCAACTACGCCATCTACCCCAGCTTGCCATAAACTGGTTAGCACAGCCTTTGTGACCAAAGAAGGCAAGGCCATAATGACTGGCTTCTCTACAAGCTCGACGAACCTTCGACAAACAAGCAGGTGCTCCACAGCAACAAAAGCATCTCCACCCCTACTACTGATGAACACACCATCTACTTCAAGACTATTAATGGCCTTCACAAAACCCAGGTCTAATGAAGGCTCTATCATTAGGACTTTACCCACCCCTTCTTTGTGTAATACTGCGGCAGGCATCCTAATGTCAAAAACCAAAAAGTCACACCCCACACTCGTAAGCTCATTTATTTTCTCTTCGCTCATGCCCTTCACAAATACCCCCAGAGGGACATCGCCCACAGCTTCGACCATTTGCTTAACAACCTTGGCGCTTGGGCCTTCGTTCAATATCAATCCAGCGTCGGCATTGGCATCAGCCACGATTTTGGCTTCCTTGGCCTCTGTCCCAGACAGTCCCGCAATAAGCAACATTGCCGGGCTTTTTAGTTCCGAGACAGACGGATGAAAACCTATGGGCGTGGTTGAAGACTTAGAAATACCCTGCAATTTATCTACAAATTTGCTCATATCACCCCCAGACTAACCCCGATATAAACTCATGTTGAATTTAAACAGAGTTCCCAAGAAAATTGCAAGATTCTCTTGAGGCGGTTCAGCCAGCGGTCGGATTCGAACCGACGACCCGCGGTTTACGAAACCGCTGCTCTACCTCTGAGCTACACTGGCACAGCAGCTAAATTTTAGCCCTTACTCAAGCTTATGTCTACTTTTTAGCTTTTCAGAGACAATCTTCGGCTTGACACCACGTAGTAATATAAGGCTGGCTAAGGTATTCCTCCAATCAAACAGGGTCGTGGGTAACTCCTCGACCCTATTTTTGCCTCTAGAGTATGAATCCAAGCCTTTGTTGCCTGCGCTGCACATTAGTTAGTGTTAGGTAACAAAAGGCGAATTGTTGAACAAGAACTATCATTTCAATCTCTTCTGGATACTTTCGCTCTCCAGTTCTCTGATGGCATCAGAAGCAATCCAGCGAGCAGCCTTCGAGTCGAATCGTTGGATTTCCCTTGCAGCATTTATCGCCGCCCGGTTCAAACTGAGGTTCCTTTTCCCGATGTTTCTAAGAGCCCAGTTCACTGCTTTCTTGACGAAGTTACGCTCGTCCGTAGCCCCTCGTATGATTATAGTAAGCAATTCGATGAATTTTTCATCGCTCGCCTTCTTATCATGCCATGCCAGACAAGCTATCAGCGAAAAAGCAGTCCTTTTGACAAACTCTTCTTCGCGCTCAGACCAATCGACAATTTTCTTCCAGGCTAACTGGTTCTTTTCAAAAAGATTAATGCACACCTGGTCGCAGACATCCCACGAATTAATGCCTTTCACCCAGTCCTCCATCTGCTCTTCAGTTAGTTTAGCAGGGTCACCAACCATCGCAGCCACGATCTTTGCTTCAGCTATTCCAGTTCTCCATAAGTCTAGTGCCAGCTTGTGGTCTCTCCCTATCTCTTTAGCCAGTTTTCTCATATCAGGAACCGAGACACCTAATCTCTGCTCAACTGTTATCCCATATTTAGCCATTCCTTTTAACTGCTCTGGCTGAGCCTTGCTCTGGAGTTTGTCTAGCACATCCTTCAAAGAAGCCATTGTTTACTCCTATTCCATTACTTCAAAATTACTAACACAATATATTGAGTCGTGTATGAAGATAATGACAAGAGAGGGCATATCGGCTTGCCCCGTATTTATCTCATTCAGCTTCTGCAAACCGAAGAAGCCCGAGATTTATAAAAGCAAATCGTTATCGAAAGAATCACTTATGGTCGGCTTTTGCCTCCGGCAGTTAGCCTTAGCATAATCAAAAGCTTCTTCGACAACCACATCTGTCGCCTCTGACAAGATAATATCCTCGTCATGGTCATATTTGTCGGCTTGGCCCCCTAACATGCCCTGGTTAACGAAGTAATAGGTGAACTGCCCGTGTCCCCCTCCCCAAGAGCTACTCTCGTAAGACAGCCCGCTTTCCGAGCAAGCCATGTTGATGACTCGTCCCGGTGCCTCAAGGTCAGTCATCCCACCGGCAAGGCAACTATCAAATATGAAAATAATCCTTGTGGTATTGAAGCCATCGAACCAATCATTTAGCCACCCATCCCATATGTAAACTAAGTTGCTCCCGTTGTGAACCACAATCGCCTCATCGATTTTTTCCTTGTCGCCATCGTCTGCCTTGCCCCTGGCGCCATGCCCACTAAAGAAGAAGACAACTTCGTCACCAGCCACTTCTTGCGACTTTATATCGTTAACTGCAGCCTCAATTGCAGCATAGGTTGCACTCATATTCAGAGCTAGATGAATATTACTTGAGTCATATCCATAGAGCGTGGTCAGGGCGTCATACATGTCTAGTGCGTCGTCATCAGAATATTGAAGGTCATTTGCTGTACCTGGGTAATCGGAAATACCGACTATGATGGCATATCTATCTCCTGAGATGTTCACACCCAGAACACCGGTGGCTGCCTGCCTGCCTGGCTTGCCTCTGCCTCCGCCACCGTGACCGTGACCGGGCTTGCTCTGAAGGGTGACCTTCTTGACCAGCTCAATATCGGTCGCTGGCAATGGCTTATCTTTATCGGTTTTAGCCAGCGCAGCTGGTGTTATGAGCACCAGAACCAGCACTGCCACCAAGATAGCAATTATTACTTTCTTCATTTCAGCACCTCTTTATTTGTTTGACACCTATACATTTATTCTAGCACCTGGACTTACCCTGTCAAGCGTCTGTCGCCGGCTTGGGAGTTGGAAAGTCACGAGCCGCTATCTTGTTGGATGACTTTCTACTATTTACCCTTGGCTAATGGTCTGGACGATTCTTGATTCCTGTTTAGATAGCGGCTCTTCCGAAATAAATTAGTACGATGACGATGATAAGTAAAAACCAGTACAAAGCAGGGACCGGCCCCCACCACGGTTTGTGCCACCAGATTTTTCCTTTGCGGAAGTTTTTAATCCCATAATGTGGATTTAAAACAAACCACAAGAAGTCTTCTAGAAAAACCATACCTACATAAAAGCCAAGCAGCAGACTTTCTAACCGCCAACTCCACGGAACAAAAAACAACGGCAGATGAACTATGGCAATCAGGAACAGCGTCATAAAAAAGTGGTAGCCAGTTATCGGTCGTCCACCCGCCAACTTAACAAGCCATCCCGTTTCTATACGCCAGCCGGGTAGCTTCGCTGCCCAACCATCCTTACCCTCAATTTGGATTTCCCAGAAGGCAAGTAGAAAGGCCAGGAAAATCATAAAAGCAATTAATCCTATAATCATAGCTATCTTCCTCCGTACTTTGTGGCTAGTTTACCATTTTCCAATCCGTTTTGATGAAATAAGTTGCAAGACAAAACCGAGTTTTGTGCCATCCCCTTTCGACGATTGGGCCTTCAGAGACAACCTCTGGCTTGGCACCACGTAGTAATTAAGGCTGACGAAGGTATTCCTCAAATCGAATATGGTCGAGGTTACTTCCTCGCCCATATTTTTTACCTCGAAATAACAATCCAAGCTTCTGTTGCCCGAGCTGAACAATCTGGACTAATGTGTAGTCGAACTGCATAGGTGGTAAAATCATCTTCGGATACCATAGAAAGCGGGGAAATTGATTGTGGGACATCGCTATCATCGGTGAACTAGTATGCCCATGATTGTCAGAGAAATCTACGTCAGAAGCATTTTGTCCAAATCAAAAATCTTTGATTATGTGATTAATCCCTATATTGGTTGCCAGCATGGATGTACATATTGCTATGCTCGATTCATGAAGAGGTTTACCGGTCATAGGGAACTGTGGGGTGAATTTGTTGACGTTAAGATTAATGCCCCAGACCTACTGCTGCAGCAGATAAACAAGAAACCACCTGGTAGAGTTTGGATAAGTGGGGTGTGCGATCCCTATCAACCACTAGAGAGAAGATACGAACTGACAAGAAAATGCCTTGAAATATTGGTTCGGCATGATTGGCCAGTCACAATCCAGACCAAATCTGCGCTTGTGTTACGCGACTCGAAATTGCTCACAGGAGCTGACAAAATTGAAGTTGGATTAACAGTTACCACCGCAGATGAAACGGTAAGACAGCTGTTTGAACCCGATGCACCGTCAATTAGGGAAAGAATCAAGGCACTGAATGAACTACACCTCGCGGGTATCAGAACTTATGCCATGATTGCACCAATGCTTCCCAAGCCCGAAGAACTTGTTGCTATGCTTAAAGGGAAGGCAGATTACGTTTTGATCGATAGAATGAACTACCATTACGGCGATTGGGTATATAGAAAGTATAAACTAGAGAGTACATTGAGCGATGATTTCTTCTCCTCAAAAGGAATGGAACTTGCCTCCGCCTTTGAAAGACAAGGCATTGAGTGCCGAGTGTTGTTTTGACGGCACCTAGCTAACGGCTTTATTTCTTGATTACATTGGTTAAGGTTAATGAGATACCAGTGATGTGTAGATGGATAAACAATCCGCCCTCTTTTGTAATCCACGATAACCTCCACAAGTTCACGCAAGGTTCTCTATTAAAACCGGGTCAACATGTTCAGCCAATTCGAAATTGAATATCCTAGAGTAAAAATAAAGTTCGGCATCAAGGGCCCGTTTGATATTTTCCGCCTTTCTGAAACCGTGCTGCTCCCCTTGAAACAGGATATATGCCACTGGTATCCCTTTCTGACGAAGAGCGTTTACCATTACCTCCGCCTGGTCTGGCGGGACGACTCTATCCTCATCTCCTTGAAAGAAGATTATCGGGCACGACAACCGCTCCACGTAGTATATCGGTGAACGCTCCAGATACAAATCACGCCGACTGGGGTACGGACCAACGATACGGTCTAAATAGCGTGACTCGAATTTGTGCGTGTCCTTTGCCAGCGATTCCAGGTCACTCACTCCATAGTAGCTGGCTCCGGCCTTAAAGGCGTCACGGAAAGTCAGGGCAGCCAGAGTAGTGTAACCGCCAGCGCTGCCTCCCCGAATAGCTGTTCGCTCTCTATCTATTTCACCACGTTCAAGAAGATAGCGGGCACAGTTGACACAGTCGTCCACATCGACAATACCCCACTGCCCATCAAGTCTTTGGCGATACTCTCTTCCATATCCGGTACTTCCACCATAGTTGACATCAGCAACAGCAAACCCGCGGCTGGTCCAGTACTGTGTTGTGAGATTCAATACGCTGGATGTAGCACTGGTCGGCCCTCCGTGGCTAATGACAATCAGAGGTGGACGTTCGTCATCCGGACGGGTAAAGTCACTGTTTTTTGGCCTGTAATAAAGGGCGTGAGCGGTCAACCCACCCTCGGTGGGAAACTCGATTGCCTCGGGTAGGGATAGGTACCCGGATTCAACAGTAACCTCGGTCGAACGACACAGCACTTCCGTTTTGCCCGTTGCCAGTTCAAGTCGGACAATAGCCAGGGCTTCAGTGGGAGAACCAGCTAGGAGAACCACGTAGCCAGACTCTGCCTTGACTGATGAAATAGAAGTATAAGGACTCTCAATTATTTTAAATTCAAGTGTATCCGTATCGAGGCTTGCCAGATGCGATACTCCGTTCTTGAGATAGACGCAGATAAGCTGTCGAGCAGACGCGAATCCGTAGTTCGATTGGCCGAAAACCCAGTGCGGCGCCCCGAATTCGGCCTCCATTTCGCAGAGCGGTTCGATAAGTCCGTCTCTACAACGATAGAGATTCCACCAGCCGGTCTTCTCTGAGACAAAGTATAGCACCCCATCAGGAGAATATTTAGGCTGGCAGATAGACCCCTCGCTTCCGCCAGCTATCCTTATAGGGTTGCTGATCACACCGTCTTCTTCAATCTTACCGACCCATAGTTCCGTGTAGTCCCAAGGCATATTTGGGTGATCCCAGATAAGCCAGGCAAGTTGAGAACCATCAGGGCTAACTCGTGGAGATGAATAGAAATCATGTCCTGAGACCAGCTTTTGAACAGTTTTTTTGCCGTGGATATCTACTGCTGCAAGATAATTCTTCGGTTCTTTATCATTGTTTGTGTGGTCCTGGCATACACAAATTATTCGCTCCCGTCTGTGGTCGATAACACCATCGGCATACCACACGTTTCCTTCAGGAGTAATCGGTTCGGGAGTAGAACCAGGAAGCTGACGGTAAAAACGCTGGTCAGTGAAATTCGAAAAATAGACAATACCATTATCTATTATGAAGGCACCACCGCCATATTCATGTACACGCGTTCTTACATTGTAAGACTTTGGAGTGACATCGCTTGCCCGACCATTGTGTGATCGGCATACAACCACATATCGTCCTGCCTCCGTGGGGCGCATCTCTACCCAGTATATGTCACCATCTTCAAGTTCGACTTGTACATCGAATCTAATCGCCCCTGAGGCAATAAGGTCTGACGTTATCGGTGATTTCCAGGAACCATAACTGGCGGTTTTTGCTTTTGCCATATCTGTCTCCATCCCGCTCTTAATACTAAGGACGTTTGGTTTTAAGTAAAGCTTCAATATCATCTAGGTGCATTTTACGATGTATGGATCGATCCAGAGCATGACGATCTCCCAAAGCCTCAATCGCTGCTATCAGATCAGGAGAAGCTTCCTCCAACTCATGATCGAGTGCATCGGCCGTGAGGGTTGCCAGCTCTGCTGCTTTTCTCGGGGGGATCGCCAATAAGAATGGGAGCAGCGTATCATTGGTAATATCTACATCGATAGTTGGTGTTGGCGTTACACCTTCTTGTTTCCATTTCCGGACAAGAATCAGCCGCCGATTGTCCCAGTATGCTAAGTGGGCCAAGGCTACTGCTACTGTCCATCCCTCTTCATACAGAGTGGTCGTTAACTCCTCATCAGTCAAATTGTTTGCGAGATTGCGGAGTCTTTCCCTCTCCCTTGCGTTCTCAACAACAAATTGGCGACTCATATAACCTCCTTAATTCCCTATCTATTTATCTACTAATATGAACTTATACTTCGATATTCTTTGAATCCCGTTCTATTACCACAGTTAATAGTGGTCATATAAATTACCTCCATAAACAGACTGTTTGTTACGATATCACATATTCTATCAGATCCTACAAGCAATCCAAGACAAGCGTCACAAACCGCTATATTGTTACGCCAGAGGTAACAAAGTAAGTTTTTGTTCAGTTCAATCTCCCCGCTTTTCTCCCTGTGTGAACTAAGCAGCCAAATCAGTGCGATGCCATGCGACCCATGTGAACAAATTCGGAAGGTGTGTTTCTACCTTAGAACAGCTAGCCAATCCGAGCCAAAACCTTTCACTCTAAATATTTCACTTGATAACCTTACAGACTTCGCTGATGGGCTTTCGGTCTCGAGTAGGAGTTTCGGCAGGATAGTCTACAGGTATAATGGCTACCAGATCCATTTGTTCAGGCACTCCGAGTATATGCTCAATTTCAGTTTTGGCCTGCAGGGGGCCTGTCATCCACACGGCACCTAAGCCCATTTGGTGAAGAACCAAAAGGAGATAGGAAACTGCCGCCGAATAGTAGACAACAATGCCCTTCAATGCCTTTCCTCCTGACAAATCCACTTTTCCAAAAGTCGCCTCCATACTGATTCTGGCACTCCATCGTATAGGGCTGGGCTATATCCGTCAAAATTCCGGTGGAGAACCAAAAGCATGCATAACCATAACATAGTGGGCAGTCTGGGGCTTGCTCGTACTCTGCGAAGAGAGTAAAGTGTCGCGTAATGAAAGGAGAGGCAAGATGGTAACCGAGCATGAAGCATGGCTAAGAATGACAATGGAGGAGCCACTAGACCCTGACCTCCCCATCTGTGACCCACACCATCATTTGTGGGACCGCCCTGCCCGCCAGGACCGTCCTCGTGACCGCTACTTGCTTGAGGAGCTGTTGCAGGACATTGAAGGTGGCCACAACATTGTCCAGACAGTGTTTGTGGAGTGTCGGTCGATGTACAGGAGGGACAAGCCTCGGGAGATGCAGCCTGTTGGCGAGACGGAGTTCGTGCAGGGCATTGCTGCCCAGAGTGCAAGCGGGCAATACGGAACAACTAGGGTCGCCGCCGGGATAGTGGGTCATGCAGACCTCACGATTGGTGCCGCAGTGGCAACGGTGCTTGAAGCCCACATAGCCGCCAGCAGCAATCGATTTCGCGGAATTCGGCATTCAAGCGCCTGGGATGCGAGTGCTGGCATCAGTCCCTATATGAACCCTCCTAAGGGACTGCTATTAGATTCCAAGTTCCGCGAGGGGTTTGGATGCTTGCAGAAGTATGGCTTGAGTTTTGATGCCTGGCTCTACCACCCACAGTTGCCAGAACTAGCCGACCTGGCTAGGGCCTTTCCGGATATCACAATTATCCTGGACCACATTGGGGGGCTACTCGGTGTCGATCCATACGCCGGGAAGCGCGAAGAGGTGTTCCAGCAATGGAAAAAGGGGATTGCTGAGTTGTCGCCCTGCCCTAACGTGGTTGTAAAGCTCGGCGGTTTAGGCATGCCGATCTGTGGTTTCGGCTGGAATGAGCGGACGACTCCACCAAACTCAACCGAGCTAGCTGAAGCCATGACCCCGTACTATCATCAGTGCATTGAGCAGTTTGGGGTAGACCGCTGCATGTTTGAGAGCAACTTCCCTGTCGATAAGGCATCGTATTCATACAATGTAATGTGGAACGCCTTCAAACGCATCAGCGAAGCCTTCTCTCCTAGGGAAAAGGCCGCCCTGTTCCACGATACCGCCGCGAGAATATATCGTCTCTCCAGCAGACTGTGAACTTGCAGAATTACCGATACCGACAATCAATTTGCTTGTCTTGAAATATTCCCTCTTAACTTTATGTCATCCTACTGGGTGGCTCTCTTCTGGCGCAAAATCACCCTGGCTGCTATCAAAGCTGATAAGCCCGAAATTAGAAGAGCCTTTCTGCCGTCGGGCATAGGGGTCCAAAAGGCCTCCCAGAAGGAATCCATTACCTCGCTCAGACTAATATCAGGAATCTGGAACCGCCTCTCACCTGTTTCAGGGTCTCGTGTGGAAAAGTTTACTTGAGCATTCTCAATTGGAGTCTCCTGTTTACCCTCGTAGTTCACCCACACATGTATGGGAGAATAATTAACCTGATAGGAAATATTCTTCGCTTTCAAAACAGAAGCTAAGACCAGAGCTCGGGCTTTGCAATCTCCCTCTTCTCGCTCCAGCACTTCCTCAATGCTAGGACAATACCAGGGCATGCCATAAAGCTCCCAATCGTGGCGATAGGGTATTTCCTCCTTGATTGCTTCTTCTATAGCTGCAGGGTCAGAAGGAAGGTCATTCAGCATAGATTCAACAGCGCCAGGATCAGCATCGAAGTTAAAAACCCTTTGGAGACTAATGATGAAGTTTAGAGGATTGGGATATAACACAAAAATAATCCACAGTATAAATATCAGGGGAAAATATCTCCGAAAAACTCTTCTAAAACCATGCTCAGACCTTTCAAGACCGTCCGGCATAGCTGTAGTCTTAGCTGAGCTATTGATACTACCAACAGGGGTCAAGCATCACCATCCCTTCCCCGTGCTGATGTAGCTAGTATCGCAGCCGCATAAGCCGGTCCTAATATGCCTAGTAATTCTTGTGATTATCGCTCCTTTTCCGTAACTAGATTCGTGCTCTTTACAAAATTCTGTTCTTTTCAGGTGCCTCGGATTGAGATACAGTCAGGCGAGGGCGTTCCTGAAAAAAGATTAGAGAACTTTTCTAGAGAGGACTCACTAGGTGCCCACCGATTTATCATATTTCTGCTTTGCTGCTTGGAAGCATTGGACTGATTCAGGCAGCATTTCTCTAATAGGAAGTTGATAGGGACACCTTTCCTCACAGTCACCACATTCAGTACAGTTGGCTGCCTTTTCCACCGCATCAGCGAACATACCTGTGAACAGCCGTTCCGGTGGCAATCGTCTTATGGCGCTCTTGATAACCATCACCGTAGATATCGGTATTTCTTGAGGACAGGGCTGGCAATAATCACAGCGACGGCAGAATTTGTTACCCAGTTCACCTCTCAGCCTCTGCATCTCACTTCGCTCGGCGTCGCTCATGTCCCATGATCCCCGTAGCACCTGAATAATCTGTTCTATCTCATGGGGTTTCTCGATGCCCGGTATTGGTAATACGTCAGGGAACTGAAAGAGGTATTTGAAGGCGATAGCCACGTTGTCCAGTGCCCCGCCAGCCAGCGGTTTCATGGCGATGAACCCAACATCGTGCTTACGACATAGGGGTAGCAGTTCGTCCGCCGCTTCGCAGGCAATGAAATTGAAGGGAAACATCAATGTCTCGAAACGGTCTGACTTCACGGCTTCTTTAGCCACATCTATCTGGTGCGAGGTAACGCCGATGTGTTTTATCACCCCGGCTTTTTTAGCCTTCTCTAACACCACCATTGGTCCTTTTGGGTCAAGGACTATCTCCAGAGACTTGAAGTCCCCAACCTGGTGGAACTGATATAGGTCGATGTAATCAAGCCCGAGATGTTCCAAGCTCATATTAAGATGCCCCTCTATGCCTTCACAGCTTCGGGAGGTAGACTTGGTAGCGATGACGACTTCTCCTCGCCGCCCCTTAATGGCCTTGCCAATACGTGCCTCGCTGGTGGTATAAGCATTGGCCGTATCAAAGAAGGTGATACCTAACTCCAAGCACTTTTGAACCACAGCTACAGCTTCGTCCTCAGAGACCCGTTGGATGGGAATACCACCAAAACCCAGTCTGGAAACTGTCATCCCCGTTTTACCTAGCCTTGTTTTGTCCATTTTCTCCTTTCCTTTGCCTATCAATATCGGGCATTACCTGACAGAACTTCCTCGTCTCTTTGTTTGGTGACAATCTGTCCATAGAGTGCATATATTCACCACTGCGTTTTAGATTAGGACTATCACATTATCATATTTTCCTTGTTCACGTACCACCAAACTATTACTCAAGTTCGGAAAAATCTACTTAAATATAATACTGCGCCACGAAAATACCTGTTCCCTACTTCCTTCCATGTTTCTCATCCTCTATCTTCCGCAAAGCCCTATCGTCAAGGCCGAAATGGTGGGCTATTTCGTGGCGCACTACTTCCTCTATTTTTGCTTCAACTTCATCGCCAAGGCGGCATTGCGCCTCTATAGGCTTTTGAAAGATGCTTATCTTATCAGGTAAAACCAGTCCGTACCCCCGGCCTCGCCTAGTTTGGGGCACACCTTGGTAAAGGCCAAGCAATCGGGTGGGATGACTGTGTTTAGCTTGTCTCAGTTGCCTTGGTGTGGGCCACTCTTCTACCACAATATCAACGTTTTCCAGCTTGCGCTGAAACTCCGGTGGCAAATTATCAATTGCCCTCGCTACGAGAGCCTCAAATCTCTCCCTCTGCATATCTAGAAATCACAGATATTGCCAACAGGTGAAAAATTATCTATTGTTGTCATCTTACCACCTGGGGCTTCTGCTAGACAAACGACTGACAAGTTATGGTATCATCAAAACCTAGTCCTTTACATGGGATGAGCTGGGCGTAGGAAAAACCGCTTTCTGCTCACGAGACGTACTTAGGGCAATTTATCCCGCTGTCAAATCGAGCTTTCTTGACGAAGAATGAGAATTAGGGTAGGCTATTGGCTTAAATCTGAAAGGGAGAGGTGTTAAATTGCAGTGCCGTGGCATTAGAGGCGCTATAATAGTTTCAGCAAATAATCAAGAAAGCATCCTTGCAGCAACTAAGAAGTTGCTTACGGAAATGACGAAGGCCAACAAAATTGAGATTGAGGATATCGCTGCTATTTTTTTCACCACCACGCCAGACCTAAATGCTGAGTTTCCTGCGGCAGCGACACGAGAGCTAGGGTGGCCATCCCACCTGGCTTTGATTTGTGGACATGAAATGAGTGTCCCCAACGCTCTACCCCGCTGCCTGAGAGTTCTAATGCTCGTAAACACTGAAAAAGGACCTGAGGAAATCAGGCATGTTTACTTAGGAGAAGCGAAGAAGCTAAGGGATAGACCGTCACTATCAATTGGAGGCAACACATGATTGTAGTCATGAAGACCGGCTCCAGCCAAGACGAAATCAGTAAGGTTACGAAGCGAATTGAAGACGTTGGCCTAAAAGCACACATATCAGAGGGTGTTGAACATACCGTTATCGGCGTACTGGGACAAGTTTTCCCGGAGCTTCGCGACTCCTTGGAATTGCTCCCTGGCGTAGAACAGGTCATACCCGTGACCAAACCCTACAAACTTGCCAGTCGAGAGTTCCATCCTCAAGATACCATAGTGGAAGCAAACGGCGTGGCTATCGGTGGCAATGAAATAGTCGTCATGGCTGGACCCTGCGCTATAGAAAGCGAGGAACAACTTTTGACCACTGCTCAGGCGGTCAAAGCAGCCGGGGCCACTGTGCTGCGCGGTGGCGCCTTTAAACCACGCACCTCACCTTACCAATTTCGTGGACTGGGCGAGAGCGGGCTCAAATTGCTGGCACAGGCAG
>Ga0209636_10001799_pt1 | contig 21688 bp, 16 predicted proteins | sample DeeMarSWOR152_54_FD_187464 | JGI IMG/M metagenome (GOLD analysis project Ga0209636, IMG submission 187464) | Marine sediment microbial communities from White Oak River estuary, North Carolina - WOR-1-52-54 (SPAdes) (version 2) | ecosystem: Environmental > Aquatic > Marine > Intertidal zone >...
TTGGCGAAGAAAAGTGAAAAAGAAATTAAAGAGTTTCATCTGTTTTGCCTTTTTATCATTTGTCAGATTACGTTCTATTTTGGTTATGTTTGATTGTTATTTTAGGATTTCGGAGATACATGTGTAAAGTATGTGATGGAGAGATATGATGTGTTTATATGGTGAGGTTTTGGAAGTTGGTGCATTTAGTTTTTAAGGATTGTTGAGAGTTGCTGCTTTTTCTGCTAGGGTTAGTGGTATGTTTATTAGTTTTGAGATTACTCCTAGATCGGAAAACATGGTTTTTAGTGTTTGGGTATCTTTTTGACTGATTGCGCCGATGATTGGAGCCGTAATGATGTAGGCGGTTAAGAAGAGGGTTCCTCCGATTAGCAACTTTATCCATTCGGCGGTGACGAGAAGGTTGAGGGATAGATATGTCGCTATGGTGGCAATAATAGCTGCTAGGAATATTTTGGCGGATACTTTGAATTCTGGTTTGGCGTTGTAGTGTTTCCACAGCCAATGAAGCCCTAAAAATTGGTTTGGTATGTCTGCGATGAGAGTTCCTAATATTACGCCTACTATACCATATGTGGGGATTAAGATGAAAGCTAGGGGAATACCGAGTGACAATTTTAGGAGGCTTAGTTTCAGGAGGATTTTTGTTTCTCCTACACCTGCTAAAAAGCTATTTACTACAAGTCCTCCAGTCAACACAAAAAAATTTTGTATAACATACAAAGATAAAAATAAAGGTGCATGAACCCATTTTTGTCCGAATACTGTTCCAACCACAGGTTCCGAAAGAACAATGGTTACCATTGTGGCTGGTACCAGAAACAGAGCAGAATACTTTACGGCAGAGGCAAACACCGTTCGTAGAAGCTGAAGTTCCTTTTTTGGATCAAGTTTTGAGAAGGCTGGGAAAAGCACGGTTGCTATTGGGTAAGTGAAGAAGGTTATAAACATTGCAAAGTTGACTGCAATTTGATAGTTGCCTATCATGACATCGTTACAATAGAAAGCCATCAAAAAGGCACAAAATTGGTAGAGGAAACTTCCTAGGATTGCTGATATTGAGAGGGGCACTCCATAGTGTAACATTTTTTTCAAGATTTTGATTTTGTCTGTTAGGTGGGAGCTGGATTTTTTGAGATTTTTGAAAAGTAGGAAATAGAGCAGTGTTATTCCTATTATGCCTGCGACTAGGAAAGAGAGCGTGTGGCCTACAACTGCTCCTAAGGCTCCGTATCCTACAAGAACTAGTAGTGGTGCTGCAGTACTTTTTATTATGGATTCGCAAATTAGCGTGAAGCTGGTGAGTTCCATTCTTTCGAAGCCGGTGAAGTTTGACTGAGCGGCAGTCAGCAACGATTCTGCAAGAATTACAATTGAGACTATTGAGATAAGGGAGGTGATTTCGGGTCTGTTGAAGACGGTTGTAGCAATGAAACTTGCTAGGAGTAGGGAGAGAAGGGATAAAATCAATCCAATTGTAACTCTAAATATTAAACCTGCGGTAATTATGTCATGGATGTTTTCATCTTTGCCTATGGCTTTATAATGAGCGATATATTTTGCCATAGCTGTCCCTATTCCCCAATCACGGAATAGGCTTATTGTCGTTGATGGAATTAGTGCGATTGCGTATAATCCGTATTCTGCGGGCGACATGATTCTACCTAAAACTATTGATCCAACAGCTAGTATAAGGGTGGATGCTGCCTTCCCAATGAAAAGTTGAAAACTGCCAGTTACAGAAACTTTACCCATTTTTAAGGCTTTTTCCAGTAGTCTTCCCAGCTTGTATGTTTTAACTGTTTAAAGGGTGGGGTTTTTATATTGGTTTTATTTTCTAGCGCATTAGTCTGTTTAGAAATTACTGTCGATTGTTATTGGTGTTGCCTTTTTGAGTTGTTCTGAATATTTTTTTCTGTTAATGCAACTATTCGTCAACAACAGTACCAATACAGTGTGTACCGTGTAACTTATTTGCTTACATCTAAAAATTTTGATCTGTATATTGGTTGAAGAGTTGCATAAAATCTTTCGAGAAGTTTTCTTCCTTAAATTTGTCTGCAGTTTTTGCCCATTCAATTGCTTTCCGAGTAGACCAACCAGAAAGTTCCTTTGTAATTTTGGCGGCTGCTTCATATATGGTTCGATATCTAAAATTGCTAGGCACAAACTCTTTTGTTCCTCCAGAATCATGTATGATGGGCACACATCCCATAGCCATTGCTTCAACTACTGAAATTCCAAAATGTTCGCCAACCCTTGTGTGTAAATATATCTTTGCATTTTTCAAAATTTTTTTCATCTCTAATCTTGAAATATCTGTGAAAAGATGTACTCTATCAATTAAACCGAGTTCCTTGGTCAGTTTTTGTAACGAAAATAGTGTCTTTTTGTAGTGTACTCGACCAATTATCGCAAATTGCACGTTTTTATCTGTTAGTGAAGCTATGTAGGGGATTTTTTCTAATCCTTTGCTAGGATCAAAACGGGATATAGTGACCACCAGATTTTTTCGTTGGTTTTTAGTTAAATTTTCTGGGTTATTATCGAACATGACGGAAGGTACTGGTGGATATAATATCGGTGGTTTTTTTCCAGAATTTTTTTTAATTTCCTCTGCTGTGTAGTTGCTGTTGGCGATTATAAGTTTTCTGTTAGGGTTAATGAGGTTTTTCTCAAAGAAAGTGTATGGTAAACCTCCAATTGGTAGGAGATGCGGGCTTTTTATGTATGGAAACCGTGGTTTGTAGATGTAATGGTTTAGAAAGGGGAAATGGATGTAGTTTATATTGGTCCACGGAAAAATGCGGCAGGAGTACACGTCTATCCATAGGTCACATTTTGATTTTAAAATATAAGAGCGGAAAATGCTTTGATAAAAATCTAATAGTCCTCTCGGTTGGATATATGAAGGTTGAACGATGGCTTTTATTGAGGGATTGAGACTTTTTCCAAAGAATTTTTTGACTTCCCACTGATTTACTTTCTCATTTGTGAAGAGGGTAACATCGTGACTGTTTTGAGCCAATGTGTTTGCGATAACGGCTGCTACGAATTCTCCTCCAGCATAAACATTAAATGTGGGACAAAAAACACCAACTCGCAACTCATGCACCCTTTTTCTGTATTTTAACAAACCATATAGCTAAAGGTCTATAGATTAATTATTCGCATGGAAAATTGAGTGAATAGCTGTTCTCTGCAAAAATGGAGACATCTCCACACTTTTCTCCCGCAACTCCCCCTTTTTTTATTAATCAAATATTTTTGTCTACTTGAAAACTTATGTTCTCTCGCGCGCGCAGTAACTAGTTGCTCTGGGAGGAATACTGTGAAAATTTCCGTGGCAGTACGCGATTAGGAAATAAAATTTAAATCTGCAAGTTGAAATATTGATTGATATGCTTAACAGATTAATAGCAGGTAATGTAAAGGTAACTGGCAACCGCTTAACAGTAAATTTTAATTGCGAGGGACAAATAAAAAAGTTTTTTACCACCAACAGGTTTTTTGCTGAATATAATAGTCCAATAGACAATGTGCCAAATGCAATTCTCATAATTCCTTTTCTCGCAACTGTAGCTCCTGTCGCGTGGGCTAATCAAGCGGAAATTCATGTCGAAACAGTTGATGAAAACTTTTTACAATCACTGGAAACCGTTAAGAAATCCATGCAAACATTTTATCCGAGGCTGAAGCTTGGCGGAAGCGTTCAAGCGAAGAATGTTGTTAAACTACATGTTGATTCGGAGCATAAAGGTCTGATGCTCTTCAGTGGTGGAGCTGATTCTCTTGCAACATACATTAGGCATCGAGGTGAAAACCTAACTTTAGTTCATGTTTATACTGACCTTGCCCCAAAGAAGCAAGCAGAACGGAATGGTGACATAGTGCATATAAGGGAATTTTGCGCTAGAAATAATTTGCCACTTAGAACAATAAGTTCCAACTTCAAATTCGTACCTGACGGTCTAATGCTTAGTAGTTATGATAAATTTATAGATGAAGAAACAGATTTTAATTGGTGGACGCGAGTCATGCACGGTCTAGCCTTAATAGGTTTATCCGCGCCCCTTGCGTACACGGAGAAAACAGAGAAGTTGTATATCGCTTCCTCATACACAGCCGAGTTTGTTGGAGGCTGGGGGTCCCACCCAGATATTGACAACAATGTTAAGTGGGCAGGCATAAAAGTTGTTCATGATGGATACGATTTAAGTCGCCAAGCAAAGATGAACATTATCGCTGACTACGCCAAGAATAATGATAAAAACTTCATCCTCCGATGTTGCATGAAACCAGAAAATGGAGAAAACTGCAACCGCTGTGAAAAATGCAGTCGCACAATTGTTGGGCTTGAACTTGCTGGTCTTGACCCCAGCAAGTACGGCTTTAAAATTGAAACTGAGACGTTTTCCTCGATAAAAAACAAGTTAGAAAAAGGTGAATGGGAGTTTGGCGATGACCAAAGGTTCATGTGGGGTGACCTCAAGGGGCACGCTTGCCAAAAAAATAGTGTGGTGCATCCAGAGGCTAAAGCATTTATTGAGTGGTTATCTACTATGAATGTAAATTCTTTTCCATCAGCTATAGGCAAATCAAAATTTGACCTCAAAAGATACATGTGGCCATTGTTTGAGTGCGCACCATCCTCGCTTCGCCGAATACTAAAGAAGTTTTACTATTTCTGCCTAATAGTGTTTCCTTTCATGAAATAGACACACTATCGGTTTGAGGTCAGAAATAGAGTGCTCGCGTATGAAGTGTATTCTTGCTAATTAGTGCACACGCTATTTACGGTAAAACCTTTCAGTAAATTTGTAGTAAGGCTTTTTGGCTAGCTTATAAATCGGATACGGCAACATTTTGAAGAAGGGGTCTGCAAGCTTTGATCTGCTGGGCTTTACTCTTAAACTCTCAACATCTAAGTTCCTTAACCAATCAATTAGTGCTCTTGCTTCATGATGAGGAATTTCTTTGGCATTACTTGCGTGTTTTTGAAGGTCCGTCCACACGTACACTTGACCGTCTCCAAAACGCCAAGTTCGGTCCTCTAGGTTTTTCTTTATGTACGAGAAGGTTTCTGCATCAACGGAGAAACCGTGTTTATTCGGGTCGACACCAGCGAGTTCAAGTCCCAGAATGGTTCGGCTACATTTCTCACAACGACTACAGTTCTCATCTAATTTGCTGCCAGACTGGCACACGCGAATTTGGGGCTCTGGCTTTTTATTTTTAATGTAATCAGCAATAAGGAAAATTTTGTCTTGTCGGCTAAGTTCATACGCGTCATGTTCAACTCTTGTGCCTGTCCATTTAATGTTATTGTCAATGTCTGGGTGAGATCCCCAAGGTATTTGAGTGTCAGCAGTGAATGAAGAAGCAATGTACAGTTTATCAACTTTCTCTATGTACGCGAGTGGGGCACAAAGACCGATAAGAGCCAGTCCATGCATAACTCGTGGATACCATCCACCTGAAAGTTGCTTTTGGTATATTCCAAGCATGCAGTTGTCAGGGACTGAAATAAAGTTGCTTACTATCATTCTATTCTCAGATTTAGTCGTGCTGGAAAAATCTTCAATGTATTTGGAGGAGATGTTCATGGTGATGTTCGTTTGTCCTATGTTCTGTGCTTTCTCCTTAGTGTTTTTAAGAAAATCTGTTTCTTGAACACTTGCAAGAATTGGATTCTCATCTTGATGTCTAATAAACGTGGTCAAAGAATCGATCCCACCTGTAAAAAGCATCATTCGCCTCGTTCGAGCCTCGACGCAAGGAGATAGGACGTTTTCTGCTTTAATATTCCCCGTGAATTTCATCTGAGGATAGAACTTTTGAAGTGTCTTTTTGACGTGATTAAGCGAAGACAGAAAAGTTGCATCTACAGTTTCAACTAAGACTTCGGCTTGATTTGCCCAGGCGATTGGAGAGATTGCTGCAAGAAACGGTATGATCAAGATTGCTTCAGGAACTTTTTCCACTGGGACATCGTATTCAGCAATGAATTTGTTTTCAATAAAGAACTTCCTTATCTGCCCCTTACAATCGAAGCTTACCCTTAGCTGGTTTTGGGCAACCTCTATTTTTGATACCGTTATTCTATTCATGACAATACACTTTCCGTCGAAAGTACTTCTCAAGACTTCTTGAACAAATTATTTTCGACATTAACAACCGATTTTTAAAATTCTAGGTTATTCTATCACAATTTTTTGAATTGTCCAAATAAACTCCTGACATCTAAAGAGTAAATAGATACACATTTATAGCCAGCATGCTATCGATCAACAAATTGTCTTTCAGACTCTCCCTAGCCTCCCATACCAATTCGCTTTTAAAACTTTTACAGCTACACAAATGTCTTAGAATTCATTTACAACGAAATAATCCAGCAAGGCAGATTACAAACGATCAACTCACTAAAGGATCAACTTTTTTACCTCTTGTGCAAAATATTCATTTTCTTTTTTTATCTTCTCGATTCTTTTTGAAACATCCTTCTGTAATTCAATATGTTTCGCCTTCTTTTCTATCTCATCTATATTACATATTGCTTCCTCTAGGTCAACCATCTGCAAGAATCCCTCTATCTTCCAGTTTCTTGAGACAGCAATCAGTTTTGACCCAAGACTTAACGCCAGTACGCATCCGTGTAAACTAGAAGAGACAGTTATATGTGCGGAAGAATACCGATCTAACCATTCATGTAATTCCGATATTCCTCTGATCATTCTATTTGTGTAAAATTTCTCGAGATTTAACTTATAGGCTAGCACATCGGTAATTTTCTGCATGGTTTCCACTTCCGCATCTTTTAAAAGATATTGATTACAGCAATGAATTAACACCCTCTTGGGCAAATTTCTTTTATGGTCAAGTATGAAGTTGATGCTTGGGAATCCAGTTTTGAAAGAATTATTCATCCCTCTGAAGTATCGATACGTGTTCTCATCTCTAAAAGAGCTTATTATGCTGTTTCTCACGATTCCTTTCCACTTCTTCAAAAATATTGTTTTCGGCATTAATTTCTGCGAAAGGATATGTTTCAGACTAGGTCGTTTTCTATCATTAATTCCTATACCCCACAACACATAACGCAACTGTTTTCTATTCCTATAAATTTCGTTCCAGAAAGGCATAAAGTAGTCCTTAAATAGACCTCCTCCGCCGATAATGAACACATCATCACTTTGTGCACCCCTTATCACTTTCTTCGTGCGCTCTACATACGGTCTATCGCAATATAGGTTAATCCCTCGGACTCCAAGCAGTTTACGTATTCCCAGATTGGAAAGAAAATCACCTATATTTATCTCGTTCGCCGAAATATAATATAGCATCCCTATACCTCCTCCAGATTTCTAAGTACTGAAAGTTTGCCTGAACCCTAATGGGAGTATTTCCCTATGACCAACGCGCTACAGTATGTGATAGAATCTTAACCTTTGCGCGCGCATAGTTAGGGATGCAAAACTTATTTTGAAGTGTGGTCTTTAGATTGTGAAGAATTCACCCAAAAGGGATCATATTGATTATGTATCAACAGAGAAGTTCATCATAGTAATTTAATGAATCAAGTACTCTCTTAATTCTCAAAGCTTCTTCCTAAAAATAAATAGCAAAAATAACAAAATAATTTCTAAACACCCTGTGCGCATGTTTTAAATCGTGAAGACCACTTAGCCTCAGATTTTGAATTTTGAAAAGCCAGAAAGCCTAATAGTCCAAGTATTCTGCGAAAAATTTCTATAACCTGTCCTGTTAGTTGTAAGAAATTCATTTTGTTTGCTCCATTTAAAGTGGCATGATAGATGGATATATAATGAATCGGCGTCTCTATGGTGTGTTTATATAAACTTCACTGCCACCATTAGTATACACTAGATTCAAATCATCAAAAATTGGGGAAAGTTCAGTGGTGTTCCACGAAAGATCTCCAAACGATATCACTCCATAAACAACGTTTAAACTGCTCAGATAGACAACGCCGTTATCCGCCACCACCGTAATATTAGACAATGAACGCTTACCTCCCAAAATCATGCTATGGATGGTTAAAACATTAGTGGCTGTTCGCTCATCTGCATATACTGCCGAATTTTTAACATCAACGTTCTTTGATAACCATTGGGCACCATATACGCTGTAAGCGTCTGTATAGCCATAGTGACCATACAATCGAGAGGCATCCATTCTATATCCGCTAAGAGGTACCGACCAACTATCGCTTCCAATCATTTCGTACACAAAGTTTGTTTGAAAAAGAAAGTAGGGCACTAACACAAACAACAGCAGAGCGCAAACAGCTAATTCTTTTTGTCGCTTAGAAAATAACTTCACAATTAAGCTGGCACCGATGACACATAATGGGGCTAAGAAAAACAGAAGTATGTGATAAAACCTTGTCATGTTAAGTGTATTAGCTAGTCCCGGCACCAGTATAAGCAGAGCTAAAAATGCCGTGGCTATCATTGTAAAAATGAAGTATTCCTTTTCAAGTTTTACTCTCTTAAGTTTTTTAGTAACCAAACCAAGGAAACCAAGAACAATGAAGGCTTGCACAATATATGCGAACATTCTGCTGACAGTATTCCAAATAGACGGTGATTCAGCGAGTCCCAAGCCAGTCATTACAGTTTGTCCTCGTGAGGCAGGATTGAGAAACTCTCCTAATTGGTTATTAACATAGTTTGCCTTCTCCAAAATGCTGTTAAAACTGGCTGACCCCATAGTGTAGATATACCACGTAAACATTACTGCAAAAAATAAAATAACCATGGTGATGGTTATTTTTTTGCTTGGGCGCTTCAAGACAATCAACAAAATTGAATCGAAAGAAATGAAGAACAGAAAAATCGTAGCGAGTGCATAATGGGACGTCACCAAACCAAAGCTGAAAATCATGAAGCACACGATCTTATTAATTGGTTTTATCTTCTTACTAAAAATGACAAGTAGCAATAGGACGAAAAACAATTCGGCGATCATCTGCCGGTTTAATCCTAGCAGTTCAGTGTAAAACGTCATCTGGGCCATAAACAGAAAAGCAGCGATTAAAGCGTATTTTTTACTGATGTATTTCTGCCAGATTTGGTATAACCCTAAGGGTACAAAAGAAAAAATTAATGGATATAGTATCTTGAATACTAACGATGCGTTAAGATTTAATAGGTTAGCATAAATTGTAGGGAGAATGGTGATGCTTAACATGTCATTATACGTTCCAAGTCCGATACTCATCCAAGATGGAAGAGTGGAACTCCAATGCGAGTTGTTTTGGGTAGTTTTGAAAAGAAAATATTCACCGGGCACATCCGAGCCAAAGGGAATAATATAGTTAGAAATTAGTGAAGAGTGGAAAAGTATAGCGATAGCAATCATAAATAAAGCAAAAGGATAGAGATTTGGATGCAACAGTTTCTTGGAAAAAACGCTGATAGTAAACAGTAATGCTATGGATATTATCATAAAGAGAAGAAGTAAATTGTTGCTATAGATGTTTACATATATTGCGCCGAAAATGCTTAGAATCGGAAGACCTAGAAATAGCAAACTAAGGGGAGATTTTTTGATGGATTCGATGTCCCAGATTCCTACGTTTTCACGTTTTAAATAGGCCAAAATCCCGCCCATCAAGATTAGGCTGTTCAAAATTATCATTAGAGGCACTAGCGAAAGCGGTTTCGAAAACTCAAATAATGAAGATAACTCGTTTACTAAAAGTCCAGCAATTATTAGGAATGCTACACTAAGCCCAACCGAAAAAAGAACTATTTCTACTCCACTAAACTTATCGAATTTAAATATCTTAAGAAAGACGAACCCAGGAATAAATGTAAGATAAAAGAAGCCGATGACCTGTCTCGCAATAGGTATATCTAAGAAAACAACAAAACAAAATATAAACATCGAAAAAAGGACTAGCAATAACAAACTCTTTGGATTTTGAGTATTTATGCTGTTAGAAGTCATAAGCTCACCAAACCACCAGTTGATATACAAACATTATTTAATACGCGATTTCTCTCCTATACATCCAAGACCAAAATTAACTCCACTTGATAGGTTATACCAGTCTTCCCATGAATCGGTTAATCTTTAATCTAAACATATACTGTTATGGTATGCTTGATAGACTGCTTCTAAGTCTTTTAGTCCATCTTCTCCAGAAGGGGATGGCGACGAGTCTCTTATTAAGCAATTTGCAAAGTAGTGAAGCTCATTAAAGTGCGGTTGACGAAATTCTGGTACACTAAGTGTGAGTCTTTGTACTAAGGTTTTTAAAGAGCTTTTTGTGGAGTGTTGTGCAAATGCGTGACCCACAGTTCCGAAGAAGTCGATTTTCAGTTGATAACCTTGAAGGAACCAACCAGCAGTTATAACGGCTGATGTTCCTGATTCGAATTTTATCAAGCATATTGCGCTATCTTCAAAATCAAGGTTGAATCTGTAGCCGAGATGGCTCTTTATTTGCTTGATTTCTCCGAAGTACCATCTAAGTAGATTTATGATGTGGATACCTACGTCCATAAGGGCTCCACCTCCTGTTAACTCTCTGTTAAACCACCAATTGGGGACAGGAAGTGGGGTGTTGCTTTCAGATCTGTGAAAGAATGGACCGGAACTTATGAAGGTGGCGTAAGCAACTTCAACATCGCCTAGGATTCCATTAGCCATTTTTGTTTTTAGCTCATGAAAGGTTTTGTTGAATCTCAAGTGGTATCCCATCATCAATTTTACGGAATTATTATGAGCGGCTGTCACTATTCCCTTTGCTTCTTCGACGTTCCTAGCTATTGGTTTTTCCAGAAATATGTGCTTGCCTGCTTCAGCTGCTTGTATTGCACATTGAAAGTGAAGATGAGTAGGCAGTGCAATTATTACGGCATCTATGTCGGATTCATGCAAGAGTTGCTCGTAACTAGTAAACGTTTTTTCAATACCAGCGTTTTTTGCTTCTCTTAGGGCTTTTTTTGAATAATCAGAAACGGCTACAAGATCTATGTTGGGAAGTTTCAGCGAGTGATTCATGTGAATTTTGCCTATATATCCGAGGCCAATTATGCCCAATCTGACTCTTTGCACTCTTTTAAGCCTCCATTGCGATTATTACTTACTCCAATCCTAGTTTTTTATTCAACCCTAGGGCGGTGATTAGTTCAAAGGCTTTTCTTCGCAGTGTCTTTTGAATGCCTCTTTTTGGATATATTGCTTTATAGTAGTCGAGCGGTATGCCTCTATGGATTATGTTTGTGGTTCCTATACCTTCATTAGCCGCAAGTTGAAGGTATCTTACTACTTTCGGGTTTATTCCAGCTATTTTTGAAGCAGCTACATCAATAGCCACAGGATCTCTGCTTGCCATTACTAAACCTATTCTGCGCGGTTGAATTCCAGAAACTCGGTTGCCATCGATTATGCACAAGTCAAAATTTAATGCTTTATTGAGGGCAACAATTACTTCGCTAATTTGCGGATGGTATTTGAATTTTTTTGGGTATGGATTACAACCAAAAATGTTCTTTAGAGCACAGGTCATCTTAACTTTTGGAACGCTATATTTGATTTTTGGTACATTAATTTTCAAGTCTGCATTCTGGATTGTTTGAGGAATTTGTAATTTAAAGTCGTATCCACCACTGGATACTTTGGCGGTTTTAGTCTTGTCTTCAGAAAGATTTACGAGATCGACTTTATAATCTTGGGAAAGTTTTTCATAGCCGAGAAATTTGAAAGCATATTTGCACTTCATTGCTGACGCATCAGATTCGACTATAGAAATGTTTATTTGGGGAGAAATCTTTTCACGGATCACTTCAATCAAAGCGGCTACAAATTTAGGATCAGTAGTTTGACCTGTAGTGTAATCCCAATAATAGCACATGTTAGGCTTAATCACAACATTCTTTGTTTCTTTTGCGAAAGAATATTCAATAAGATCCAAGGAGTTAATTATGCCCTGCTTCATAGAATTTACGGTATCATTTTGAATATTAACAAAACTAACAAAACTCAAATTAGTTTACTTCCATTTCGTGCGCATTTCAGCAGTTTAATGATAATCAATTCTGGAATGAAATTGAGATAAAAGAATCCAACGACCTGTCTGGCAACTGGAACATCTACGAATACGGTGAGATATGCCTTGAACTGCAAGAATAATAAAACCAGTAGAAATTCTCGGGGATTTCCGTTTAGCATACATAAGTTTCATTTAAAAAAGAAACTCCAATCTTTGAGGGTACTCCACAACAGTTTATAACATGCTTAACGGGAATGTTTTTGTTCTAATTAAATAGGACTACTTCCCGTTTGAGAATCGCGCTTCTCTTTTAATAAGATCAGGTCGTCGAGGGTTGTTTGGAACTTTTTCTATAGTTTTGTTATTCTTTTACGCATTTAAGAAGAATACTTCTTGAGAGTAACGACGGTGTTATCCTTTTTAATATGGTCTCACCAATCATAAGAAGTTTTAAAAACGTAATGTTTCTAGTTAAATTCCACATTTTATGGGGGATTTTCTGTAATGGAACCGAATCTACAAAACTAAGATTGTGTAATTTTAACAGCTTTCTCATTTTATAAGGATTAAAAACGTGAGAACCACGCGCGTTTAGCGAATGTGTAATATATCTAAGGATAACCTCATAACCTAATATACTTGATAAGTCAAGGACTAACCTTTTGCCAGATTTAAGGATACGTGACATTTCCGCGATTCCTTGTTCATAATTCGGAAAATATTTTATGGCTCGAATGCAAATTGCTCCATCGAAACAACCCTCTTTGAAAGGTAAATACTGCCCATCTGCCACAACCATTTCATATCTGCTTAGGTTTCCCGCACGCTTTTTTGCAGATTTTATATTTGATCGCCCGACATCGATCCCAATTACATTCGCTTTCTTGTTTAATACTATCTTTCTAGCAATCCTACTTGAACCAGTACCCACATCCAAAATTAACTCTGATGGTTCAGGATTTAGGAATCTTAAGACCTCTTTTAGTTCCATTGACGATAGAATTTTTACTCCAACGGTTCCGAACATGGCTTGCTCATAATCAGCTGTCATCTTCTGAAGAAGACCTCTTAGGTGTTTAGATCTCGATCTAAAGTGCCAAGAGATAAAAGGAAATATTGGAAGAAACTTTGCTCCAAAAATCCTAATGGTTAAAGATGGGTGCATTAACTTCTCGCTTTGGTATTTTAGAAAAATGGCTTCTCTTAGACCAGCGGAGAATAAGTAAAACTGAAGAGCGAAACGATCAATATTTCGACTTGATCTTCTTACATATTGTTTAAGGAAGTACGCTGCAATTTTCGCTCCTTTTTTATCAAAATTTCTTATGCCGAACATATGTCTTATATTATGATAAGCGTAACCGACATCTTTCAAAGCGTCTCCGATCTCCGTCCAAGTCCAGTCCAAAAAAACGATTCTGCCAGTATTGGTGATTAAAAAGTTCTTTGGGTTCATATCACCATGGAGTAATGAATATCGATTGCAAGGGCATTTAAAGGCATTATTCTCAAGCCACTTTATAGCCCACTCAAAATCTTGGTTTTTCACTAACTCTAGCAGTTCACCCTCTTCTTTAAGTGATTGATTTTCTGCATAATCATATTCGTCCCTCGGAGATTTAAGGAAGTCCAGATCCACTTCCTCGATTTTTAGCTGATGTAAATACACTAAAGTTTCCGCGAACTTATCAAAGAATTTAAGGGTCTCTTCCTTGCTAAGACATTTTACATAATCACGTAAATTTTTTCCCTCAACTTTCTCCATAATAATAAAAGGGGCACCAAGCCACTTCTCATTTGTTTCTAAGATATATACATGGGGGACGGAAAAATTAACACGCTCTAGAGCTCTCAGAGTCAGGTATTCCCTCCTGGCTATTTCTACTGATGGGTAAAGTTTCAACATTAGTTTTAACATCAAATTCTCATTCTCATGACAAAAAGCTAGGGAGAGGGCATAGGTGCTATGTATTCCTCCGGTTATTCTCGACAATTTGTGTATTCGGATGTTAGTCGCTCCAACTGGTATAAGATCTAAAGGGTCTTTAAACTTGTAAGATATATAATCACTTAATGGTTGATTGATTTTACAAGTCATACTTAATTTTGCCTCCCCTTAAGTAGTGTATGGTTTCTTAAGACAGAACATTTATTATACACTTTTATATGTATTTATGTGGAGCGGATGAAGAATTTGCCTCTTAATCAAAACCTTTTAACTCACGAATTACAGGAGATTAAATAGAGGAACAAAAGTTGCACAGCACAAAACTTCACGCAGCTTTCATAATTTCACTTATGCTTTCTGGATTTTTTACCGTTTCTTCCATAACAGCTTTGTCAAGTAACAAGGTGCTTATAAAAAGTTCAGGAACGATAGCAACCACTTTACCATTACACGTTGAAGGAAGATACACAAAAAATTCGCTTGGTCAAACCGTTTTGCTTAGGGGCGTTAATCAGGAAGGTATGCTCGACGACCCTAACGGATGGTGGAATCCTGAAGGCGGAAACATTTATTCAGGTTACGGAAGATGGAATCCTGATGCCGTGGAATATAATCTTGATTGTATGAAAGAGTGGAACGTAAATGTTTTACGACTTTTGTTAACTGTTGAATGGTGGAAAAACGATGAGTCTAACTACAGACAGCATGTAAAAGACACCATCGGTTGGGCTGGAGAAAGAGGCATTTACGTATTGGTTGTTTTCTGGAATATTCAAGGAAATGGAGCTCCGGATGCTTTACCGATACCAAATTATAGTCTAGACGGCTCCGAAGATATTGTTTCTAGTAACGCTGAATTCAAAGAAATTTGTTTAAGTGTAGTTCAAGAACTTGGTGATTATCCAAATTTTATGTTTGAGTTTTGGAATGAACCTCGGGGCGACTCAAACGCGCGAGAAGAATGGTTGACTTTAGTTCAGGATACAATAACAGAAATACGTCAATACTCAGATTGTCTAATAATCGTTCAATGGGGTTATGGTATCGGAGTGAATCTTTCTACTGGAAACACAGGTGGAGAAGATTTAACATGGATTGAGGAGCATCCATTAACTGATTCTACTGGAAATCTTGTGTATAGCATTCATGCGTATCGTGGAGATTTCAGAATTACGATGCCCGAGTGGATAGACTGTTATGAATATGATGACTTAGTTGAAGGGTATACGGCAACTTCAGTTTATCATGTAATTGAAGATTTAAACAAGTGTGTAATTGTTGGTGAAATTGGAGCCAATATGTGGTGGACAGGTGAAGAATTGGAGCATGAACTTACATTCTATGAAAACAGTCTACAAATCTACAATGAATTAGAAATTGGATATATTGCATGGATTTGGACAGTTCCAGCTCATATGCAACATGGTCTATTGCAGAGTGAGAACTGGTGTCCCCCGCCTACACAAAGCGGAGAAATACTTATAAGCAAAATAGCTGAAGGCCAGTAGCTTTATCCTATAAAACGTAATCTATAATCACAGTTATCTGCTATTTTTTTATAGATGCCTTCAGCCAAACTTTGTTTGGCTCAAACTTCACATAAGAACAGGACAGTAATTATAGTTGCCATTAAAATTTAAAAGTAAGAGATGGAAAATTCATCCCTTATGTTAAAGTTACATTGACAGCCCATATCTTTCAAAAACTAAGATAGGCAGCTTATCGCTGAATAGTTTACCGAAAGTTTATAAATCAATCTCATTTTTTCCTTATTCCTAAAAATTTGTGGTAAACTTTACTTAGATTCATCGCACTCTCCTTCCAATTGTAATTATTAACAACTAATTCCCTTGCGTTTTTCCCCAATCTAATGCCCAATTCTTTATCCTTCAATATTTTGATCACTCCAAGAGCGAATCTATCCAAATCATCTTCCACCAACGCGTGGATTCCATTCGTGACATCCAAGCCTTCTATCCCAACAGTAGAAGATACAACAGGAAGACCACACGAAAAATATTCAAGGATCTTTAACCTTGTACCCGATCCACCAAATATGGGAGCAATAGCAACATCCGATGCCGCGATAAATTCGGCAACATCCTCAACAATTCCCGTGAAGGTTAAATTGGAAAACTCCATATTTGGCGGGATTCTTCCTACTATTAGAAAACGTGTATTACTAATCTCGTTCTTAATTAGGGGGGCAATTTTTGAAGCTATCGTCTGTACTGCCTCTCGGTTAGGTAGATACTCCATATTTCCAACAAAAATTACTGTATAATAACCTCTTAAATCATAATGATCTTTAATAAGACTTGTATCTAAGAAGGGATTGAAAGCTTCAATATCTACACCATTAGCTATAATTTTGATCTTGTGTTGTTTAACACCATATGAAACCAGACACTTCTTCTCGTTCTTGGAGACTGTCAATATCATATCTGCATATTTATAAGCTAATTTTTCTGAAAAAGTCTCCAAGAGTTTCCTTAGGATATTTGTATGTTTAACTCTTAAAGCTTGAAAAACGTCATGGCAATCAATGACCACAGGTTTCTTTAAAACTATTTTGATGAATGGAATCAACAATCCCCCAGCCGTCTGCTGTTCTATCTGAACTATATCAGAATCCCAAATCAAGGGGCAAAGGCGAGAGATAAAGAGCAAATCGTAAATATAAAGCGACGCAAATCTTTTGACACCTAATAATTTTTTGATAGTCTTTAACACGATATTTGGGATCAACCCTCTAAAATAGTATACCTTAATATTCTCAATGCATTCATAAGCATCCTTTTCGTTCGGCATTATTACCCGAATAGTGTTACCAAGTGCAGCAAGACCCTTCGCTAAATTATAAATGCGCACAGAGGCACCAGTATCTTTTTGCATTGAATCCTCAAGAGAACTTAATATACAGATGTTCATTGTGATACACCGATAAATATAAATAATTTTGTTAGAAAGTTAACCCAAAAATCTTTCATTTATTCAAAAGTTAGGAGTTAGTAAAGCAATTAAAGGACTCCCGGCATAAAACAAAAAACCTCAAATACCACAAGTGCGCCTTGTAAAGATCGGAGTTACGTCGTTTTCTGCAAACCCTTTTTTACAGAACCATTAGTGAAGCCTATGCACCACGCAGTCATCTCAAATGCAAAATGAAAAGGTAACAAAATTACATATTTACGACGAATCAATTTATAAGCATCTGCAATACGCAAAAAACCATTTATAACCCCTGCCAAAGGGTTCATCCTAAAAAGGCTAAAAACACCCCTATTTTTACAATAAAGGTCATAAAGACCAAAGCCATAACCAAACCACTTTCTCCAAACTCCCTCCCATGTCTGAGCACGCCTCTCATAATAAAGGGCCGAACCTTGCTTGAGAAGCCATCCACCTTCTTTAATTCTAAAAGCAGCATCTAGATCCTCTCCAGCGCCCTTTATTTCGTCATCAAAACCACCCACTTGTCGAATAGCTTTAACACGATAAACTGATCCGCCTGTTCCTGGCAATCTCGAATCTGCCAACTCACTTTTCGAATCATATACTCTAAAGAGAATGTTTTCCAAAACTGCAACAATATTTTCTCCATCTATTTGCCCATGTCTCGCTATGGCTATGCCAACTTGTGAGTTTTTATCCATAAACTCAACTTGCTTTCTAATATGATTTTTTGGCAAAATCATGTCACCGTCAACCCAAATGATGTAATCGCCACTTGCATTATCAACTACTATCTGCCTTGCTCGTCCTAGTCCCTTATTCTCCCAAAAGATTTTATGCTTCAAAGACGTCTTTTCTAGATTCTGTTTGAGTATAGACAAAGTTTTGTCTTCACTATTTCCATCTACAATAATTAAATCCATAAGTTCATGCGCAAAATCTTGATCAATAATGCTATCGATTGCCTCTTTGATAAAATCCTCACAATTTCTTACACAAAGACCCACGGTAACAGTTGATTTCATTACAAAATTACACCTTTTAAAAATTTATTGGAGTGAACTTTTAACGAAATTAAATAATTTGTAAACAGAAAAAGAATTGAATCCAAGAAAAACTATTAATCTTTTTCAAGCGGAGGAGGGATAACGTCTCGGGCCATCTTGCAATATGTTTTCAGCAGCCAAGACTGGGCATTAAACCAATAAGTTGAAGAAGTGAACTTGGGCTTTTGAAGATTCTTTTTAAATTCTGCTACACTAGCTCCTCTCGTCACAATTTCTTCAGGTTTTTTAATGCCATCCTTCATAGTAAGCTTCAGAAACCTAACTTTAGATGGCTTATATCCCAGTATTTGAGAGGCAACGCAGTCAACTGAAAATGGGTCAACACCAGCCATAATAAGCCCCAACTTGACTGGAAAGCGACCTAAGGCGATCAAGCCATCAACAATCGTAAGGTGGGGATGCAGAAGCCTATTTATGCCCACAATAGCCTCATCTAGATGTTTGTGATAGATAACTTTTCTTGGATAACCTATACAACCAAAAAGGTTCTTCATGGCACAAGTGATTTTTGTCTCTCGCATTACTTTCAGTTTCGGCACATTTATAAATAGATCACAATTCAACAATAGCTGAGGCACCTGAAACGTTAGTTCACGCTTATTTACAATAACAGTTTTCTTTTCAAGATGGTCATTAGAAAGATTAAAAAGTTTCACATTCTTTTCTTTAGCTAACTTTTCATACCCTAAAATGCTAAAAACATAGTTGGTTCGCATAGCCGATGCATCAGCCTCAACAACTTTAATGTCCACATCTTTGCCGTATTTTTCACGAATAAAGTCTATAATTCCTGAGACAACTTGTGGATCAGTAGTTTGACCAGTAGCTGCATCCCAATAATAACACAAGTTCGGCTTAATGACTACTGACTTAATAGAGCTGTTTAGATTAAAATTTGTGAGATTTACAGATTCTGAAATGGAGCTTCTTATGCTTTCCAATGTACAAGCTGTTCGAACTAGGCTAACAATAGTGTTCATTCAATTCTCACGCTCTAATTAATACATTCTCGCTGGAAATTTTTCATAAGCCTCTTGAACAAGTTCAACAGTTTTTAATCCATCATTAGCAGAAACCAATGGATCAACATCATTCTCTAAGCAATCAAAAAAATGTGCCAGTTCCTTGTAAAATGACTCATAATAGTATGTGTACGAAAGTGGACGAATCTTCTTTCCAACAATTCTTCTTAGAAAATTTTTACTTCCTTCCTTTAAAGCATGAAGATACAGATTACGAGGCACTAAATCGTCACTCGAGAGGAACCCTGAGTTACCATGAAGAATTACCCGAAAATTGTATTTTGGAAAGGTGCTTTTTTGATACCAACCGACGTGAATTATTCCTTTCGCAGAAGAACTAGAAGAACACAACATTACTATTGCACCCTCTTCAACAGGAAGATTAAAATTGTAATCAAGATGAGAAAAAACAACTCGCGCGTCTCCCGCAAAAAAACGAAACAAATCAATCATATGATAGCCAACATCAATAAGAGCCCCACCGCCAGACTTCTTTGGATCAAACCACCAATCAGAAACTGGAACAGGCACTCTTCCATAAGAAAAAGGACCGTTTGTAATCTCTTCAATTGTACTAACCTCTAAACTTCCAATTGAACCTTTATCTAAAGCCATCTTCATTTTTTCGACAGCATCTACAAATCGCATGCAATGACCAACCATAAATTTCCTGCCACTCTTCTCAACTAACTTCACAATTTGACGACATTCCTCTACATTATTCGCCATAGGCTTCTCCGTAAAAACATCCAACCCTGCCTCCAGCGCCAATTGAATAGCTTCCAAGTGCAGAAAATTAGGCAAAGACATGACTATTGTGTCGATGTCTGAAGAATGCTTTATCAAATCATGATAATCAGCATAAAGGTTTTTGACTCCGACCGATTCTGCCTTTTTAAGTGCTTTCTTTGATGAATCAGCGACGGCTACCACATCTACTCCATCAAGTTTCAAGCAATTCATCAAATGAAGTCTGCCCATATTTCCTAGACCAACAAGTGCAACTTTTATCATATAGCTCCAACCACGAGTCCTACAAACAATTTTTTCCAAAAATGCAGTGCTTTTCAAACATAGTTTGTTTAAATTAGCTGGTTCTCTTTAAGAACTGCCTTATTTAAGTATGACCTGGACTCGTCAACAGTTTTCCAATGTTTAAATTTTCTACCAGTAATGAACGAAAACAAAGAAAAAAGCAATATAAAGTTGCTTTGAACATTTTCGATTACAGAAATTCTGCCCTTGGGTATTACAAGGGCTAATAACATAATTGGTAGAAAAGCCGCAAGAAGAAGTGGTTGTGCGACACTAAGTAAAGCTGTAACAACGATCAGAGCAAAAAAAATTATGGGATTAAGTAGGTGTAAAAAAATTTCTGGAACAGCTATTCTTTTAGGAAGAACAAGTTTTCTCTGAAATAGCAATTTTAAACATTTGGTCCATATTTGTTGCAGTTGGTTTGCTCTTCTCATTTTCAGAATGATTTTATTTTTCCAGTTAGTTGGAAACATTGTGTAAAAATGGGCTTCGGGTATAAGTAGAGTTCTACGGTTTCCTTGAACGATGTTGAAAGCCGTACCCGAATCATCATTTTCATGATCAAACTCTTCAAGGAAGGCTTTTTTGTAAGCAGCGAAGCCTCCTTGGAAAAAAACCGTAGAGTGAACCTTTGACTCTCCAAATCTTAAAGTCTGTACAAAATTATTGTAGAACAATTCCCCTTCCGTTACCCATGAGCCTTGAGGATTTAACAGCATTTCCTTTCCAGCTACGGCTCCAACCTTGGCATTGGAGAGATAAGGCATGGCTTTTATCAATGTGTCAGAAGACAAAAAACAGTCAGCATCAGATACGACTACGACATCACTATTTATCTGTTTTAAAGCAAAATTTAAAGAAATAGATTTTCCTGTTCGTTTTACTCTGTTTAATACTTTTATGTTCGGGTCGGCATGAGAACTCATAAACTCGCGTATTTCATCCAATGTTTTATCTGTTGATGCATCGTTGACAAGAACAATTTCAAGTTTATTGGCAGGATATTTGACTTTGTACAAGTTTTCCAATTTAAATCGAATGGATTTCTCTTCATTATACATAGGAACTAAAATGCTTACATGCGGCTCGTATTTTTCATCAATTCTGAGACCCCATGGCTTCGCTGCGCGACGCTTCATATACAAATAATATGCACTTGGAAAACCAATAAAAATGAAAAGCAATACACCCCAAATAAGAAGCATTAAACTCAATAGTTAACCCGCCTTGCTCAGAGGTCATCTACGAACAGAAGAAAATTTTAGGGCACTTTGAATTCGTTTGAGGTCTATATCGTTTGTTTACTCAAGCCTGTTTTTAAGAAGCTTAAACGTTTCACGTGCGTGTTGTTCTTTTGATACCCCTGCAGCCACACCCAGTATGTTAGGTAGACTCCCTATGTACTCTGTCGCTTCTATAGGCTTAAGGTATCCCGCTGCCAAAATGCTTATTGCTATTACATTAGCTTCATCGAGAGTTGCCAAAGCTTTTTCGCATTCTGTTTTGGAAGGATCCATTTGGAATCCTACCTTATTGAAGGGAGCAGCGATTATTACGTCATGGAAGTTTATGCCCCACTCGTTGAATTTGTTTACTAGATATGCGAAGTTGCGGGTGTCAAAGCCCGGTTTTA
>Ga0209636_10001800_pt1 | contig 21687 bp, 17 predicted proteins | sample DeeMarSWOR152_54_FD_187464 | JGI IMG/M metagenome (GOLD analysis project Ga0209636, IMG submission 187464) | Marine sediment microbial communities from White Oak River estuary, North Carolina - WOR-1-52-54 (SPAdes) (version 2) | ecosystem: Environmental > Aquatic > Marine > Intertidal zone >...
TCTGGCGCCTTTGATCGTTTTGGCTATTCTAGTTGTGTATTCGCTGTTATCTCCTTCGTTGAAAATGGCTTGTTCGAGGGTGATGTAGAGCTGGGTGTTGTTGATTCGCTTATGTCCAAGCATTGACAGGACGTGAATAATGTCCTTGGTTCTGTGGTATTCTATTGTGGCTTTCCAATGACGGAAAGTGTGAAAGTGAATGCTCATTATCCTTGGGTTAGCGAGTTTCTTTGCAGTCCTCTTTCTGGAAGCACAGAAGGTTCCTCTTACGGAGCCAAGTGTGGTGTTTCCGAAGACCCTTTTTGATTTTCTTGGCAATTTGTTCAGCATGTCTATCAGCTTAACGGAGACTTTGAAGATCCTCGGATTGCTGCCTTTTTCTGGGCGTTTTAGGTTTATGAGGCGTCGCTTCCTGTCGATGTCGACCCATTCTAAGCTGAAAGCTTCGCCGGCTCTCATGGCTGTTTCTTTCAACGTTTGTAGGAAGGTCGCGGTTTTTGTTCCGCAGCTTGCTATTAGCTGATCGATTTCGGCTTCGGTTGGTATGAAAGGGAAGGCTCTTTCTCCTCTGTATCTTGGTGGCCTCCATGTTATCCCAATCATCCGCGTAAAAGTGTGGTAGGCATCCACAATGTTGGTCTTGGTGCTCACGTTCCATGACGTTTGGTTGGCAATGGTTTCTTTGACGCTTTCAGGGTCGTAGATGGTGGCTCCAAGTTTCACGAGTCTTCTGAGGTTTCTGGAACGCATGCGAATGGTTGAGTCTGCGTAGCCTTCTTTTTTGAGCCACCATGCGTATTCGATGATTTTCCCTTTCACGTCAGCTTGGCCTAGCTTTGTTGTGGCCCCCGCAGCCCGCTTTTCAGTTCGGGTTTCCACTTTGACCAAGTTTTTCGTGCCTTCTGCCAAGGCGACGCTTACTCGGCGATTTATGTTATGGCCCCTGAGCCTATATGATTTATTCGTATGAACTATTTGGTCATGGTCAAGCGTCTTTGACTGCTTTGAGTTGTTGAAGGATGTTTGGCTGAATCTGTATCCGCATTCTCGGCAAAGGTAGCGTTGCGCATCTCCGGTTTCAGTATAGCGGACCCCGTCCTTCCAGGTTCTTTCAGAGCCACACAACGGGCATGTGGAGGCTTGCCTTGTCATGCTTGTTCCGCGGCGGAGAGCTCTATTCGTAGCATGGAGCCTGGCTTGATTTCAAGCGCCCATGTGATCTCCCAAGGAACGGTTATTCGGCCGTCTGACTTCACTTTCGCATAAAACCTTTCATTGTCGAAGGTCTCGACCGACCTTATTCTAACCTCTAAGAACTGTGTTGGCTCGAGTTTGAAGAGTTGTCTGATTTCTACGGGCACCTGAATGCGATTTTGTTTTTGCAGTTTGGCGAGGAACTCAACAGCTCTAGTTAGAGGCAACTTCTCTCTCCTTCTGCCAACTTTTCAGGACTCTAAAGGACTTCAGGTCACTTTTGCCTACGTGAGATAAGCTTGTTTCAAAGCCTGTTCTTGATAAGCAATCTGAAATGGGCTTTTCTAGACCTACGGGGGATGGAGTCTTGGGATCATAAAGACTTTTAGCAACAGAATTAATGTTGATGTTTTTGTGGCAAAATCTAGGTTTGGCTATGCTTGTCTTCCCCCTTCTTCTAGAAGTTGTATGAGTTTCTCAACTTCTTGTTCCGTGACCTGTTGTTTGTGGAAGTAGAAGGTGTATTCCAAAATGTTGCATACGTGACGTTTCAGTTCAGCTTCTCCTATCAAGCTATCCAGGTGGTTCCATGCCTTCACGTTCTCTAGGGTTTTGAGGAATCGACTTACCAGGGTGGTTAAGTGTGAAGCATAGGTCGTAGTCTGCGGGTTTTTAAGCGCTGTCTTGAATAGAAACATTGTGGGGCTCCATGTTCCGTCTCGGCTTTTTCTGTTGCAACATGAGCCGGTTCCCTTACGAGCTTTAACCGCAAAGGTTTTCTTATCCTGGCTGATCCAAACGATCTTTCCCAGGTGCCTGCAACCTAGCCTATAGGGATCTCCAAGCCTCATTTGGTCCATCTCCACCACCCTTCCGGATCCATGGCAATGGCGCCCTTGTCAACCAGCTTCTCAAAAAGGCTCTCTGCCTCAGAGTCTGCTAGGCTTGGGTCAGACTGCTTGGCTAAGGTTTCAAAATCTTGTTGGGTGCCCCATGAAAACTTCTCCTTCAATTTGGCTTCGAGATGAGATAGGTCGGGAATTCGTCTCCTTTCTTCGTCGCTACTAATTTCGGTGTTCTTTTCTAGTTTAAGTTTCTGTTCGGGCTTTAAAGGTTCTAGAAAATATTCGTCCTGGAAAAGGGTTTTCGTGAAGTATTTTTCTAAGTCGCAGCTTGGGTTTCCACCTATAGCATGCTTTTCGCGGTCCACCAAATTGTTGTACATGAAAATCTTTTTCGGGGACGAATAATTTTTTAGGCTTTCCAGCCAGTCTATGAAGTCCTTTTGGTAAAAGAAGGGTGTAGATTGTCTCAGCGAATAATAGAGACGACTTTCAGGCTTTTTCAATGAGTAGACCAAGCGCTTCCTCTTGTCTTCCGGGTCCTCTACCGTGTCTACCCAGCCGATGTCTCTGAGGAGTTCCACGTATTTGTAGAGCCTTTTCTTGCTCACCTTTTCCGCCATGGTCTCGTTGTGCTTTTCCACTAGTTCCTCGTAGTTGACGGGGTCTCCAAAGGATGCGAGCACCTTGTGAAAGAAATCCACGATGTGGCCTGGGATCCCGGCTCGAGTGGTCTCCTCGAAGCTCCTGAGCAGCTCCAACGCTGTTAGGTAGTCTCTTATGTTGGCCATCCAATATGGAACTTTGTTGAGTTTCAAGAAGGGTCTCTGAAAGATGTGGAGAAGACAGCTCATTTCGATGAGTGCCAAGAAGTGGTCGTAGTCTCTCATGTCTCTGGGCAGAGTTGACGGGTAGATGCCGCTTAGCTCTTGGGCGTAGGGGATTACAACATGGTTGAACAAAAGCAGCCGGCCAGTCAAGACCTGCATGTAGGACTTGAGATCCCTAAGTTCTAGGTCTTTGTCGAGATTAAACTTCCAAGGGTGAGCCCTCATCTTACCCTTCAACTCGACCGCTGCCCTGTATTTCTCGGGGTCCATGTCAGGGGTGACGGTGAAGCCTCTGGTGGCCAAGTCTTCGATGTATTTGGTTTCTGTGGTGCAAAAAATGCATGCTGGCCAGCCCTTGAGCACTACATGCATGGTTCGTAGGGCTCCGCCGCCAGGTTTGTCTGTGAACTTGTAGCTGATCTGAGGTGCGTCGTGGCTTAGAACTGGTCTTAAGCGCATGTAGGTTTCTGGGTGTGGAGCCTCCAAGAAAGCCAGGATCTTGCCCTGCAATTCCACTAGGTAGTAAGCTTTTCTGAGGCGGTCGCGCCACCTTTTCAGCGCTGCTTCAAAGGCGTGTTTGTCTAGCCGACCCTTGTCGTCCTTGTAGTTTTCCTTTTTGGGCTTGTCCTCCACGGGGTCGATTTCCTCCCCGCTTTCAGAGTCTATGAGGATTCCGTAGTCGTGGACTAGGGCGGTGGGTGAGAGGCCTCCCAGCATCCAAACGTCTGACTGGGGAAAGTAGCGAAGCGCTTGAGTCACGTTGTAGGTTTTGCCTGTCGAAGAGGGACCCTTCAAGAAGAGGTTTTGGGGGTTCTGGGAGTAGGCGCTTAAGGCGGTTAGGAACACCATGCGTTTGGTGGCGTGGTCCCTTTTCACGGTGGTGTCCAAGTGCCTCATGTAGACTTCCAGGAGGTCTCGGCTGTGCTTAAGCGAGTCTATAGAAGTTTTAGGGTTCTTTTCAGCGCTACGGTCCATTGGTGTCCGTGCCTCGTTTTGATCTTGGTTGTTTTCAGAGCTTGGTTTCCGGGCGTAACCTCAGTTGCCTAGCTTGCTTGTTTCTCTGGTTGTGTGTGCTCTCGTTGAGACGCTTTTTCAAGGGTCCAAGTCAGGGGCTTTTTGAGTTCTTCAAGTTGTTCTTCGTTTAGTCCTTTGATTTTTATGGCTCTCAACAGGTTCTGTTGGGTTTCTATTTTGTAGTTGACGCCGTGTTTTTCTGTCAGCTTTTCAAGAACTCTTGGAATGAAGAACCGTTCAACCGCTGGGTCTGTGGCTTTGATTTCTAAGGATTCTACTGGCAGAATTGTGATGTCGCCTCTGTCGCTTTCAACTATGCGGGCCAACAAATCACCGGTTTTGGAGGTTACGTGTTCCACTGTACACGTTTCTGTTATTTCGCCAACGAGTGATTTCAATTCTGCAGCTAGGTTTCCGAGGTTTTCAAAGTCGTCGGCGATGCTGGTTATGGCTTTCAAAACTTTGTCTTCACTCATCGTTTTCTCTCCTGTTCACCTTTTGGGGGGCCGGCTCATGCTACTCCCAGAGCTTTTTTCTGTTCTTCGGGGAGGAAACTGAGGTCTGCGAGTTCCTTGTATATTGCGCGTCGGACGAAGTCGCTGATGTCTTCGCCTCGGTCTTGACAGATCTTTTTCAGTAGCTCTATTTCCTTAGGAGGCATTCTCACCCCGATTTGATTAGACGTGTTTATCACCGCTAACTTAGGGTAAACCTTAAGTATTTAAAGATACGATTATAGTATCGTGGTATTAAAATGAGAGGAAGAAGCCCCTTTAACAGACCGCCTGTTAGAAAGACCGACGTTTACAGGTTTCTGATCAAGCTTGGTGGGGAAGGTCGATGGAAAGATCTCAAAGCGCATCTTAAAGAATTTGGATGGGGGCCGACAACGCTAAAGCGAACTCTCGATGAGATGATAGATGAGGGTAGCGTTTACAAAGAGGCTAGACTGGGCCGTGCAGGTCCAGAAGCTTGGTATATCGCCAAGGTAAAAGACACTGACATTTGGGATACGACTAAGAGAGAACATTTATCCTTTGAACAACTGGTTGTTGACATCCAAAATAGGTTGCAAGAACTTGAAGGAAAACCGGAAGAGAAAGAAGTTTTCTTGAAACGTCAACTGCAAAAAATTGTGAGAATACCCATGGACGCATACGCAGCACTAATCTACACTGTTACTGGTGTAGCGGAAGACGGAAAAACAACAAAGCCTGAAACCCTCAGGCTGTTTGACTACCTTTACGATACAGTCCTCCGGAACATAGCCAAGGAGCCACTTCAATTTTGCCTAAAATATCCCGAATACACTTTGGAAGTCACGGATCGGATGTTAAGAAAAACTGCTGAAAAGGAAAAGCATCTTTAGCCTTGTGCACGCGCATTCCGTCACCTATTTCTTTGTGGCAACAACTGCTTCTAAACTGAGTCAACGAACGAGCAGGTGTTTCGGGGGTTGTGTAGTTGTCGTCGTCTGCTGCGGCGGGGACAACGACAACTCCTCATCCTCTGAAATATGCATGCATTCTGTCTGGTTTGAAAGGAGTAGACATGTGGCACCTTTGGACTGTTACTTCCGGAATTCGGTTGCAAAAGGCTTGGCGTGCGTGTTGTTGATGCGCCACGGAAAAAAAACAACAACACCCGTGCGCCTCAGCAAGGATCTGTTGACATGCGCGTGCTTGAAGAATTCCAACGGTTCATATATTGGAAAAAACTGGCTGTCTAGAAGAATGTTTCATAAACCATAAATGAAGATTCAATCAAATAATCTAGCTCTCTAATTATAGAAGGAATGAAACTTGGGAAAGAATACAGAATCGGGAATAATGTTGACACTGCTGTTAACAAGCATGTTAACGTTTGCATTTAACATTCAACAAGTTAAAGCCGAACCTGGAATCATTTTCATAAGGGCTGACGGAAGCATTGACCCACCAACAGCACCAATACAACAAAACGGAGACATATACACATTTACAGCTAACATCAATGATTCCATTTTTGTGCAGAGAAGTAACATAATAATTGACGGAAACGGATACACGCTACAAGGTCCTGGGAGCTCGTATTACGGGTTTTATTGGTCTGGCAGAAACAACGTTGCAATAAAAAACACAATCATCCAAGGCTTTCGATATGGTGTCTACTTATACAGCTCATCTTACAACAAACTTTCCGGAAACAACATAACAAACAACAGTGAGCATGGCATCTACCTCGATGAATCTTCAAACTACAACAGCCTATATGAAAACACTGTGGTAAATAACAAATATAGGGGTGTCTACTTATCCAAGTCGTCTTATAACACTCTTTCCGGAAACAACATAACAAACAACGCAGACTATGGCGTTTTTGTCGGCGGGTGGTCAAATTATAACACTCTTTCTGGAAACAACATAACAAACAACGGGGGTGGGGTCCTTCTCTCCGCCCATAACAATATTCTTAGGAACAACAGCATGGCTGGCAATCGCTACAATTTTGGAGTTGATGGCCCAGTTATTTCGGATGTGGATACGTCGAACACTGTTGACGGTAAGCCGATATACTACTGGGTTGACCGCCAAAACATGGAGGTTCCATCTGACGCTGGATACGTTGCGCTCGTAAACTCGAACAACATTACAGTCAAAGGATTAGAATTGAAAAACAACTACCCAGGCGTACTGCTTGGCTACACAACAAATGTGCAAATAACGAACAACAACATAACAAACAACTCATTTGGCATTAGACTCTGGGGCTCAGGGACTTACATAACTATTTCCAGTAACAACATAACAAACAACAACTATGGTGGCGTCGTCCTTTCATACTTGTCCCATAGCACCGTTTCTGGAAACAACATAACAAACAACTACTACGATGGCATCCGTCTCGGTGGGTCTTCTGATAACACCATATATGGAAACAACATATGCATGCATGCGAACACCACGGGCGGGATCGGAAGTGGCATCTTCTTACATGCGGGGTCGTCAAACAACAGCATTTCCAGAAACAACATAACAGACAACTGGGTTGGCACCTCGCTTTCTATATCTTCGAATAACATTTTCTACCATAATAACTTCGTGGATAACTTTGAACAAGTGCGTATCTACCCCCCGAGTCCCCCTTCAACAAATGTTTGGGATGATGGCTATCTTTCTGGAAACCATTGGAGCAACTATACAGGTATAGACGCCAATGGTGATGGAATAGGTGACACACCACACATTATTGATGCAAACAATCAAGACAGATACCCACTCATGAGCCCATGGCCTTCTGGACCGGGTTTACATGATCTTAAGGCGACCTTAATAGCTCCATCACGTTTGTTGCCCGCAAACTCAACGTTACTCGAAGCAACCGTTCATAATAATGGATTCTACAACGAGGAAAACGTAAACTTATTCTTATATCTCAATAATACGATAGTTAACTCTACAAACATTTCCAAGCTTGAAGCTGGCTCGTCTTACACAATTAATCATTTCTGGACTCCTGCAATCCACGGTGTATACAATGTAACAGCCTGCACAACTCCAGTGCCAGGAGAAATATATGTTGCCAACAATCACGTGACCGCACTTGTAACTGTAGGCATGCCTCCAGTACAGAACATAGACACAGGCTTATATTATGATACGGTTCAAGAAGGAATAGATGCATCCGAAACTCTGAATGGACACACAATCAAAGTAGAAGCTGGAACATACTATGAACACGTGACAATAAGCAAATCCTTAAAGATCATCGGAGAGAACAGAGCCAACACAACTATTGATGGAAGCAACGCAGGAACGTTTGTAATTCACATAACCGCCAATAATGTTGTACTTAGCGGATTTACAATACAAAACAGCAATATTGCACCGACCCCTGCCGTTCGCATTGATAGCTCTTACAATGAGATAATCAACAATACGATCATGAACAATGGGTGGGGCATCTACGCTTTCAGCGTCTCAGACAACACCATCCAAGACAACATTATAACCGATAATGTCTATGGTATCAACCTCGAATGGGTCACCACTCACACAGTCAAAAACAACACCATAACAAATCACCAACAAGCAGGCATCTACCTCAGAGAATCCAGAAACAACATATTCACCAACAACCTGATAGATAACAACAAGGACGGAATCGTACTCACAAGCGATTCTAACAACAACAAATTCTACCACAACAACTTCATAGACAACACTTCACCAGGATTTGCCCTAAACTCAGACAACAACATACTAGACGACGAATACCCCTCCGGTGGCAATTATTGGAGCGACTATAATGGTACAGACTTGTATAGTGGGTCTTATCAAAACGAGACAGGTAGTGATGGACTAGGAGATACACCGTACATTTTTGATTGGCCTAATCAAGACAACTATCCACTTATGAACCCCATAGGTACACCACAGCCTCCAATAGCCAACTTCGCTTACACGCCAGAACATCCAGTTATAGACGAAATAATAAGCTTTGATGCTTCAGCCAGCTATGATCGTGATGGCTTCATCGCCAGCTACGAGTGGGATTTTGGCGACGGCAACATCACCACAGTAGCTGAGCCAATCATGATACATGTTTATACAGCTCAAGATGTTTACACAGTAAATCTAACTGTCACCGACAATGAAGGATTACGCCGTAGCATAACAAAATTCATAGCAGTCGCAACAGACACCACTTCACCAACAACTCTTGATGATTACGACGGTTCATGGCACAACAATGACTTCGCAATAACCCTAACAGCTAGCGACATCGGCACAGGTGTAGCAGAAACCTACTACAAAATCAACGACGGACTAACCAAAACAGTCAGCGTCGACGGACAACCATTCATCACAACCGAAGGCGTTAACAATAAACTGGAATATTGGAGTGTTGATGTGGCTGACAACGAGGAGCTTCCCCACAAGATCCTAACTGGAATAAAATTGGACAAGACAGGTCCCGCTGGTACCATCACAATCAATAGTGATGATACCTACACAACCTCGACCTCAGTAACGCTGACGTTGACCGCAACCGACCTCACCTCAGGTGTTTATCAAGCAAGATGTAGCAATGACGGCGTATGGGACACCAAACCTTGGGAGGACTTTTCAACAACCAAGGCTTGGACTCTAACGTCTGGAAACGGAACGAAAACGGTTTACTACCAAATTAAAGACAACGCAGGACTGGTTTCCGGCACGTATTCAGACACTATCATCTTGGAACTTGACTCGGATGGAGACGGAATACCAGACATCATAGACCCAGACGACGACAATGACGACGTAAATGATGACGAAGACGCATTTCCCCTTGACCCAACCGAATGGATCGATACAGACGGAGACGGCACTGGCAACAACGCAGACGATGATGATGACAACGACGGAGTTCCCGATGTTAATGATGTTTTTCCATTAGATGCAACAGAGTCTGTGGATACAGATGGAGACGGAGTGGGGAATAACGTTGACACCGACGACGACAACGACGGCGTAAATGATGATGAGGACACGTTTCCGCTTGACCCAGCTGAAACAGTTGACACGGATGAGGATGGGATAGGCAACAACGCAGACACAGACGATGATAACGATGGGATGCCAGACACTTGGGAGACAGAGAACGGGTTAAACCCGCTGGACGCAACTGACGCCACTCTCGACTCTGACGGCGATGGCCTGACCAACCTTCAAGAGTATCAAAGAGATACAGATCCAAACGTCTCGGATACTGAAACCTTTCCTTTCTGGATCTTAGGCGCGGCTGCTGCGGTGATCATTGGAATAGCTGTTGCAGCGACGTTTCTCTGGAAAAGACGAAAATAATACTCATACATTCATAATCCATTCAAAGACTCCTTTCTCAATGATAGACACAAAAAAACTAATAGAATTTGGAAGAGACATCAGTCTTAGATATGCTCTCATTTGGTGTTCACATTAGATACGTTTGACTGCATACAGAAAAAGAGGAGGATTTGCGGGGGATATCTCCACAGCCTATGGAAGAATTCCGATATGTTAGCTTTTCAACCATTATTGAAAAAAGATGGATGGTGTCTTATTGACCTATCACTTTGATTGTGTCCGTGGCTTCAAAGGATTTTCCATTGGCTTTTCCAGTTATTGATAATGTTACTTCAGCTTCTGTAATTCCTTCGGTTCTAATGTAGTCTATTAGAACTTGTCTGTCAAATTTAACCATTAAATCTGTGATACCATCGTTGTCATAGTCTCCAATGACGGATTCGAGTGGTTTATCTACCCAGAATGGGTCAACAGGAATAGTGTCATTCAACGTTACAGTGGGTCGGTCAATGCCACGTATATCATAGTCTTCTGGAAGCTCTATATACGCTGAAATCCATTTGCCTTTACTTTTCAGATTCAGAACATCAGGATCAACATCAATAGTAGCCTTAACAACAGGTGGAGTCGGTGGAAACTCGGTTATTTTTATGTGTGCAGAATGGGGGTAAGTGAAATATAAAAAGGCATGAGTGCTATTTGAGATGGGAAGCTCGGTTGCATCAACTTCTTCATTATGAACTAGCACAGTGTAGGGACCTTCCATGAAGTCTCTTGGAATTATGATCCTGCAGAAACCAGTTGTATCGCTTGGTCCGACAACATTGAAATCTATTGAGCTCTTCAATCCTTCCTTAGTCATTCTGTATCCCGCATGAAAATCATAGATTGTGGAATTACAGATTGCAGTCATGCCATACCAAAGGCTGAAATCATAAAACATGCCCATGAGAGGATAATTATCTTGATTATCTTCATCAATGAAGTAAGGAGTATCACCTATGCCATCACTTCCAGTCTCATTCTGATGAGGACCATCATACAAGTCAACACCAGCATAGTCGCTCCAATAGTTGCCACCACAAGGGTAGCCATCATCCCAAATGTTTGCTGAGTTGTCACTATTTACTTGTTCAGCGTTATCCACGAAATTATTATGGTGAATAATGTTGTTTGAAGAATACTCGAGCTCGATACCACGCCATCTATTGTTTGTTACGTCATTTTTGGTTATGCTGTTGTATGAAGAGGAAGTGATGCAGATGCCATGGAATTTATTTGTTGTTACGTTATTTTCACAAATTCTGTTGTAGTTTGAAGAGACTCTGAGCCAGATTCCGCCGTAGTTGTTTGATATGTTGTTTCCAAATATGCTGTTGTTTGAAGAATCATAGAGCGAGATGCCGAAGTGGCTATTTGTTGATATGTTGTTTCTGAATATCGTGTTGCCTGAAGAATACCAAAACGAGACGCCAACGTAGTTGCTTGTTATGTTGTTCTTGGTTATTGTTGAGTTCATTGTGCCAACCAGGAGTGCGTTTTGTCCGTTGTGGGTGAGGCTTAGGTTTTTAACCGTTATACGTGTGCAGTTTACGAGGGCCACATATCCAGCGTCTGGTGGAACAGCAATGTCTCGTTTGTTTATCAAGTAATAGATCGGTTTTCCCTCAACAGTGTTTGAAGTATCTATATAGTTAACAAAATCTGACAAGTTCATGCCCCAAACCCAGAAGTTTTGTTTGTTATTAGCCATGCTGTTGCTTCTGAATGTGTTGTTTGAAGAATACCCAAGCCTAATACCAGCGTGGTTTACTGTTATGTTATTTCCAGAAATGCTGTTATAGTTTGAAGAATACTCGAGCTCGATGCCAACGTCGTTCCTGATTACTTTGTTTTTAGTTATGCTGTTGTTTGAAGAATGTTCAAGTCTCATGCCATAATCGTTTGCTGTTATGTTATTTCCAGAGATGTTGTTGCTGGAAGAATGTGTAAGAAAGATGCTATATTCATCATTGTTTGTCATGTTGTTTCCATAAATGCTATTGTGAGTTGAAGAATCTGAGAGCCTGATGCCATGCAACCATTGGAGCGTTACGTTGTTCCCAGAAATGATATTGTGTGAAGACTTGTCGAGGCGGATACCATATTCAATGTTTGCTGTTATGTTGTTTCGATATAGACGGTTGTTGTTTGAAGAGTACCGGAGGTAGATGCCCCCGCGGTTGTTTGTTACGTTGTTTCCACAAACAGTGTTGTTTGAAGAACCCGAGAGCGAGATGCCATCCTCGTTGTTTGCCATGTTGTTTGCTGCGATTCTTGATTTGTTCGTGTATGCAAGAAGAAGACCGTTGATGTTGCTTGTTAGGTTTAGCTTTTCAACGGTTATGTTTGTGCAGTTGATGAGCCCCAAATATCCAACTTCTGGGTAAGATTCAGGGTTTATCATCTCATCTGTTTGGTTTATTAGATAGTAGACTGGCTTACCATTGACAAGGTTTGAAGTGTCAATCGAATGCATAAAATGATTCACAGAATCGCCTACAAAGCCAATGTTGTAGTAATTATCACTGATGACGTTCCCAACTAAGGTGTTTCTCGAACAATTGGAGAGAAAGATACCTTTGTGGTTGTCTATAATATTATTGTGCCAAATATTTAGGTGATAGGATTCAGACAAGTCAAAACCATATATGAACTCTTTAATCTCCACATTTTTGATTGTTACATTGTTCCTATTCCAAAGCCGTATTCCAAACCACCGACCTCCTAATCCCCGAAGTTTGTAGCCTGCCCCGTCAATCACAATGCTGTCTCTCTCTACAACAAGGGAATCATGAATGTTGCCAGTAAAAGTGTAGGTGATATTGTCAACGGTCGAAATCGGTGCTGTTGAAGGATCAACGCTTCCGTCATCCCTAATATAAACGGTTTGAGTTGAAGTCCAATCTGACTTAACTGGTTTAATGTTAAATGCCAACGTTAGCATGCTTGATAACAGCAGTGTCAGCATTATTGCCAATACTGCTTTCCTATCCAATCCCCATTCTCCCTCAAGTTACACAAATTGTGAAAACTTCTATTTTTGTCTTGAGGAAGAATCTTCTATATGGTTTGTGATTATCGTAGTTGTCAATATCCTTTGCATTCCATATCAAAAAAAGAGGGAAGTTTGCGGGGGTAAGCGGGTGATATCTCCACAGCGTATGGAAAAATTCCTATCTGCTAAATTTCTATTTTTTCCGCATGTTTTCTTGGCTTATTTCCGTTTGCGAAATAATTTGAATCCATCCATGTCGGTGACGTACTCGAAGCCAGCCTCAAGAAGTGCTCTGGCGCCTTTGATCGTTTTGGCTATTCTAGTTGTGTATTCGCTGTTATCTCCTTCGTTGAAAATGGCTTGTTCGAGGGTGATGTAGAGCTGGGTGTTGTTGATTCGCTTATGTCCAAGCATTGACTGGACGTGAATGATGTCCTTGGTTCTGTGGTATTCTATTGTGGCTTTCCAGTGGCGAAAGGTATGAAAGTGGATCTGAAGCAGCCTTGGATTTTGAAGCTTCTTGGCAAGATTCTTTCTTTGCTTTTGGAAGAGTCTTCTTTGGGTTCTGAGGTGTTTGCTGAATATTCGGTTGGAGGAGCTTCCTTTTAGGGAGAGCACCCGGCTTAGGAGTTTGCTGGAGAGTTAGAAGTGAGACTGGGAACACGGCTAGTGGTCAGGGAAGGCTACTTTTAGTAGCAACTTCCGTCTTAACCAACTGATCATTAGTCGCCTCAGAAGCCTTCCCAGAGTCCCAGTGTGTCGTTAGCACCTTAGAGCCTCTCCTTCTTCTCAGAACGATAAAACGTAAAGGAGGTGTTTTTATGAAGAAGAAAGAAGTCTTAGCGGAGCGACTAGAACTAGACAAGCCAGAGAGCCCCTTCGGAGAAGTCATAAGCAGATACACACTCGAAGACGCTATTGAAGACGGAACACATGTAGACTTTGGAAACTTAGTAAAAACAGGCTACAGAGTCATAGTGACAACCGGAGTGCTCTCAGAACTGAACAAACACCAGCTACTACATGTAGTGATCAAGACCTTGAATGGCTTGTCTCCTACGACTGACATGATAGTGTTCAGGACAGAGCTAACAGAGCCCTACACAGAAGACGAAGGAAGAACACTGATAACAAGTATAGATGGTCTGAAGAAGAAGGTCTATGCTAGGAACGATGCTCGTACAGTGACCATAATGTTAGCTGAAGAGTATTAGTAGGTCACAGAGACACACAGCCAAGTCGAGGTTACAAACGAATAGATGAAGACAACAACTGCTAAATATTGAAAAAGAGAATGAAGAAAGGGGAATAACAATGGATTCAAACAGAAAGACCGCAATAATTGTGGGAGTATTATTTATAATTGCGACCGTAGCGCCTATCATAAGTGCTGTTCCGCTTAGTGTTGTTCCGCTTGGTTTCTTAGGAACTGAAGGTGATCCAGATTATCTTACTGCTATTTCTGAAAATGAAAACCAAGTCTTGATAGGAGCGCTCCTTTGGTTAACTATGACCGCTTCAGTTGTTGCCATTCCAATTTTGATGTTTCCAATCTTAAGAAAGCACAATGAAGGTTTAGCTCTTGGATACGTTGGTGCCAGGACTTTTGAGGGCTTTTTCGATGCTGTTAATGTAATCAGCTTACTATCACTATTGTCATTAAGTCGAGAATTTGTAGACGCAGGAGCTCCGGTTGCTTCCTATTTTCAAACTTCCGGCACTTTATTACTAGCAACAATTGATTGGGGCTCCCTTCTGCTGGACTTGGCTTGGCTACTAAGTGTTCCCCTGTTTAATTATGTGTTATATCAATCAAAACTCATTCCTCGATGGTTATCAGCCTTGGGTCTTATTGGAGGCGCATTGTGGTTAGCAACATGGCCTATACGTATGTTCGACCTTAGTCCTTCAATGATAGAGATTTTCGCTCTTCCAATAGCCGCCCAAGAAATGATTCTAGCAGTATGGCTTATAGTTAAAGGATTTAGTTCATCTGCAATCGCTTCCCCGTCTGGAAAAACAGATAGCAACGAGGAAAAGTAATAATTAAAATGTGAATAAGTGAAGAGGAAAAGAAGAATAAATTAGAGGATTTCCTTTGATTATAGAAATGATCTTATCGGGTTTTCTTTTTCTGTTTATTTTGGTTTTAAACCTTGTAATGGGGGCACTTGGTTATTTAATGGAAAAAGATGATTATGACCCAGACGCTGACCTGCAAAAGATTAACAATGATCCAAAGAAATTTCAAACAAGCATCATGTTAGCGCTTATAGAACATGGTAGCGTCATTGCACTTGCTATAATGTTGTTTATTGTTTTTAGTCCATATAACATAATACTTGGAACTGTTTGTATTATCTTTCGAATAGGAGAAGGCTTGATCCAATACATTAATGAACCGAACTACTGGAGACTCATCAAAATAGCAGAAAAATACTCAGGTACTAGTGGTTCTGAAAAGAATTCGTTGAGTGATTTAGCTCGTACCATTTTCAAAACAAAAGATTCAAGATTCAAAGTTGCAATGATCTGTTGGTCCATTGGGACGCTCGCTTATTCAAGCTTGATAGTTACCTTTGAAGTTGTACCACAAATTATTGGATGGTTGGGAATTGTTGCCAGCATTCTCGTTGGCTTCAGTACTGGGATAAAACTTGTAAAACCTATCGTAAAAGACTTTACAGCTATCGGTGGTCTGTCAGCGATTCTATTTGAAGTAATCATTGGAGGATGGCTATTATTTTCTCCACTCATCTAAAATAAGGAAAGAAACTCTTTCCAGAAGATGTCAAGTAACTGCCTTAGCCAACATTTCAGCAATCCACATGCCTATCGAGTAAGTAGCAAAGCATTGTATAATTACCCTCTATCAATATGTAAGCATCTTTTAGATGGTCTCTCTAAACTCAAACGAATAGATACTAGTCTCTTTTATCTGATTTCGGTATTCCTATCCATCTTGGGGTTCTATTCATATATTCACTGTAGGCGTGACCGTAATATCCGATGCAAAAGGCTTCCTCCATCTTTATGAAATATGCCGCCCCAACTCCAACTACAATGGGAAACAACAGGAAAACCCATGAAGCCGAAGCTAGGCTTACACCCAAAAGAAGCAAAACTTCAGTTACATACATAGGATGTCTTGAAAAACGATATAGTCCTCTTGTAACCGGTTTACCAGCGGGAGTGTTAGCCCAATCCACCACAGTTATCATGCTCCCAACTAACCCTACTAGAGTAACTGGAAGACCTACGTAGAACCATATCGTGCCTAATCTTAGCGGCAGAAAAACAGAGTATATCACGGCTGCAAAATAAATAAACTTGGAAAAAAGGCAAAATGAAAGCTTAGTCTTGGACAGACGCACGCTTTTTGGACTGACTGCACGTTTTTCTTTGAACAGGTGAAGAGAGAAAAGAGTAAGTAACAGAGAGGGAACCATGAAAATCCAAGCGTTCCACAAGCCGAACTCAAATTCTGGGATAAGTGACATGATTTCACCTTCTATCTATCAACTTTTACTTCTCTCTTTCTAGGTCGCAACAGCCGTATGACCCCGAGCACAAAATTGATTCTAGGCACCTTTTGCATATAGCGTTTGTAGTCATCGCCAAACTTCTCAATACTCATCTGCTCTTCTCTGCATGCATGGGAGGGTTCAAATCCCACCCCACCCGCATTTTTACGAACTATTACACTTTGCCTGTATCTTCACTTCCTGAAATTTAACCGTCCATTTTGCAAACAGTTTGGAGCTCTTTGAAATAGTTGGCAAGTTTCTTGCAAATCGTAGTGGTCTTCGATGTTTGACCTGTTGGTCAAGAACTTAGGAATTAAATAAAGAGCGACAAGTATACATAGATAAATGGGAGGCATCGATTTGCCATGAATACAGAGGAAAAGAGTGAAAAGGCTGTTGTTGACAGGGATTTTTTGGAAGCAGAACTTTTTGAAGCTATCTCCCATCCCACAAGAATACAAATCTTAAGAATACTCCGCAGAAACGCTTTAGGATTTGCAGGTTTAAAACACAAGCTCGGAATCTCAAGTAGCGGAAACCTCGCCCATCATTTAAACAAGCTCGCAACCCTCGTCGAGACTAATGCCAAAGGAAAGTACAAATTAACTGATCAGGGACATGAAGCGCTTTACGCGATTATGACTGTAACTTATATGAGAAACTGGAAAGATTGGATGTTGGATACTTACGTATGGATGGGCGCCATATTTTTCTACGCCCTTTACTTGACGGCTAGTATCCTCACTGGGCAGGCAAATGCGTTTACACCATTAATTGGGTTGGTCTTGGCAGTAATCCTTTTTGTCATTTATTATTTATTCACACTCGGATGGCGTCGTACCAGAAAAAGTATGAGGCACCTTCATGAAAGCAAATGGATGTGGAAATTGGAAGGTGACTGAGCTGACAACGAATATGAAAGCTTGAGGAGTAATGAAGGAGAAAATGAAACCATGAGTGCCATCAAGGTTAGCGACCTTCGCAAGAGCTATGGTGACATAAGAGCCGTAGATGGAGTAAGCTTTGAAGTGAAGGAAGGAGAGATCTTTGGCTTGTTGGGGCCCAATGGCGCCGGAAAAACTACAACTATCGAGATAATGGAAGGATATAGGAAGCCCGACGGCGGAAGCGTAAGTGTTCTTGGCTTTGATCCAATGAAAGATGGATACGAGATCAAGGAGCAAATCGGCATAATGCTGCAGTTTACAGTTCTCTATCCGGAACTAAGGGTCGGCGAAGTTCTAAAACTATTTGCGAGCTATTATCGTCGCTCTGTAGACACCAACGCCTTGATTGAAATAATAGGCTTGAAGGATAAGAAAAATGCATATGTCAAAGAGCTTTCTGGAGGACAAAAACGAAAACTGGCCTTCATACTAACCCTGATAAACGACCCGAAACTGATGTTTTTGGATGAACCTACAGAGGGACTTGATCCTCAAACCAGAAGAGTCGTCTGGGAGATCATCCGAAAGGCTCCAGACGACGGGAAGACAGTTTTCGTAACGACTCACTATATTGAAGAAGTTCAGAACCTCTGCGACAGAGTAGCCATTATCGATCACGGTAAGATTATTGTTCTAGACACGCCCAAGCGTCTAATGGCGAGCTTAGAGGTGGAGCAAAAGATCGAGTTTGTAACCGACAGCGCCATTAGCGTGGATCAGCTGAAAAAGATAAAAGATGTAAGCAAAGCCGTTAAGACAAGAGAAGGCGAGTTCGTCATATACACAAAGAAAACTCAAACTACGCTCAAGGAACTAATGGTCTTGGCTGAAAAAGAAAGCTATGAGTTCAGGGATTTGAAGGTTATAGGAGCCACTCTGGAAGATGTGTTCATAAAGTTGACTGGAAGAAGAATAAGAGAATGAAAGCGCTGTTTCGTCAAGTTGAAGTCGAGTTGAAGCTCTTTTGGAGGAATCGAATATCAGTATTCTTTACTGCCCTCCTTCCAATTCTTATGATTGTAGTCTTTGGTTACCTGAATCAAGACGCTGAGATTGGGAACATACCATACGTCGCTTTCTTCCTTCCAGGAGCAATCGCAATGCAAGTTACAGGATCCGCCTTTGAAAACTTGAGCACCACGCTCACCAGACAACGCGATGACGGCATCTTGAAGAGGCTGGGAGGTACTCCTTTAAGAAAATGGATACTTCTAGGAAGCAAGTTGCTGACTGCAGGCTTGGTTATCTTCGTTCAGACTGTTCTTTTGATTGCCATTGGAGTGCTCTTCTTCGAAGTAAAGATCGTCGGAAGTCCCCTGGTATTTCTCCTTGTACTGCTAACAGGAATCGTCACCTTCACTTCCATGGGATTCGCCCTATCTGGACTGATAAAAAGCGCTGACACCCAGTCTGCAGCCGCACATGCCATACAGTGGCCTATGCTCTTCATCTGCGGAAGCTTTTTCCCCATCGACCTTTTGCCTGAGTTACTGCGAGATGTGGCTAGAGTTCTTCCACTGACTTATTTCGTTGATCCTTTGAGGGCGGTTCTCATTGAAGGACAAGGCCTGGGAGAAAGTAGCGTAGACTTGGTGGTTTTGTTAGTTTGGATGATCTGCTGCTTTATCGTTTCAGTCAAGACCTTTAGGTGGGAGTGACTGATGGAACTGGCGAAACGGGAAAGGAGAAAAAGCCGAGAGAAAAGTGGTGTCCAATCAATTGTGAGAACGTTGTGTCGTCAAGTAGAGGTAGAACTAAAGATGTTTTTCAGAAATCAACATGGTGCCTTTTTACATTTCGCCTTTCCTGTAGGCGCTGCATTCTTGCTTGTCTACCTGCATAGAGAAGGCGTACTAGATACTCTTTTCCGATTTCTATTTGGTTTCATGAACCAAGGGCAAATGGAAAATGTGCCTGTTATGTCGTTCTTGCTTCCCGCTCTCATAGGATATTGTGTCATAGCAGTTGCTTTCGAGGACTTGAGCCCAAAGTTGACTAGACAACGCGATAACAAGATTCTGAAGAGGTTGGGTGGGACCCCGCTCAGAGGATGGGTTCTTCTCGGAGGAAAGGTGCTGAGCGCAGGTGTGATTGCACTTTTAGAGATTCTAGTGACAATCTCCATTGTAACGTTGTTCTCCGACATAATGATCGCAGGTGATCCTTGGTGGTCTCTTGTTGTTCTAATCACTGGAATTTTCATCTTCGCCTCCATGGGCTTTGCCGTGGCCGGATTAGTTAAGAACACCGAGGCAGCAGTCGTAGCTGTCCACGCTATCTATATTCCTATGTTCTTCTTGTGCGGTGCTCTTTTCCCAATCGAAGTAATGCCTGAGTTGTTGCAGTACGTCGCTAAGGCTCTCCCCTTAACCTACTTTCTCAATCTCTTAAGAGGCATAATGATGGAGGGAAATAATATCGTAGTACACGTAGGTGACTTTCTGATTTTATTAGGCTGGATTGTCGGTTCCCTCATTGTTTCACTCAAAACCTTCAGGTGGGAGTAGATAGGCTCGAGACTTCTTAGAAAAAGAGGGAGCAGAGGAATCTCCCGGAATCCGTGTCTGGTGCGGGGTTCAAATCTCTCCAGGCCCACCACAGATTCACCCGGCCCATTTTGGTGGTTATTTGAGCTTTCTGAAAATTTTCACTCTCTTCAAACATAGATTTTCACCAATCGGTGAAACTCCTTTTTGCGGGCACGAGGCGATTACCTTTCAAGCATCTCACAGCTGCTAAAAACGAGGTTTGCGATGAATCAAGTGATATCTCGACTGGTTGCAGGTTGAAGCCCAACCGACAGCGCCAAAGACAAACCCTTGACCCTATTTACGCTTTCATATGGTGATGGCGCATTCTGGGAGAAACTGAAGCGTATATGCTTGCGTGTTGTTGTTAATGCACCACGGAAAAAGGTAACAACAACATCCGTGTGCACGCGTCCCAACAAGCCTTGCACAGCCCATGAAAAAACGATAGGGGGGAGGGGGTAGGTGAAAAGTAGTAGCCCTAGGCTACTACCACGAGGTTCCATAAGTAAGAACCCCAACCTTCAGCAACATGTATGCATACATTGGGGCTTGAATTTTAACGGTTTTGGGTTTGGGATCAAATTTTAACCCCCAAAACCCAAACTTACTTACATTAATTTACTTACATCTATTTACATTCATTCACTCAGATTCATTCATTTTCATCCATTCACTAATTCACTATTACTTCCTTCTACTCTCTTTCCTTCTCTTTCTCTTCTACTTCTTCCTTCTTATGCTCTCTCACTCTCTCTCTACACCGCACATACAACAGAAGTAGAAAAGAAGCAAGGCGCGCGCATATTAATATGACAATAGATATCAAAAACCGCGGTTGCTTCATTTTTTCAGTTTAACGGCTGTTCCATAAGCAGTTACGAGTATAAATCCTTCCAAAATCTCTGCGGTTTCGAAGTCTATAGATAGAACTCCGTTAGCTCCCAGTTTCTTAGCTTCATTCTTTAAGTCTTCTAGAGCTTCTTTTCGTGCTTTTTCAATTTCCTTTGCGTATGCTGTGCCTTTTCCTCCAGTAATTGATTGAATGCCTGAAATTATTCGACCCCCTGCTCCCCTCGTCCTCGTGCTGGAACCATATATGACTCCGAGAACTTCCTCAACTTCATATTTTGGAATCACAGGCATCGTCGCTAGAATGAGTTCTTCTCCCATTAATTCACCTCCAACCCTGTGGTTAATCCTAATACTCAACTTACTCTTCATAAGATTTTGCTTGGGGCATGCATGCAGCATTCAAGAATTTGGTTGGTTGGATTAAAATTTAATCCCCCCACACATCATATCTGCAAAAAAGACCAATTCAAAAGGATATATGCACATTTGAGCGTATAGAGAATTGGCAAGAAAAAAGAGGGAGCAGTCGAATGGGGGAAAAAGCAGAATACGGTAACTGGGTTTCAAAGAGAATTATCTATCTGTCTGGCTTTTTAGGTTTCTTATTTTTGGGTTTGGGTCTTATTTTCTGGGTCTTGATAATTCCTGCTGTGCTGTTCCTTCTAGTTTCCGTGTATTTTCTGTATGTTCGGTACCAATTTTCTCCTCAAGGGGGAAATGTGCAAGACCACATCTGGACGTTGGTGTTAGCAAATTTGGATTGGAATGGAGAGGGAAGGGCACTTGACATAGGATGCGGAAACGGAGCTCTCACTATAAAGCTCGCTCAGAAGTATCCAAAAGCACAGATTATCGGAATTGATTATTGGGGAAAAAATTGGGAGTACTCAAAGAATGCTTGTGAAAGGAATGCAAAGATTGAGGGAGTAAGTGAGCGGGTGGCGTTCCAGAAAGCCAGTGCTTTGTCTTTGCCGTTTGATGATGGATATTTCGATGCGGCAGTGAGCAATTTTGTTTTCCACATGGTTGGTCATGCCAAAGATAAGAGGGGGGTTGTTCGTGAGGCATTGCGGATTGTCAAGAAGGGAGGAACATTTTCTTTT
>Ga0209636_10001801_pt1 | contig 21681 bp, 14 predicted proteins | sample DeeMarSWOR152_54_FD_187464 | JGI IMG/M metagenome (GOLD analysis project Ga0209636, IMG submission 187464) | Marine sediment microbial communities from White Oak River estuary, North Carolina - WOR-1-52-54 (SPAdes) (version 2) | ecosystem: Environmental > Aquatic > Marine > Intertidal zone >...
CGGGGTCTATCCCAGTTAACTGGAGGGCAAAGCCCCCAATTCGGACGACGATGAAAGAAACTAGAATAGCTATCAACAAAATGCCTACATAAGCCATATTCAACACCTCCAACTTACGTTCTGCTGAACCATGGATGGCACTGCCTGTGTGGAAGGTTGCGAGTGCTCAATCGCTTCGCCTTTCAGTTCAGATGCCAGAGACATATTCCTTATTCAGTAACTTTAGAGCCACGTCCTTCTCCTGAAATAGAATACCAGAGAGATACCTATCACTGCCATTACAATCAAGATGATAAAGTACCCATACCTCCACCCCAGTTCCGGCATATTTGCGAAGTTCATGCCGTAAATGCCAGCAATGAAGGTTAGAGGAATGAAGATGGTGGCTATAAGTGTTAGCATCTTCATCACCTCATTCATACGGTTGGATACTGAAGAGAGATAAGTGCTCAGTACACTCTCAGCCATATCTCTGAGACCGAGAGTGAGCATCTCAATCCGCACCAAATGGTCATAGATATTGCGGTAATAGATTTGAGCCCGCTCGCTTATGAAAGGATAATCGCCGCGACTGAGCCCATTCATTATTTCCCGTTGAGGCAATATGACCCGGGTCAACGCAAGTATGCTGCGTTTGAGCTGCATAATCGATATCAGTGTTTCCCTCCTCGGCTCGTGGAGTGCCTCAGTCTCAAGTTGGTCATTCTTCTTATCCATATCATCGATAACAGGCATGATATTGTCCACCAAGGCATCGATCAGGTCGTGAGCTAGAAAGTCAACTCCTCTGCGTATAGGGCGTCCATCTTTTCGAACGCGATCCAACATAGATGAAACCGACCTCATGGGCACATCGTGACTGGTGACCACGTAGTTTTTTCCCAGAAAAAGGGCAAGTTCCGTGGTCTCCACTACCTCAGACTCGATATGGTAGTTGATGCCATGAACGATAACAAAAACATAATCCTCAAAGTCATCTATCTTGGGCGGGTGTATATTTTTGCTAATACAGTCCGCCACTGCCAGGGGATGAAAATGGAATACGTTGGATAGTAACTCGGCGTCCTCGTTGGTCACATCTCCCAAATCAACCCAGAGTAGCCCCTCGCCAGTTGCCAGAAAGTTCCTGATTTCTTCCGTGCCTACTTGTTCCAGGATTTTCCCATCCGGTCCCAGATAGAAAGCACTCTTTATCATCGATGCCTCCTCAAAGTTCGCAAAAGTTGCTCAATATCGAATACCACCGGAAGAAACGCTGCTGAGTGGGATCTCCTTTTCAGGCAACATTAGTCTGCCATCCATTTCAGCCTGTAACGAATATAGTTATTCACATAATAGCATAAGCCGTATTCTGTTATAATACAATGTTTGTCTGGCTTGAGAAAAATCGGCTGATATTTCCTACATAATCCATGGCGGATACTCTGAATTAACGTGGCGATAGAGATTATGGCAAGAACGAGTGGCTAACGGAGGAAGCGTGTTTCTCAAAGCGAAACCACCTGAGCGCATAGATAGACTGGAGGAGCTAGCCAATAATCTGTGGTGGAGCTGGCGGCCCCAGGCGCGTGAGCTGTTTCGCATCCTGGACTACCCCCTATGGCGGTTGAGCGGGCACAATCCGGTCAAGCAGTTACGCGAGATCGGCATTGATAAGTTAGTAGCGGCTGCTAATGACTCGGCCTTTCTTAGTCTGTATGACTCTGTGATGGCGACTTTCGATGCCGAAATGTCAGATAAAGATAGCTGGTTTTCTGCCAAATATCCTAACGTCTTAGAGGGCCCTGTTGCCTACTTCTCATTGGAATTCGCCATACACAATTCTCTTCCTATATATGCTGGGGGACTGGGAGTTCTAGCAGGAGATGTGTGCAAGGAGGCGAGTGACCTGGGGCTGCCTCTGGTCGGTGTTGGCTTCATGTACCCCCAGGGGTATTTCCACCAGCGTATCTCCGCTGAGGGCTGGCAAGAAGAAGTCTACAGGCAATTGAATTTTGATGAAGCGCCTATCACCCCAATCAATCCGCCCCCTCATTCTGAGCGGTGCGGCCCGTTGGTTCAACTTGAACTGGGGGATAGGCCCTTGTACCTTGGAGCCTGGCAAGTGCGATTAGGTCGTGGCAACCTTTATCTATTATGCTGTGATGTTGAAGGAAATATGCCTGAGGATTCACAGCTATGTGCTCGTCTCTACACGGCTGACCGGGAGCAGCGCATTCGGCAGGAAATTGTGCTGGGAATTGGCGGAGTGCGTGCTTTACGGGCTCTGGGGATCAAGCCCTCTGTATGGCACGCTAACGAAGGTCACAGTGCTTTCATGATGTTGGAGCGTGTTCGGGAGGAAATAGAAGAAGGTGCCACCTTTGACGAAGCACTCCATAAGGTACAGGCAGCTACTGTTTTCACCACTCATACTAAAGTCGCCGCAGGGCATGAAGTCTTTCCCATCTCACTGGTGGACAAATACTTTTACGGTTTCTGGGAATCCCTGGGAATCAACCGGGAAGCATTCCTGGAGCTGGGACGACAGGATGACACAAGCGAGCAAACCTTCAATATGACCGTGCTCGCCTTAAGGATGGCTGACCAGCGTAATGCTGTCAGCCAGCTTCACGCGGAACTTACTCGAAGGATGTGGCATGGACTCTGGCCCGAAGCTAAAGAAAACGAAGTGCCCATATGTCACATTACTAACGGTATTCACGTGCCTACATGGGTTGCTCGGGAGATGGGCCGCCTTTATGAGAAATACTTGGGGCAGGATGTGTCCGAAAGATATGATGATAGCATTCTTCGGGGACTTGTGCTAAATATCCCCGACGGGGAACTCTGGTCAGTGCATCAAATTCTCAAACGCAAACTGATCGGCGCCATGGTAGAGCGAGCGCGGCAGTTTTCCACTGAACGTGAAAGCAGCGCCCGGCAGGTGCTGGCTATGGGCTCTTTGTTCGACCACGAAACGCTGACTATCGGCTTTGTCCGCCGTTTTGCCGCATATAAGCGGCCGGAGCTAATCTTCTATGATATAGAGCGTCTCAAGCGGATTGTCACTGACAGATGGCATCCGGTCCAGATAGTGCTTGCCGGCAAATCTCACCCCGCTGATATGCCTTCCAAGCAACTCCTGCACAATGTATACGCTCTGGCTGTGAACCGTGAATTTCAAGGACGAATCGCTTTTGTTGAAGACTACGATATACATATGGCTCACTATCTGGTTCAGGGAGTAGATGTTTGGTTGAATACACCTCGCCGCCTTTATGAGGCTTGCGGTACTAGCGGGATGAAAGCGGCAGTAAATGGCGTCCTGCATCTCAGCGTTCGGGATGGCTGGTGGTACGAAGGTTATAACGGCGCTAACGGCTGGGCTATCGGTGATGAGATCGAATCATATGACCCAATGACGGAAGATGAATCAGATGCAAGAGCAGTCTACCGTCTTCTGGAAGAAAGAATCGTGCCTCTTTACTACCAACGAGACAGAAATGGAGTGCCCCATGAATGGGTACACATGGTAAAGGAGGCGATTAACTCGATCGTGCCGCGCTTTTGCACACGGCGGATGTTGAAGGAGTATGTTGAGCAACTGTATATACCGGCGGCTCACAGGTAAAATTGAATCGCGAAAAGGGACTCAAGTAAACAGAATTAGACATAGCTCTGCTGAGTAGGTAAAATAGTTATGAGGATGTCTAGGAAATGTGATTGCCACATTTATTCTGCGCTACAAAAGCTGTAATCAGGCTGGCAGGGTAATGCGTAAATGAAAAAGGTATTGGCTCTGATTCTTGCTGGTGGGGAGGGGAAAAGACTGAGCGTGTTGGCACGCGAGCGTGCCAAACCGGCAGTCCCCTTCGCTGGCAAATATCGTATCATTGACTTTACCTTAAGCAATTGTGTTAACTCCGGGATCAACGCAGTAGCTGTTATACCACAATATAATCCTCGCTCGTTAGCACGCCATATTGGTGTGGGTAAACCCTGGGACCTCGATCGTGTAGTCGGTGGAATTACTTTACTCTATCCTTTTGTAAGCACCAATGGAGAGATGCACTGGTATAAAGGCACTGCCGAGGCTGTTTATCACAACCTGCGTTTCATACAAGACAACCGTATTGATGAGGTTCTCATCCTGTCGGGAGACCACGTTTACACCATGCATTATGAAGAGATGATTAAGTTTCACCGCCAGCAGGGAGCTGATATTACTATTGGAGTCACTGAGGTGCCTTGGAACGAAACCAATCGCTTTGGCATTATGCTCCTCGACGATAATAACAGGGTGGTTGCCTTTGAAGAAAAACCATCACAACCAAAAAGCAACCTTGCTTCCATGGGCATTTACCTCTTTAACAAGGATATCCTCTTCAAGGTTCTGGAAGATGCTCATCGCCGCAGCTTGCAAGATTTTGGCAGCCAGATCATACCGGATGCAATAACCAAATACCAGATTTACGGCTATAAATATCGAGGCTACTGGCGTGATGTCGGCACAATTGAAGCATACTGGCAAGCTAATATGGACCTCGTTGTTGATTTGCCCCCGTTTAATCTCTACGACCCTGAGACCGGAGTAAAAACGCTTTCAGTAGACATGCCCCCGGTAAAACTAGGACCAAGGGCTCAAATAAACAGAAGCCTTGTCAGTAATGGCTGTATTATAAACGGCAACGTGTTTAATTCGGTGCTTTCCCCCCATGTTTATGTGGAGGAGGGCGCTCATGTGATGGACTCTATAATTTTTCATGATACTACTATCGCTCAAGACGCCGTTGTGCACCGCTCCATCATTGATAAGGAATGTTACATTGGCCCAGGATGCTGGATTGGCTGTAGCGACGACTATACTCCTAATAGGGACGAGCCCGATTATGTAAACTGTGGCATCACGGTAATCGGCGAGGGGGCAAGACTGCCCCAAGGATTGAGAGTCGGGCGAAACTGCAGAATTGACCCCGGAGTGAAGGACAGCGATTTCTCCACCCTCTCTATTCCCAGCGGTAGTTCTGTGGGAGGAGAAAAGGTGCTCAAAGCCTGACCCCAGCAATGAAAATTCTTTTTGTTGCCTCTGAGGCTTTCCCCTTAGCCAAGGTAGGTGGACTAGCAGATGTCACAAGCTCTCTAGCCATAGCCCTCCAAGACTTAGGACATGAGCCCTGCTTGATATTGCCCAGATACGGTCGCATGAGAATCCCTGTCCAAGATGTTCAGAAAGGGAGTCTTGTTGTCAGTTTTAGGGGAAATTATGAGCAAGTAGCCGTTGGATTGACCAGATTAAAAAAGAAGATACCGGTATACTTGGTGGAACACGACGGTTACTTTGGGCCCGAGGAAATCTATACCCAGGACGACTTAAAACGCTTCCTCTTTTTTTCCCTGAGTATCCCTGCCATCATTTCCCAGCTTAATCTTCGCCCCGATATTATTCATTGCCACGACTGGCACACCGCCTTAACCCCTCTATGGCTTAGGAAAGCAAAGATGATGGTTCCTTCCATATTTACCATCCACAATCTAGCTTATCAAGGTTCTTTTGACCAACAATTTTTGACGGACTTCGGCCTTTCTTCTGTATGGCAGGAATACATCCCGGTTGGTGCACCCAGGCCGTCGCTGAACTTCATGAGCCAGGGGATTCTTCTGGCCGACATTGTGACTACGGTCAGCCCTACCTACGCCTCAGAGATACTAACGGCCCAATATGGTGCGGGGTTGGAGCAATTACTAAATTATCGTCGTGATGAACTTCGCGGCATAGTCAACGGCATTGATTGCGATGAGTACAACCCGGCTACTGACCCTTATCTGGAAAGCAACTACGATTCTAGTACGCTAGAAAGCAGGGCTGAAAACAAACTCGCCTTACAGAGAATAAGCAGGCTGCCACAGAACTTAGACATCCCTCTGTCTGGTATGGTGTGTCGCCTTGAAGAGCAAAAAGGAATTGACTTACTGCTTCAGGCTATAGACCAATTCGTTATAGAAACAAAAGCGCAGATAGTTGTCCTTGGTCAGGGGAGAGAGGACTACCACAAATCACTTGCCGGGGCAGCGCACAAGTATCCTGAGCGCGTCTCAGTCTTCATTGCCAACGATGAAAGATTGGCGCGCCTCATCTACGGCGGCTCTGATATATTCCTCATGCCTTCACGCTTTGAGCCCTGTGGATTGGGGCAATTAGTCGCCATGCGGTACGGTGCCATCCCTGTGGTTAGACATACCGGGGGGCTGACTGATACAGTGAAAGATGTCGCTGAAGAAAATGGCAATGGCTTCGTATTTCAAGGTTACACCGCCTTTGAAATGCTGGAGGCGATAAAGAGAGCAGAGGAGAACTTCTATCACCAGCAGGAGTGGAAAAGGTTAATGGCACAAAACATGAAGCTAGATGTCTCGTGGAAGGCCTCGGCCAGGAAGTATGAAGAAATTTATCTAGGGGCAGGGAGGATGTCTTAAACCTAGTAGCAGCAACTGCTAGCAAGCTAAAGGAAGTCCTGTAGAAGACCATGGCTATCATTGACTGGATAAAAGATAACGTAGCAGTGCCTGTGCTGGTTTTCCTCGGCGTCCTTTTCCTTTCCCTGTGGCTTAGGCGGTTCACTTACAATGCCTTGGAGCGTTGGCTAAATGAAAAAAGGACGGAATTTGGCAAAATCATCATTTCAGTCACTAGAGGGCCATTTCTCCATTGGTTACTAATATTAGGTGCTTACATCGCGCTACAAGTTTCAATCTTGGCGCCACCCTGGAAAAGCCTTGGTGGCAAAATCCTTGCCAGCATTTTCATTGCTTATCTTGGCTGGATCCTAATCCGATTGAGCAGAGAACTTATCCGGCTTTATCTAAATAGGGCAAAAGTTCCCCAAGCAGCGATGACGGTCACTATGAGCATAGTTCAGGTGACAATTATTGTGGTTGGTATTCTGATACTTCTTGAGCTTTGGGGAGCACCTCTGACGCCAGTTTTCATTGCTCTTGCTGCTGCTCTGGTAGTTGCCCTTATAATTCTTCATGATGTCTTTCCCAGCTTAGTTTCCGGAATTCAACTATCTCAACAGAAACAAATCAAGGTCGGTGACTTGATCAGAATTGAATCTGGTGAGGAAGGCCGCGTGGAAGAGATGACTTGGAAGAATACCCAGATAAAGACCCTGGATGGTAGTATGGTCATTATCCCTAATACTAAGTTAATGCAGACTACTATTATTAATTATGGGAAGCAATCCAAGGTGGTTACGGAGCCGTTCCAATTTTCTACCAGGCTGCATTTAAGGGAACTAACAGGTTTAAGCGCCCGCAATTTGTCCCAGTTGGTTAGTAGGCTTAAAGAAGCGCCCGATGCCGTCATCTACTATCATACCCATAGTTTTGTTGAGGAGTATCAATTTCTTACTCCCGAGCCAACCAACGATTTTGCTTTATGGATACGTGATGCCTTGGGTTACGATATTCTAGCTGAAAGACTGGCAAGCATCGACACATTTGAATTTCCCACTGTCGGGGCACTGAAACAAACGATTGTTGCGGTGATTCAAGATTTTCTAGCTCAGTCATCTCAGGAGCGTGAGGCACCGTTGGGCAGCGAATTCCATTTTATCAGGTCTATAGGCGTTGTTCTGCCTACTCCCTACGTTGCTTATAACCTACGGGAATTTGTCAGTGCACTCAGGAGAATCAGCATAGGCTCACTCTATTTTCATATTTTTGAAGCCAGGTTAAGATTACAGCGGGGGACAAATGATTTTTCGCTCTGGCTCGAAGATTGCTTGGGAGAAAAGGAACTAGCGGAGCAAATTACCCGTCTTGACCCTTATAACTATACCATGGAAAATCTTAGAGAAATTATCATTCGGTTTTGTGAGAAAAGACTATGAACACCAAGGTAAACGTTAGAGATTATGAACCTATTGTGGGCAAGAGCTATATTGAAGAGCTGAGGATGCTGGCTAGTAGATTGTCAGGCAAGACTATCCTCAACGTAAATTCTACCTTCGTGGGCGGAGGGGTAGCGGAAATACTATCCCGCATCGTGCCGCTGCTCAATCAGCTAGGAGTTGACGTCAGATGGCAGATCATCTCAGGTGATGCTCAGTTCTTCAGGGTAACGAAAAAGTTACACAATGCCCTCCACGGTAAAGCAGAGTTCATCTCCGATGACGATTTCTCTTTGTTTCTGGAAACCACGGAAAGAAACCTAAGCCAGATTGATTTTGCAGGAGATATCCTATTCATCCACGACCCTCAGCCAGCGGCTTTGATAGCCAAAAAAAGTGAGATTGGCAAAAAGTGGATTTGGCGATGCCATATAGACATTTCTCGGCCTGAGAGCAAAGTATGGGAATTCCTAAGGCAGTTCACAACTAATTACGATGCTGCGATTTTCTCTTCCCCAAATTTTGCTCAGCAATTGCCAATACGCCAATTTTTTGCCCCACCGTCTATTGACGCTCTGAGTGACAAAAACAAGGAATTGTCTGCCGAGGCCGTGAATGCTGTTCTCACCAAGTATGGTTTGGACTCGGACAAACCCATAATTCTTCAGGTCTCTCGCTTCGACCGACTAAAAGACCCTCTGGGAGTAATCAAGGCTTTTGAACTTGTCAGGAAGAATTTTGGTTGCCAGCTAGTCCTCGCCGGTGGGGCTGCTAGCGATGATCCTGAATCTGGAGAAGTACTACAAGAGGTAATGGAAAGGGCGGGAGGCAACCCGGATATCCACATATTAGATATACCGGCCGAGAGCGACACTGACATTAATGCTTTACAAAGAGCAGCCACCATAATTATGCAAAAATCTCTAAGAGAAGGCTTTGCACTCACCATAACTGAGGCTTTATGGAAAGCAAAACCAGTGGTGGCGAGCGCTGTCGGCGGCATACCCCTTCAAGTGAAGAACAGGCTCACCGGGCTTCTTTGCCGCAGTATAGAGGGAGCAGCTTACTCCTTGAGACAAATTCTAGCTAATCCTGATTATGGTCACTGGCTGGGACGCAATGGCAGAGAGCATGTCCGCCAGCATTTCCTCATTACCCGGGAGATCAAGGATTATATGCTGACCTTTCTCACGCTGGAACACAAAGAAGATGTTATTTACCTTTGAGATAATCTGTGGGGTTGTCAAAATTGCAGAAACCTCTTGAAGTAGCTTATTTCTCATCCTGTAGTAGGTGGGTGCGAAGAAAGTGCAATCTCGCTCCTAGTGTGTGGTCTAATTATGATTAAGGAAGAATTACAAGCACTGGTACATAGTAAACTGGAGGATTATCCATTTATAGTAGTCTCCAACAGAGAGCCTTATATCCATAGCTGGATTGGCGAAGAAATCAGATGTTTGCGTCCCGCTAGCGGCCTCACTATGGCTCTGGACCCAGTGATGCAGGCTTGCGGTGGCACATGGATTGCCCATGGTAGCGGAAATGCCGACCCCGACGTAGCAGACAAGGAAGGGAGAATCTCAGTACCCGCCGAAAGCCCCCGGTATACTCTGAAGCGTGTGTGGTTATCCAAAGAAGAAGAAACAGATTATTATGATGGCTTCTCTAATCAGGCACTTTGGCCTCTATGTCACATTGCATATGTCAAACCAATATTCCGTCAGAAGGACTGGGATACCTACAAGAAAGTGAACCAGCGGTTTGCCGACGCCGTATGCGCCGAGATAGATGAGAAAGGCGCCTTTGTCTTTATTCAAGACTATCACCTTGCGCTGGTGGCGAAGATGATTAAAGAACACTGCCCCAACATAATTACCGCTCAGTTCTGGCACATACCATGGCCTAACTATGAAGCATTCAGGATCTGCCCATGGCAGGAAGAGATTCTAGATGGGCTCCTGGCCAACGATCTCATCGGGTTCCATACCCTCTATCATTGCAACAACTTTTTGGAAACTGTTGACCGCATTTTGGAATGTAGAATCGAACGGGAGAAGCATGCCATCGTTAGAGGAGGGCATAGCACTTGGGTTCAATCTTTTCCTATAAGCGTGGATTTTGCCGAAATGTCAGCTCGAGCCAGCAGCGAAGAGGTGACTAAAGAGATGGAGAGATTGAAACGTGAGTATAGCTTGAGGCAGGAATTCATCGGCATCGGCATTGACCGGCTTGACTACACCAAGGGCATACCAGAAAGGCTAAAGGCAATTGATTTATTTTTGAGCAAGAATCGCCAGTATGAAGGACGCCTGACTTTTGTCCAGGCAGGTGAACCAAGTAGGATTCACGTGGAGGAATACAAGAGATTGAACGAGGAAATTGACGAACTGGTTGAGGAGATAAATTGGCGCCGCTGGAGAAGTCGCTGGAAGCCTATACTTTATCTTAAGGAACACTTCACTCCTTTTACTTTGAGTGCTTTGCAAAGACTCGCTAATTTCTGTGTTGTCAGTTCCCTTCATGACGGGATGAATCTGGTGGCTAAGGAGTTCGTCTCTTCCCGAGTGGACGGGGATGGCACGCTCATACTCAGCCGTTTCACCGGGGCTGCCTGGGAGCTTACCGATGCTTTGCTCGTTGATCCCTACTCTATAGATGATATGGCTCAGGCCATCAAGGTCGCGGTCAATATGTCGAAGAGGGAACGACGAAGACGAATGTCTTCGCTGCGTGCGGTTGTCCGAGAAAACAACATCTATTCATGGGCGGGTAATATCATCTCTGAAATAGCCAAATTTCGCTTCCTCAATAGTCAGGTCAACCCTGTAAGGTCTCAAGAATTCTCGAGGACGCCCCGTTTAATCTAAATTCCGTATTGACGGGGATGCCAAGAAAATTGGAGAATTCTAGTGGATGAATTGATTGCGCCATTTGTTTCAATCTTGCGACGAGCTAGTTGAGCGGCTCAAGGAAGGAATGCAGGTATTGCTTTTTCTGGACTATGACGGTACCCTTACACCCATAGTGACTCAGAGCCAGAAAGGCGGCGGCATTTCTGTCTTCGTTGGCGAGGATGAGGCATCAAGTAGCGCCGACTCTTAGCTGCGCTCCGCTGAGGGCCCATTTCATTGGCTGAGGAAGCTAGTAGAAGTAAGACAATGAAGGATGAGCTAAGAAGGAAAGAAACATCCCCGAAGGATAATACAAACGCTCAATTAGTGCGCTATAACATAGACATGCTGAGTAACGACGACCTTTTTCTCTTCAACGAAGGGTCTCATTATCGGCTTTATGAAAAGCTTGGAACTCATCTCCTAACAGTGGAAGGAGTGGAAGGAACCTATTTTGCTGTGTGGGCACCTAATGCCAAGCAGGTCTCTGTCATCGGTGACTTTAATAATTGGGATAAGTCAAGCCATCCTCTGTGCCCAAAAGGCCAATCCGGTATCTGGGAAGGATTCATACCTGGTGTGGCTAAGGGTACAATCTACAAATATTACATCGCGTCCCATCACCGCGGCTATCATGTGGAGAAAGCCGACCCATTTGCCCTCTATAGCGAAACACCCCCCAAAACAGCCTCCATTGTCTGGGATCTAGATTATAACTGGGGAGACCAGGCGTGGATGCAGAGGCGATGCTCGCACAATGCCTTTGATGCTCCCATCTCTATTTACGAAGTGCACCTGGGTTCCTGGCAGCGAGTGCCTAAGGAGGGGAATCGCTACCTCGGCTACCGAGAGCTTGCTCCCAGGCTAGCTGGCTATCTGAAGCAGCTGGGATTTACCCATGTTGAGTTTCTACCGGTAATGGAGCACCCTTTCTATGGCTCTTGGGGTTATCAAAGCACAGGATACTTCGCCCCTACAAGTCGCTATGGCACCCCGGAGGATTTCATGTACCTCGTTGACTATTTGCACCGACATGACATAGGTGTCATCCTTGACTGGGTACCTTCCCATTTCCCTAATGATGAACACGGACTGGGATACTTTGACGGTACGCATCTCTACGAACACGGTGATCCCAGACAGGGCATTCATCCCGATTGGAACAGTTTTATTTTCAACTATGGCCGGCACGAAGTGAGAAGTTTTCTTCTTAGCAGTGCACTATTCTGGCTGGACAAGTATCACGTTGACGGCTTACGAATAGATGCCGTCGCTTCTATTCTCTATCTGGATTATGGCCATAAAGAAGGTGACTGGATCCCCAATCGGTATGGAGGACGTGAGAATCTGGAGGCCATCGCTTTGCTACGACGCTTAAACGAAGCGATATACCACGAGAAGCCCGATGTGCAAACCATTGCCGAAGAGTCCACGGCTTGGCCTCTGGTATCCCGGCCGACTTATGTCGGAGGCTTGGGGTTTGGACTCAAGTGGGATATGGGCTGGATGCATGATACATTGGAATACATAACCAAGGAGCCCATATACCGAAAATACCACCACAATAGCCTGACGTTTCGCCTGCTATACGCCTTCTTTGAAAACTTCGTGCTACCACTTTCCCATGATGAAGTAACACATGGCAAGGGCTCACTCCTGGGAAAGATGCCGGGAGACAACTGGCAGAAATTCGCCAACTTGAGACTACTTCTGGGATATATGTATGCCCAGCCCGGCAAAAAGCTCCTATTCATGGGAGGAGAATTTGGCCAGTGGCGAGAATGGATACACGACGAGAGTCTGGAATGGCATCTGCTTCAATACTCACCCCATTCTGGTCTTCAGCAATGGGTCAGCGACTTGAATCGCGTGTACAGGAGTCGGCCGGCTCTTTACCAGTTGGATTTCGACTCGGCCGGTTTCGAATGGATTGACTGTAATGATGTAGAGAGCAGTGTCGTTAGTCTCATCCGAAAGGGACGGTCTCGCAATGATGCCATCGCTGCCGTGTGCAATTTCACGCCAGTGACTCATTCCAACTACCGAATCGGAGTGCCACAGCCAGGATTATGGACAGAGCTACTAAACAGCGATGCCCGGGAGTACGGAGGCAGCGGTCAAGGCAATCTAGGTGGAGTGGAAGCTGCGCCGATTCCCTGCCACGGCCGCTCCTACTCCTTGACCATGACCTTGCCGCCCTTAGCTATTGTGTTCTTCGGATCCCCACAATAAGACGAGTTAGCCATTTTCAATAGCAGGCTGCAAGGCTCTTGTGTGCGGAGTATACGAAGACCATACTGACGCGATTACTGAATTTTTTCTACCTTTAGCAGATTCGTGGAGCCAGCTACTCCAACAGGAATGCCACCGGTAATCACTATCAAATCACCCCTTTTTGCCAGTCCCAGTTCTCCACAAAGCCCAGCCGCTATTGAGAACAACTCATCCACTGACGAAGCTCCGGCTATCTGGAAAGGATAGACACCCCAGCGGAGCATTAATCTCCCTGCCACCTCAGCATCGGGAGTCATTGCTATAATGGGCATTCTGGGACGGTACTTCGAAACTCGGCCCGCTGTGCTACCGGACTGAGTAAAGGCTACAATAGCGGCTGCTCCAAGACTTTGTGCTGTATAACAGGCACTGTAACTTATCAACTCATCTGTCTTCTGCTCCAACCACCCGCCTCTTTCTGATAGCATCTGGTCGTAAGATAGTCTGTTTTCCGATTCACGGGCAATCCTCGCCATCATTTTCACTGCTTGCACCGGGTATTTCCCGATGGAAGTCTCTGCTGAGAGCATGACGGCATCAGTACCATCAAATATGGCATTGGCCACGTCGGCAACCTCGGCTCGAGTTGGCGATGGGGCATTTACCATCGATTCCATCATCTGCGTGGCGGTAATCACCGGCTTGCCAACCTGGTTACATTTTCTGATAATCTCCTTCTGCACCAGCGGCACTCGCTCCAGAGGGATGTCCACTCCAAGGTCTCCTCGCGCTACCATTATGCCTTCGCTAGTTGCCAGTATACTGTCAAATTTGTTGACGGCTACGCCCCTTTCGATCTTGGCAATAACCGGTATATCTGCATCGTTCTCAGACAATATGGCCTTTACGCTGGTTACATCTTCAGCACTGCGGACAAAGGAGAGAGCCAGGTAATCAGCCTGCTGCCTGATGGCAAAGACGATACGTTCTCTCAGACTATCCGTGATGAAAGGGCCGAAGCTACGCATCCCAGGTACTACCAACCCCCTGCCCTCGGTGAGTATGCCACCGACCATGACCTTACATATAATCTCTGTGCCTTGTCTCTCAAGCATCTTGAGTCGCATGGCACCGTCGTCAATCAATACCGTATCCCCTGCTTTTATATGCTGAGCAAGAGTAGGAAGATTGATTGGTATTACCCCATCGCCTCCCATTACTCGCCTTGTCGTGAGGGTAACCCGTGCACCTTTTCTCAGCTTGAACTGACCATTTTTCAACTTGCCTGTGCGACACTTCGGCCCGGGCAAGTCTATGAGTATAGCAACAGGGATTGCCAGACGATGGGATAGCTTCCTTATGGTTTGGATATAGTGGGTGTGTTCCTTCAAGGTGCCATGGGACATATTGAGTCTGGCGACATTCATGCCCGCCCCTATCAATTGCTCAATCACCGCGGCTGAACTGGTAGCCGGACCGATAGTGCATACTATTTTGGTCCGCCGTCTGAAAGAACTCGAGGGTCTCGCACGGAGCTTCACCATAGATACACACTTACCTTCGCCTCTCCCTTCGAAGGAGAGGGACGTGAAAATCAATAAGTCCGATACCAGCCCTCAGGCACCGGGGCGAACCTACCATTTTCAGCCCCTAGCTTCGAATACCAGGGCTTCCCATAGCTATCAGCTATCTCAGCTAGTTTCTTCAGCCTTGGAGCAGCCGTATTCTGGAAAAAATTCATCCTCTCATGCCGGGAACGAATTTGGGCGCCCTCCTGCCACAGGGCACGCCCTGCCAGGAAACCGGAGGCTCCCGCCTTACAGGCTATTTTTACCTGCGTTTCAAATGAGTCGAAATCGACGCCGGCACTCAGCAGCACCCAGGGCAATCGCGACGCCCGGTCTAGCTCTTGACACAACCCCAACAGCTTTCTCTCATCTTGTTCAAACCTAATATCTGCCGGGAATTCTGCTTTCAGTACATCAACGGGCAAGGCAGTAATCCGGCGAGCAGTTTCGATCACCAGACCGGGTTTTATCTCGGCAAAACTCTTTGAAGATGCCTCGCTTTCCCCAATAGGATAACTTACCGGCTCAACCAGAAAGGCTATATCTTCCTCAATGCATTGGTCGGCTATCCTGGCCACCAAATCGAGTTGCTTTGAGGCAACATTTTTTGAATCAGGCCTGAAATAGATCAGAAGCTTGACGGCTGAAGCTCCCATTCTCTTCGCCTTTCTCACGCTCCACCCCGGCAAAACCTCAGTGATTCTAGCGGTACTGTCCCCGGTATAGCCAGTCTGTTCTATGCTGACCAGGAGCCCTTTAGATGCAGGCAAGAGACCTGTCGCTATAGCCTGACCAGCTCCATATTCCGGGTCGAGCAATATGGCACTGGCAAAGGGCGCTACCGCTTCACACAGGTCAAGCTTAAAATCTACCATATCCTGGTAACTCACCACAGTAGGATTCTTTTCATCCAGTGCCCGTCTAAGAGCTCCTCTGTGGTCAATAGCACACATGGTCATCATGCCCTTGGAATCAGCCAATTGCTGCAGTCCTCTTAGCTTGCCGATAGATATGTTCATCACATCATTCCCGATAGACCCTGTTCTTCTTTCACCCAGAGGGGAGACTTCTCACGTCCTTAAGAGCAAAGGCAGCGGCGCCAAGCACGCCGGAATTTCCGCCCAGCTCCGCAGAAGCAAAGCGCACCGCATGGAAAGCCTCCTTAAATGCTCTCTCTCCGGCCACCCTAAAGGCTGGCTTGAGCAGCATATCACCTATGCTTGATAAACCACCGCCGATAACTATCAACTCAGGGTTGAATATATTTATCAAATTAGCCAGCCCCACACCTACATAGTAGCCAGTCCGGGCAATAAGCTCTTTTGCCAGGCTATCACCCTGCTGGGCAGCACTATGAATCGCCTGTGCCGTCACTTTTTCTGTATCTCCTTCGGCACATTCCAGGATCAGGGTTTTGGCCCTCTGTTTAATCCGATGTCTCGCCTCCCTGGCCAGGGCTGTCCCCGAAGCCAACGTTTCCCAACAACCCTTGTTCCCACAGTTACAGATGGGGCCATTGTCATCAATTGTCATATGCCCCACCTCTCCAGCAGCACCTATAGCTCCAGTATAAATCTTGCCATCAATGACAATTCCGGCACCAATGCCAGTGCTGAGAGTAATATAGATGAAATTATGAACACCGCGGCCGGCGCCGAAATAGAATTCCCCTAGTGCAGCAGCGTCGGCATCGTTAATAAGAAACGTCTTCTTGCCCAGCCTTTCTTGTATTATGTCTCTCAGGAGAACATTTCGCAGCCCGGGCAGATTCGGCGAGGTAAACAAAATTCCTGCTTCAGGATTAGAAATGCCGGCAGCCCCAACTCCTGTAGCATGAATCTGTGAAATGTCAACACTAGCCTGCTTCAAGACACGATGCGCCGAGTCCAGAATGGACTGGATAACCGCCTCGCGACGATTTGTGGCAGGCGTTATGCCCTCGTCACGCGAAAGCATTTCACCTCGAGAGTTAACCACTGCCGTCAGTATTTTACTGCCACCGAGGTCGATGCCCAGAGCCAAGAGATCTAAATCCTTAGGCATTTTTGTTCTCTCGCCAGCATAGCAAATTCCCTTTCCAGTCGCGGCCCATCCTGGCAGCGCCAATGGGCATTGTCTGCTGCCATGTCCTATTGTATACTGATGCAACAAGGATTCCAAGATTGCAGATCTGCCGTGGACAATGGAAGCGCCGCGGAATCGTCAGTTTTCCGATGCCGATTCTGGGTGACCGCCATAAGCGACTCACAAGGGGTAAATCAGCATGAGCTTTCGTAGAGCAAGTGGCATATTGTTACACCCCACCTCGCTCCCTGGCCGATTCGGAATAGGAGATCTGGGAAGGCAGGCTTATCACTTCGTAGATTTTTTGATTAGTACGGGGCAGCATCTTTGGCAGATTTTGCCCCTCGGTCCGACAGGGTATGGCAATTCTCCATATCAGTGCCTTTCGGTCTTCGCTGGTAATCCGTTGCTTATAAGCCTGGAAAGACTGGCCGACGATAATCTTCTGCAGTCTGCTGACTTGGAAAATACGCCCTCCTTCCCTGATGATAGAGTTGACTATGATTCAGTCAGCCGCTTTAAGATGCTCTTGTTGAGAAAATCGTTTGACACCTTTGAAAGGAAGACTGCTCGGCATGAGCGAGAACAGTTCGAGGTCTTCTGTTGGAATAATATGTCCTGGCTCGAAACCTACTCGCTGTTCATGGCTCTAAAGGAAGCGCATGGTTTTACCGCCTGGAATACCTGGGAGGAAGATATCAGGAGGCGTCAGCCGAAATCTCTGGAACACTGGAGTAAGAAGCTGGACGACGAAATGCGTTACCATAAATATCAGCAATACCAGTTTTTCAAACAATGGTCGGAGCTAAAGAAGTATTGCAACGAGCGTCGGATAAGACTCATCGGTGATATGCCTATATTCGTTGCTCTCGATAGCGCCGAGGTCTGGTCACATCCAGGGATGTTCTATCTGAACGATAGCGGTGAACCGACTATCGTAGCTGGTGTACCACCAGACTACTTCAGCGATACAGGACAGCTTTGGGGAAATCCTCTCTACCGCTGGGATGTAATGGCCAGAGATGGCTATGCTTGGTGGATTGAGCGCTTCCGAACAACACGTGACCTGGTGGACATCATCAGACTGGACCATTTTCGTGGCTTCGAGAAATACTGGGAGGTTCCGGCAAGAGATGATACCGCTGTCAATGGCAGGTGGGTTCCCGGACCAGGGCCTAAGTTGTTTGAGGCGGTACAAGAAGCTCTAGGGACGGTACCGATAATCGCTGAAGACCTCGGATTGATTACACCGGAGGTACATGCCCTCAGAGAGCAATTTGGCTTCCCTGGCATGAGAGTCCTCCAGTTTTCGTTTGGCAGTGGCCCCAAAGCCAATGAGTACAGACCATATAACTATCCACGAAACTGCGTTGTTTACACTGGTACTCATGATAACAATACCGCTATTGGCTGGTTCGAAGGGGAGGATGTCAAAGACAGCACTCAGAGCAAAGAAGAAAGGGAAAAAGAGAAACAGGTTGCCTTGAAGTATCTGGGCACGGATGGTCATGAGATAAATTGGGATTTCATCCGCCTGGCTTTGATGTCTCCCGCCGATACTGCCATCATTCCTATGCAGGATATTTTAGGATTGGGCAGCGAGGCCAGGATGAATCTTCCAGGGAGAGTGGAAGGGAACTGGTCTTGGCGTTTTACGGGCGACATGCTGACTGAAGAAATCAAAACCAGGCTGAGGAAGTTAACTAAACTCTCCGGGCGATAATCATAGCTTGGTGATCCTAAGTCGTGGTTTGCGGCTTTGAATATATTAACCTGCAGTCAAGAAAGTAGGGCAACCCCACCTCAATAATCAATGGTAATGCCCCTTTCGTGAATGCAGTACCATACCAAATGAAATCATTGATTATTACGCTTGTTGATAGTATACTGTCATTATACACCCAGGGGGAGGTATTCCATGAAATTGTCTTGTCTTCAAGAAAACCTAAACAAAGGCCTAAGCATTGTCGGGAGGGCTGTAGCCAGCAGGTCCACTTTGCCTATCACCCAAAACATACTGCTATCGGTTGAACAATCACGTCTCAAATTGGCAGGCACCAACCTGGAAATGGCTATCACGTGCTGGATTGGTGCCAAGGTGAAACAGAAGGGGGAGATAACTGTCCCTGCCCGCCTGCTCACCGACTTTGTTAACTCCTTACCTAACGATTTAATCGAAGTCAACCTTCCCGCTAGCGGCCGCATATTGGAACTTAAGAGCGGTCATTTTCAGGCCCATATCCACGGCATTGATGCTGCAGATTTCCCGCCAATCCCTCAAATAAACGACGGCATGATTACCACGATTGAGGCAGCCAAGCTCCGGGAAGGAATTACCCAGGTCGCTTTTGCCGCTGCCACTGAAGAGTCCCGCCCGGTATTAACGGGAATCAATACCGAGTTCGATGGTGAGCAACTGAGTTTGGTAGCTGCCGATGGCTTCAGGCTGGCCGTCCACAACATGACTCTTAACTCACCGGTTAAGGAGAAGACCACGGTTATTATCCCGGCGAGAACCCTCAGTGAACTGAGTCGCCTTGTTGGTGACCAGGAGGAAGCTGTGGAGATCACCGTAAACGAAAAAAAGAGCCAGGTTCTCTTCCGTCTTAAGGATGTTGAGATAGTCTCCCAGCTTATTCAAGGTTCATTCCCCAACTACTCTCAGGTTATTCCTCAAAGCTATACCACACGGGCTGTAGTGGATATTAGCGAATTCCTTCGGGTTACCAAGATGTCCTCCATATTCGCTCGTGATGCCAGCGGTATAGTTCGCCTCATTGTTAGCCCAGGTAGTGAGCTTACCCCGGGAAAGGTCACTGTTTCCGCTCAGGCTGAAGAGGTTGGAGACAACGTTGGCGAAGTCGATGCCCTGATTGACGGAGAAGAGGCGAAGATCGCTTTCAATGTCAAATATCTTTCGGATGTCCTCGCTGTCCTTCCCCAAGCTCAAGTCGCTCTGGAACTCACCACTCCGTCAAGCCCTGGAACCATCCGTCCCATAGGCGTAGACAACTATGTACATGTAGTTATGCCTATGTTCGTGCAGTGGTGACAAGATAGCGAATTGTGACTCCTTAGCTCCAGGGCATGTCTTGGATACGACAGCCTACTGAAATTCTCTCGCTACTGATACAATAGGATAGGTTCACGTGCATGAGCAGAATCAGCGTCTTTTTAATTGCGGTAGCCTTAATTGCCGCGGTGGTAGGCTACGCTGGCCGCGAATCCTATACCCTCACTATCACCAGTACCGCTGGAGGATCAGTAACCACCCCAGGAGAGGGCACTCTTACCTATTACGAGGGAACGGTGGTCCGCCTGGTGGCGGGGATTGAGGCGGGCTATCGCTTTGTCAACTGGACTGACGATGTGGACACCATTGCCAATGCTAGTGATGCCACAACCACCATCATCACAAACGACCACTACTGGGTCACCGCCAACTTTCGGAAAGTCAACTTCATGGTCGCCGCAGGCCACTATCACACAGTGGGACTGAGGTCCGATGGCACCGTGGTGGCTATGGGGCACAGCGCCCCATACTACGGGCAGTGCAGTGTGGACGACTGGACGGACATCACTCAGGTCGCCGCAGGCGACACTCACACGGTGGGGCTTAAGGAAGACGGCACCGTGGTCGCCGTGGGGTACACCTACCACGGGGAGTGCAATGTCGGCAACTGGTCGGACATCATCCAGGTCGTGGCAGGGCACTACCACACGGTGGGGCTTAGATCCGAGGGTACCGTCGTCGCCGCAGGGGATAACAGGAGAGGGCAGTGTGATGTGGGCGACTGGACGGAGATCGTCCAGGTCGCCGCAGGCGACGCTCACACGGTGGGGCTTAAAGAGGACGGCACCGTGGTCGCCGCGGGATACGACGACAGCGGGCAGTGCGATGTCATGGGCTGGACTGACATCATCCAGGTCGCCGCAGGCGATGCTCATACGGTGGGGCTTAGGGAAGACAGCACCGTGATCGCCGTGGGATACAACAACAGAGAACAGTGCAATGTCCGCGCGTGGAGGAACATTATCCAGGTGGCCGCAGGCGGCAGACACACAGTGGGGCTCGAGTCCGACGGCACCGTGGTTGCCGTGGGCACGAACTGGGCGGGGCAGTGCAATATCGGCGACTGGTCGAACATCATCCAGGTCGCGGCAGGTGCCTACCACACGGTGGGGGTTAGGTCCGACGGCACCATGGTTGCTGTGGGATGGAACGACTTCGCGCAATGTGCCGTCGGCAGCTCGGACCTGGATTAGACTCTCCCCTACAATCGATGAAATTGCCTAACTATCCGTTCTGCTAGCTATGCCCTCGACAGGGCATAGCCTCTCGCTTCAGTATAGCTATACCTGCAGGGGAACAGTGATCCGATGTTTATGCAGCGGTAACTTACTCGGCGTTCGGCCAAGAACTTTGAAGCGCTAAGAGACTGATAAACTGCGAAGGTGACTAAGCTAAGGGAAGCCTACAAATACTATCACCAACCCTGCTACTATCATAGCCACACCCAAACCCAATAAACCGATCAGTAGTCTCCTATTCATAATGTAGCCACATTTTAGCAGATACCCTGTATAATACTAAAACGCCAACCAAGACGAAAGCCCTGGTGTTTTGGTCAACAGTTAGGCATTATGCCTGCAGCATAGCGAATGCTATTCTACGATGGGGACTGTGAACGAAAAACGGCTTCCCCTTCCTAACTCGCTCTGGACTGTGATTGTTCCGCCATGGGCTTCCACCAGTCGCTTGGCAATGGTAAGCCCCAAGCCACTGCCACCCGTGGCCCTGGCACGAGATTTATCTACTCTATAGAAACGCTCGAAAACGTAAGGCAAATCCTCAGCAGGAATCCCTTCCCCAGTATCAGATACATTGACCTCCACCCATTTACCTTTTGCACTAGCGGTCACATTGATACTGCCTCCCTCAGTGGTATGAGCCACTGCATTTTCGAGAAGGTTATGAAGCACCTGGTTGACTCGTTGCCAGTCAATGTTGACCAACGGCAGATTATCGGGCAAGTCGAGAGACAGCGATATATCCTTCGCTGCCATCTG
>Ga0209636_10001802_pt1 | contig 21678 bp, 16 predicted proteins | sample DeeMarSWOR152_54_FD_187464 | JGI IMG/M metagenome (GOLD analysis project Ga0209636, IMG submission 187464) | Marine sediment microbial communities from White Oak River estuary, North Carolina - WOR-1-52-54 (SPAdes) (version 2) | ecosystem: Environmental > Aquatic > Marine > Intertidal zone >...
GGCCTCTATGCTGTGGGAGAGGTGTCCTGTACAGGGATCCATGGGGCCAACCGCCTGGCGTCCACATCTCTCCTTGAAGGACTGGTATGGGGAAAGAGAGCATCCCAGCACATCGCTTCTCATTTTGATCCCGCCATGCCTGATCCCGCTGATATTCATGACTGGTATTATCCTGAAAAAGATGAGGAAGTGGATCCAGCTCTGATCAACCAGGATTGGATTTCCATTAAGTCGACCATGTGGAATTATGCAGGAATCATCCGAACGAGCAAGCGGTTGGAAAGGGCAAAAGCGGATTTAGATTATCTCCGTCATAGGATAGAAAAGTTCTATAAAGAGGCGAGGATGGACGAAAAGATTGTCGGGCTCAAGCATGGAATTCAAGTGGCCCTATTGATAACCTATGCGGCTCTCGGGAATCCCTGTAGTATAGGCGCCCATTACATAAAAGAATAAAGCCAGTCCCGCTGATTTTTTTGAATCATGCTCCCTGTGATTCCAGTCCATAATGGTGCATCTGTTATCTTTGACGTATCGATAGAATAAAGTATTCATCTTCAGGTTTGGTTGAATATGTTCGGTCTTCCCGTTTTATGTCCTTGATGTAGAGATAGCTCTAGAGCCTAATCCGTTGACTTTTTATTGTGGAGAAGTAAAATGACTTGTTTTATAATAATAAAACTACAGAAATGGACTGGAGAATGTGATGGCAGACGGAGATAAAATTAAGGACACTCTGAACCTACCCCAAACTTCTTTTTCCATGAAGGCAAAATTATCCCAAAAGGAACCTGAAGTCATAAAAAAATGGGAGGAAATAGATCTCTACAAGAAGATCCAGAAAAAAGCGGAGAAAAGTCCATCGTTCGTCCTCCATGACGGCCCACCGTACGCAAACGGGAACATTCATCTGGGAACGGCTTTAAATAAAATCTTGAAGGATTTTATCGTCAAAACAAAAACCATGCAGGGATACAGGTCTCCCTATTTACCCGGATGGGATTGTCATGGTCTTCCGATTGAGATTAAAGTCGACCAACTTCTCGGGGAGAAAAAAAGAGACCTTTCTATAATAGAGATTCGGGAAGAGTGCAAAAAGTATGCTCTGAAATACGTTAGTATCCAGAGGGATCAGTTTAAGAGGCTGGGTGTATTCGGGGAGTGGGAGAAACCTTATTTAACGATGAATCCTGAGTATGAAGGAAATGTGATCCGCTACCTTGCCGCTTTTTTCGCTTCAGGAAACGTGTATAAAGGAAAAAGGCCTGTCCACTGGTGTCCCCATTGCCGGACAGCGCTGGCCGAAGCGGAGATTGAATACAAAGACCGGAAATCTCCTTCGATCTATGTCAAATTTCCGATGATCTCTGACCTTTCTCAGAGATTTCCTGAGTTGAAAGATAAAAATGTCTCTGTGTTGATCTGGACGACAACTCCGTGGACTCTCCCGGCCAACCTGGCCATCGCTTTTCATCCGGATTATGAATATGCGGCTTTCGAGACGGATGGAGATGTCTTCATCGCAGCGAAAAGACTGATTCCTGTTCTTGTGGAGGAGCTGAGCCTTAAAGACTCCAAAGTGCTCGTGACGTTTCCCGGAAAAGAGATGGAAGGATTGAAAGCCCGCCATCCTTTCATCGACAGAGAATCTGTGTTTGTCCTGGCTGATTATGTCACCCTTGACCAGGGTACGGGCTGTGTTCACACAGCACCCGGTCATGGTTATGAGGATTATTTGACCGGAATCGCATTCGATCTGGATATTTATACTCCAGTCGATAGTGAAGGGAAATTCATCCCCCAGGTTGAAAAATACGGAGAAATGGATGTTTTTGAGGCCAATAAGATTATCACAGAAGATATGAAGGAGGACGGCTCTCTGTTGAAGGAAGATGAGATTGTTCATTCCTATCCTCATTGCTGGCGCTGCAAGAATCCTGTGATTTTTCGTGCCACAGCTCAGTGGTTCATCTCCATGGATAAGAATGATCTGAGAAAAAGGGCGATGGAGGAGATAAAAAAAGTCCGCTGGATTCCACCCTGGGGAGAAGAAAGAATTGCCAATATGGTCAGCGCTCGCCCCGATTGGTGCATTTCCCGGCAGCGGTCATGGGGTGTCCCGATTCCTGCTTTTTATTGTCATGAGTGCGGGCACATTTTGGCGGATGAGAAAATCACCCTGCGGATAGCCGATATCTTTTCCGAAGAGGGCTCAAACTCATGGTTTACGAAAGAAGTCAAAGAACTCCTCCCTCCGGATGCAGAGTGTTCTCAATGTGGGTCTCAAAATTTCAATAAAGAGAACAACATCCTGGATGTTTGGTTCGAATCCGGGGCCAGCCACAATGTCCTCGGAAAAAGAAGTGACCTCCCATGGCCGTCGGATGTCTATATCGAAGGGCACGACCAGTACAGAGGCTGGTTCAACAGTTCTTTGTTTGTCGGAATTGCAGCGAAGAATGCTTCCCCTTACAAGACGGTGATCACTCACGGGTTTGTCCTTGATGAGCAGGGGAAGGGGATGTCCAAGTCTCTCGGGAATTTTGTTGACCCTGATGAGGTCATCTCACAGAACGGAGCCGAAATTCTGAGGCTGTGGGTGGCGATGCTCAATTACAAAGAAGATGCGCGTTTCGGAAAAGAGACGCTTCAAAGGCTCGTCGAGGCCTACCGGAAAATCAGGAATACGTGGAGGTTTATCCTGGGGAACATCTATGATTTCACTCCGGATAAGGATCAGGTTGACTCCCAGAAGATGGAACTTCTTGATAAATGGATACTGGAAAGATGTTCAAAAACCGGGAAAAAAGTCTTAAAGGCCTATGAAAACTATGAGTACCATATCATATTCCATACAATCTACAATTTCTTCACTGTCGATTTGAGCGCTCTCTATCTGGACGTGATTAAGGATAGGCTCTACTGTTCGGGAAAAAAGTCGCCTTTTCGGCTGTCTGCCCAAACCGCTCTTTTTAACCTCCTTAAATCCACTCTCGTGCTCTTGGCTCCCATTTTACCGTTCACGTCTGAAGAGGCTTGGGAATCTATGCCTGACTTTGAGGGAAAAGAAGAATCAGTCCATTTGGAGCGGTTTCCTGCATTTGATGAGACGTGGTTGAGTGAGGATTTGTTCGAGGAATGGGAGAACTTGGGGCTCGTAAGAGAAAAAGTCCTCAAAGAGCTCGAAAGTGCTCGAGAAAGAAACCTCATCGGAAATTCCCTGGAGGCGGTTGTCACTCTGAAAGTCCCGGCTACTCACGAAGAACTCTTGAAAAAGTATGAAAAAGAGCTCCCGTCCATTTTTATCGTTTCAGCGGTGGAGCTTCAACCGGAAACGGGCGAAGACCTGGGTGTCCAGGTCACGAAAGCTTCCTGGGAAAAATGTCAAAGATGCTGGAATTTTTCTTCCTCTGTAGGAAAGAGTTCAGAATATCCCCACTTCTGTCAACGTTGCGAGGAAGTGGTGAAGAATTTAGGCTCATGAATCGCAGATTGTTCTATCCAATTATCATAGTTGCTTTAATGAGTATTGACCAGCTCACTAAAGCGCTCGTCGCCCGGAGTGTACACTTTCAAAGCAGTAAAAGTATAATCCCTGGTTTTTTCAACCTCACTCATATCAGGAACCGTGGTGCCATTTTCGGCTTTTTTTCCCATTCTGAAAGTAGGATTCTCTTTATTTTTCTCACTCTGGTTTCCTTAGTGGCTTTAGGATTAGTCATTTACTATTTTTTTAAAACACCTTCATCTCAGAGTTTTATGAAGATATCTCTTTCCGTTATCTTGGCCGGAGCTCTGGGTAATTTGATCGACAGAGTTTTCCGAGGATATGTGATTGATTTCCTGGATTTCTACATAAAAGGCTGGCACTGGCCGTCATTTAACGTCGCTGATGCGTGTATCACCACGGGTGCTTTTTTACTCATATTCATTCTGGTGTTTAAAAGAGGTAAAGAATGTATCCCATCCTCTTAAAGATAGGTCCGTTAACCATCCATACTTATGGATTCATGCTGGCTCTAGGTGTGGCATTTGCATTGTGGTTTCTGTATGTCCAGGCAAAAAAACAAGGCCTAGAGGCACCAAAGATGTTGGACATGGCTTTTTACACGGTTATCATTTCTTTGATCGGGGCTAAGCTGATTCTTTTCATCGGTAACTTCTCTTATTACATGCGTTACCCTGGTGAGCTCTTCAGCCTTGCGCGCTCAGGAGGAGTTTTTCAAGGTGGTTTGGCATTCGGTATCATTTTTGCTCTCTTGTATTTCCGGAAGCACAAGATTCCTACTTGGAAAGCCGCAGATGTTGTCGCGCCCGCTTTAGCTTTGGGGCACGGTTTTGGGCGAATCGGCTGTTTCAGTGCGGGATGCTGCTACGGGAACGAGTGTTCTCTTCCCTGGGGCGTGACTTTTACTAACGAATATGCCAACAATCTCACAGGTATTCCACTCCATACACTTCTTCATCCGACACAGCTCTATGAGTCGGCTCTGAATTTTCTAAATTTTTTCGTTCTGTTTCTCATCCTGAAGAAGAAAAAATTCGATGGCCAGGTTTTTTCTTTTTATATCATCAATTATTCCATAATCCGGTTTTTTGTTGAGTATTTTCGGGGGGATCATCCAGATAGTGCCTTTCTTATCCATAATCCTTCTCCTTATCTCAGTCTTTCCTTTCCCCAGTTTTTCAGCATATTGGGCTTGATGGGCGGAGTGACCCTATTTCTCGTCTTGAGAAAAAGAAAAAGTGCCTAAGAAAGAATTCCTCATCTCATCTTTATCAGGATTGAATCAGAGGCTGGATGTATTCTTATCTGACAAAATCAGTGAGTTGACACGGTCGCAAATCCAAAAATTCATCGGGTCGAAGAGAGTGAAAGTCAATGGAGAGACAAGAAAATCAAACTATATGCTGAAAGAGGGAGAAAAAGTCGAAATCGAGTATGCCCTTTCAGAACCCGAAGAGATTCAACCAGAAAACATCCCTTTAGATGTCATTCACTGCGACAGACATATACTGGTCATCAACAAGACTTCTGGAATGGTGGTTCATCCCGGAACAGGCAATAGGAAACACACTCTGGTCAACGCGCTACTCTTCCATTTTCCGGGCATCAGAGATGTGGGTCCAGAAGAAAGGTGTGGGATTGTTCATCGGTTGGATAAAGAAACGTCGGGATTGATGGTCGTTGCCAGAAATATGGATGCGTATACAGGGTTACAGGAACAGTTCAAAAAAAGAGAGGTCCAGAAAGTTTATCTCGGGCTTGTATGGGGAAGGATGCCTGAGAAAGAGGGGAAGTTCACCTGGGCCATCGGGCGCCATGTGAAACACGGGGAGAGGATTTCAGTCAGAACTAAAAAGCCGAGGGATGCCGTGACTCTGTACTCTGTTCAAAAAGAATATGGAGAGTTCACCCTTCTGGAAATAAAACCTCTCACAGGAAGGACCCATCAGATAAGAGTTCATCTTGCGGCTGCCGGTCATTCTCTTGTGGGCGATACCCGGTATGGATATCGAAAAACAAAAATCCGTGTTCCTCGTCTTTTCCTGCATGCGTCATACCTTTCTTTTAACCATCCAGAGGCGAAAGAAATAGTTGAATTTTCATCTCTGTTACCCAAGGATTTGAAAAATTTTCTGGATAAGCTATAAGGGATATTTGTGCGTGCTCAGTAATCAGGTAACATTTTTTGGATGTCATTGTGAGCGAAGCATAGCAATCTCATAAGTTGCAAGTGTCATTCGAACGGAGTGAAGCAATCTCTTATGAAAGAAGGTGTTCCATCTTAAGGGATTGCCACGTCGCTTCGCTCCTCGCAATGACAATTAGGATAGGATTGCCACGCTCCCTTCGGTCAGCCGCAATGACACTTTTATATTCAGTCTCATTGATAAAAGTATTACCTAACCTGGATCGTTCACGAGTCGAGGTTGCCGCAGATACGAGGCACAACGCATGAAGCTGTGGTTGTCCACCGCGATTGCGTTGTAACAAAGTAGATACGGTAAGATCGGCTCGCCCGAAGGGTAAAAGATGCCGACATAAGAGAATGAGTCATCCTTCAGAGGTTTTTCGTATTTGGTGTCGGCAGATTTTATGAATAATTCAGGCTAATTAGTGAGCATAAACAACGTTCCCCAAATGGATACTCTATCTTTTACTGACGCTTACAATCCAAAAAGATGAGATAGGGTGTCCCTTTGGGGAACGTCCCCATTCTACTACCATTCTAAATTATATCTTGAGAAGGAAGGATTTTTTGTTGTATTATATCCGTTGCTGCTTCTATAAAAAGTCAGACATTCATTTAGTTGAAAAATCGAATTTAATCATTCTTTGGAGGCTTCAAGATGAAAGATTATGATGCAGATAAGATCAGAAATATTGCCGTTGTCGGTCATGGTTCTTCAGGGAAAACATCCTTAACCTCTGCTTTTTTATTCAATGCCGGGGTGACTTCCAGGCTCACTAAAGTCGAAAGTGGAAACACGGTGACGGATTATGATCCCGATGAGATCGAGAGGAATATTTCCATCAATTCAGCTGTTTGTTTCTTAGAATGGAATGGCCGCAAGATTAACCTTGTGGACTGTCCGGGCTACACGAATTTCCTCTGGGATACCAGGGCAAGCTTAAGAGCCGTGGATGCGGGTCTACTTCTTGTGTGTGGTGTGGCAGGCGTAGAAGTTGGAACGGAAAAGGTATGGGAGATGCTCGAGGATGCCAAACTTCCTGCATTAGTCGTCATCAACAAACTGGACAGGGAGAATTCCAATTACATGCGGACCGTGGAAGCGATTCATCAGTTTTTCGGCCGTCAGGCTGTTCCTGTCCAACTCCCTATAGGAGAGGAAAAGAATTTCAACGGAGTGGTCGATTTGGTCACAAAGAAGGCTTATATTTTTGAACAAAATGAAAGCGGGAAATTCAAGGAAGAGGAAATCCCTGAGGATATGAAGGAAGAGGCAGAGAAGAAGATTGAAGAATTAACCGAGATGGTTGCCGAAAACGATGAGCAGTTGATGGAAAAGTATTTCGAAAAAGGAGAGCTAACCTCAGAGGAACTCATCGAGGGCCTCAAGAAGAGTATGCTCAGCAGGCAGTTTTTCCCGATATTCATCGCTTCTGCTCTTATGAACATCGGAACCCAGCCTATCCTTGAAGGGATCGTGAATTTCTTGCCTTCACCCCTGGAGAGGGGAGAGGTCGAAGCTGATGAGGGCATGGTTAAGCCTTCTCTCGATGAGCCTTTCTCAGCGCTTGTTTTTAAAACGATCTCAGACCCCTACACAGGAAGGATCAGCCTGATGAGGATTTTTTCTGGAAAGGTGAATCCGGATGCTTCAGTGACTAACTCGAGCAAGGAAATAACTGAAAAATTCGGAGGCCTTTTCTTTATGAAAGGGAAAGAGCAGGTTCCTGCGGGACAGGCAAAGGTCGGAGATTTGGTGGCGACAGCCAAATTAAAAGAGACTTCTACAGGGGATTCCCTGTGTGCGAAGGGAGCTTCTCTAAAGTTTCATCCTATTGTCTTTCCTGAGCCGTCTATCTCTTTTGCCATCGAACCGAAAACCCGTGCAGATGAGGATCGGATTTCTCAGGCGATTCATAGGATAACAGAAGAAGATCCGACAGTAAGAATAGAAAGAGAGCCTGAAACCAATGAATTAATAATCTCTGGAAACGGGCAGCTCCACGTGGAGATCGTCACCGATCGCTTAAAAAAGAGGTACAGCGTGAATGTCGAGCTCAAGCCGCCAAAGATTCCCTACAAAGAAACCATCAAAGGAAAATCAGATGTCCAGGGCAAGTACAAGAAGCAGACAGGTGGACGCGGCCAGTATGGTGATGTGAAGATAAAGATGGAACCTCTGCCCAAGGGACAGGATTTTGAGTTCGAGGATAAAATATTCGGGGGAGCTATCCCCAAAAACTATATTCCTTCGATTGAAAAAGGAATCCAGGAAGCACGGAAGAAAGGTGTAGTGGCGGGCTATCCGACTGTTGATTTTAAAGTCATCCTTTATGATGGTTCTTATCATGAGGTAGACTCTTCTGATATTGCGTTCAAGGTCGCAGCCTCCATGGCCTTTAAGAAGGGAATGAAGGGAGCCAGGCCCACCATTCTCGAGCCCATCATGAACATCGAGGTTTACTCACCTGAAGCCTACATGGGAGATATCATGGGGAGTCTCAATGGAAGAAGAGGCAAAGTTCAGGGTATGGAACAGAAAGGAAACCTGCGCATCATTAAAGCGAAAGTTCCGATGGCTGAAATGCTGGATTTTGAACCCACCCTCACTTCTATCACTGGAGGCCGAGGGTCCTACCTGATGGAATTCTCCCATTATGAAGAGGTGCCAGGCCAGATTCAGCAAAAAATCGTCAGCGATGCGATCAAAGACGGTCGGATCAGACCTGAAGAAGAAGAAAAATAAGAGAATTAGGAATCTTTCATCCTTGTGTGTTTCACTCGTATAGCCGAGAAGAAAGTCAGGATTTGTTTGCGGCTTAAGGGAAGATTCATGTCATTCAAGGGATGGTTCTTCACAATTCTCTAAAAAGTTCTCATTTCTAGTATCAACAACATCAGAGTTTCAGTCAGTGTGAGTCAGGTTGTTTTCTGATTGTTTCCATGGTATTCATCTCTTCAAAATAATTTAATAATTGTCGAATTATGTCCGGGTATGAATTTGGCGGCAGATCAGGCCCGTTGGGCTGATGTTGTGAATTTCCTGAAAGATTAATAAATAATAATGGATCCGCTACCTCCTCCGAAGCGGGGATTAACTACGTTGCTGTAGATGGAACCGAAAGTATAACTGAATCCGACTGAAAAGTAGTATCTATAAGTCGTGGCCAGCTCTTTTCTTCTCAAGAAAATTTCTTCTTGAGTCACTCCGCCGCCGGGAAGGGAAAGCTGGTCATGAATCGCCGCGTACCCTCCCCACAAACTCAACCTCAAGCCCTTAAAAAGACGCAAGGAGAGCTCGCTGAAAACATCAAGCGAGTTTTTACTGAAATCATGAAAGTAATGGGAGCCGGTGAGTGTCGTGCTGACCTCTCCCCACCTCTCTTTTAATTCGAAGGTGGCGGAGAGGGATCCTCTCCATAAAGATTCAGAGGTCTTGCCGTAAACGGTTTCCTCGATATAGTCGTTATAGCTGTAACCCACTCTGTAGAGGAAACAGAGCTGTCTTCGAGTGGACTGAGAATAAGGGAAGACATTGTATTCGATTGCCGGGGCTGGATTGATTCTTAGGCTAATATTGCTGTAGGTCGAGTAGGATGCAGAGAGATAGCCTCCGATTGACCAGTGTTCACTTATGCTTTTGACGATCAAGCCGCTGAAACTCCTGCTCTCTGATGATGAGGAGAGACTCAGGTCTTCAGTTTCAAAAATGCTTTCATTGAAACTGGCGGAGAGGGAGGTGCTGATCTTCCATTTTGGTGTTATCCTTTTCGCAGAAAAGGAGCCATAAATGGAAGTGTATTTGCTGGTTTTTTCTCCGTCAAAAAAACCGCTTAAGCTCGTGCTGAAGACCCAGAAGTTCCACTTGTCTTCCACATCCGTTGGTTGGACTTCATCTTTAAATGAAATAGAAACGCGGTCAGCGATGGGGGTGTTAGCGACATAAGGCATCAGACCTTTCTTGATCACTTCCACGAGTGCTTGTCGGATTTCATCCTGAGTGTCATCTTTATGTGAATAATACTTCAGAGTGTTATTCATTCCCTCGCATTCTTTCTGGCCGATAAATGCGAGAGTGTATTCCCAGCCACCGCTTCCTGTTCCTAGCCTGGTCACGAGTATGTGGACATCGGCTTCTTTCCTGTCCCTGACATAATTCACGAATGTGATTTCTCTGCGGATATAGTCGATATCACAGAAATAGCAGTCAATGAAAACCTTTGGCGCTTGTTTTTTTAATTCCTTGATGTCCTCCTGCTCAGTCTGGGAAAAAGCACGAGGAGCCAGTATAACAACCAGAGTGAAGATACAGATGAAAACACTCCTTCTCAATTTCATCGATTATTGCCTCCTTTTGCATAATTTTCAGCTGTGATGTAAAGATGTTATACAGCGGTACGAATGATTCTTTCTCAACTTCGGAGAATTTATGTGGATAACTTTTTTTCGCTGTTTTTAAGAGCAATTATTGTGCCAACCTTATCTTTTTTATTGTTTGTGTCTCATTCATTTCCCTTTTATTTACTAATACGCAGGAAATCATAAATTCGTTACGTAATTAGTCTAAACGGATGGATAGAACTTATGGGTAGATGATTTTAGTGATTTTTGATAAAGAGAAGCATGATGCCCGATATAACTGTCAGAGTGAGAGAGATAGTGAATGGGGCAAACATCCCGAACATCTCCCAGAGCACTCCTGCGATGAAAGAGGCCGGAAGGGCACATAAGCCGATGACCATCTGGAATCCGCCGAGACAGCTGGCTCTGAATTCACAGGGAGCCAGTTCGGAGACATATGTTTTCTGAACAGGCTCGAGGGCTCCTTTATGAGCCCCATAAAGAACAAATATAAGGAATATCATTAAGCGGTTGGGTTTGAATATTACGCTCGAGCAGACCATGATCCAGAAAAAGTAGGAAAGCAGAAGAACAGGTTTTCGCCCTATTCTATCCGCGAGTTTTCCAAAGGGATAGGAAACCAGGGAAGCCACACCCGTAAAAATCAAATAAAGAACCGGGACGAAGGCGACCGCAAACCCGGATTCTTTTGCATATATCAAAAGAAAGGAATAACTGAAAGCCCCTAATGCATAGATAGAACTGAGAATGAGAAAACGGGTGAAATTTATGTCGAGTTCCTTGAAAGAAATACCCTTGTGGATCGTGAGCCGCTCAGACTTTCTTTCTTTTATAAAAGAAAAAATCAACGCCGCACTGATAAAAGAGGGGAGGGCTGCCAGGGTAAAGAGTGTCCTGTATCCCAATGCTCTGAAAAGAAAAATACAGATGAGAATCCCGAATACTGCTCCCAGATGGTCCATGGCCCTGAGAAGCCCGAAGTTTCTGCCTCTGTTTTTCTCATCTGAGATATCAGCCACGACTGCATCTCTTGGAGCGCTCCTGATTTTTCCCGACCGGTCAAGAATCCTGAATGGAATGAGATGAGACCAGGAAGAAGAGAGGGCATACCCTATTCTGGATAAGGCGCCGAAGAGATACCCCATCCAGATAAAAACCTTTCTCTTTTTTATCCTATCAGAAACGTACCCTGAGGCCGCCTGGGATAGAGAGACAAGGGCATCACCCAAGCCGTCCAAAAATCCTAGAGCAACCATGTTGGCTTTGAGTACCGTGGTCAAAAAAAGAGGCCAGATGGGATAGATGATGTCAGATCCCATGTCATTCAGGAAGGACGCAGCCGCGAATATCCGGATAGATTTTTTAGCTTCTGTCTTTTGCTCGGCCATCATCTGTGCTATGGATTGAAAGTATAATTCCCTCTTGCTGGATTGTAAACGGGAGAAATTGACAGATACTGAAGAAATCAATTGAAGGCCGACATCCGAGAAAGGAAAGAGACTATGGGATCGTTTTGTCATTACAGTTTTGGCCGGGTCACAAAAGTCTTCGTTCTACTATCCTTGACTTGTTGATTGACATCAGAGAAAAATCAGCGATAAGATAAGTGAATAATGAATGGAGATTAAGAATGATCATGAAGAAAATTTCAATAGTCCCAATTCTCATCCTCATGGCTTCTGTGTTGAGCGGGATCGAACAAGAGGATAAGACTTTAACCCTCAAACTTGGGAACAAAAAACTGAGAGATAAGACGATGGATGTCACGCCCGGGAAAATATACTCTGCGCGGGAAGGGAGAGCCGTTCCATTTTCCAAGATGATCATGGAAATGAAGGACTCTGATTTTGTGTATGTGGGGGAGACACATAACAGTCTGCCTATGCATGATATCCAGACGAAAATCATTCAAGCCTTGTACGAACAGGATCGGAATGTATCCGTGGGCTTGGAAATGTTTTCTGTCACCAACCAAGAAGCCCTGAACAAATGGAGCGTGGGTATACTCTCTCAGGATGAGTTCATCCAAGAATCTCAATGGTATGTGAACTGGAATTTTAATTTTGGATTTTACAAGAGAATTTTTAAGTTTGCCAAAGACAGCAAGATACATCTTTACGCGCTCAATGCTCCGAGGGAGCTCATCACGAAAATCAGGATGCAAGGATGGGATGTGCTTTCCGATGAAGAAAAGGAGATAATCCCTAATCTTGACCTCTCTTATGAGGAACACAAGACACTCATTCGGACGATTTTCGAAAGCGCTGAACTCCCGCATCAGATGAAGGGTAAAGGCTTGGAAATGGCTTTCGCGGGACTTTACAGGGCTCAATCAGCATGGGATGAAGTCATGGCATTAAATGCTGTTCGTGCACAAGAAAGAGAGAATAAAAAAGTAGTTGTCCTGGCTGGCTCAGGTCACCTTCTCTACAATTTAGGAATAAACATGCGGGCTTATGAGAGAAGTCGTCGGCCCTTCAAAACTGTCATTTGTGTCGAAATTCCAGAAGAAGAAAACAGCGTTACGGTGGCAAGGACTCTTGCCGATTATGTATGGGGTATTCCGGAAGAAAAGATGCCAGCGTTTCCTTCTGTCGGATTGAGACTTAAGAAATTCGAAGGGCTGGATAATCCGGTTATCGAGAGCCAACCCATAGACGGAGTGGCTTTGAATGCCGGTTTTGAAAAGGGAGATGTCATTCTCTCTGTTGACGGGATGAGCTTTTTTGACGTGAACGAGCTGAGGATATATTTGGCGCAATTCAAGTGGAATGATGAAGTGAAATTTCAACTCCTGCGGGATGCGCGCCGGGTGGAAATTCTATTAAAGTTCACACCTCCTGAGGAAAAAGAAGGAACGAATTGATATCTTAAATTAAAGAGCGAGGTTTTAATCCCCCGTCTGGGGAGAGCAGGATTGAAACATCATTTTTTTTCATCTCGCATAGAAGAAAGATAGAAAAAACCTTACTTTTTATGATTTCAAAGAGGCATTCGGTTGTCTTCCATCCGAAAAGGGAGGTGGATAATGGCAAATACAAGATATTTCAAAAAATTGGTTTTCGTCATTTTTGTCTTCTCTCTCTATGTCACTGTACTGCTGGCTAGAGCCGTTAAAACTCCGGCCGAAGAGACAAACTTCACTCGGTACAGTCAACATGAAGAGGTGAGCAGGTTTTTAAGCCAGCTGGATCAACTATCGAAGGAGCTGGAAATCCGGATCATCGGTCAGACAATAGAGGTCAAGGATTATCCTTCGAAAGACCTTTACCTGTGTATAATCACGGAAGAAGGGGCAGACTGTCCTCATAAGCTCAACCTTGAGAAGCCGTCCTTCCTGATTGTGGCGTCTCAGCATGGAAATGAACAATCAGCCAAAGAGGCTGTCTTGTGGTTGATCAGAGACCTTTCTGTCGGGGAGATGAAGTCTTTACTCAAAAAAGTCAATTTTCTGGTCATCCCCCAAGCTAATCCTTACGGGAATTGGTATGACCAGCGCCAGAACGAGCAGGATCTGGATTTGAATCGAGATCATGTCAAGCTGGAGTCCCCTGAAGTTATGGCTATCCATCGTGTTTTCAGGTCCTGGATGCCTGAGGTCACTCTGGATATTCATGAGAAGGGAGATGACTTCTACCGGGTTTCCATCGGTTGTGTATCCAACGTCAATATTCATCCCTGGCTTCAAGAAATTTCCCAAAATACGATTTTAGCTGAAGTAGAGAAAAAACTGAGAAAAAAGAACATCACCTTCCATGAGTATCTTGTCACTCAGCGTATGGGAATAGATTCTTCTGCTGGAGTGAGCTACCGAGCGGAAGACATGGGCGAGAGGGAAATGATGAAGCGATTTAGCACCACAGACCTTAATGATGGTCGGAACAGCTTGGGGATTTATGAGACTCTCTCTTTTATTCAGGAAGGAGCGTCCCGCCACGATGTTAAGACTTTGAGAGAAAGGACGAGATGGCAGTATTTTGGGATCAGGTTTTTGGCCGAAAGCATTGCGGAACATGGATCAGAGATCGTTTCTATGGTGAGAAGTCTCCGAGAAGATCTCGTGGAGCGAGCCAGGGCTTTTTCTCAGGAAGATTTAGTTCATCTGAGGATGAAGTATACCAGGAGCGAAAGAGAACCGGAGTTGACAATAGATAGCTTCGAGAGTTCGGAGTCTCCAATCAGAGGGATTCTCAAAGTAGATAAGAAAGCTGGCGAACCCCTCACTCGGGCTGATTTCGAACCTTATCCCTATCCTTCAACCTTAAAGGTCGTCAAGGAAGTTGAAAAGAATTGGTTCCCAAATGTGGAGCCGGCTCTCAGTGTCCCCAGACCTTTAGGGTACATCATCCCGGCCAGGCACCAGGATGTGGTGGAAACTCTGCTCCGCCATGGTCTAGAGGTGGATATTTTCACCAAGGACACCACTCTTGAAGTCGAGGTTTACCAGGCTGGAACTGTAGTTCCCGCTGGATATGATTACCTTCCTCCTCAGGAAATAGAGGTAGAGAAGAAGAGTCTCCAGACAATCGTAAAAAGAGAGGATTTTTATGTGAGCTGTGCTCAAGCGGGAGCTAACCTGATTCCATGTCTTCTCGAGCCTGAATCGCAATACGGGTTGATCCGCTACTGGAAGTTCGAACTCGTTCCCGAAGCTGGGGATATCTTTTCTTTCTTCAGGTATGCAGGAAAGAAAAATTTGCCCATCATATCCTATAAAAAATGGAAGAGGTAGATAGGGAGGAAATCACTCTGTCTTTTGCGCCTGATGTCCATCATTTGCAGTTCTTATTGATGGATTGGACATAGCCTTCAATGACTCTTAATGCTTTTGCTGTCTCCCACCCCAGAAAACCCTTTAAGTCATCGTAACTGACTTTTTGACTGTATCGATCTAGGAACGATCTGGCCAGCGGGAGGTAAGACCAGTGCCATTTTTCTTCTTCATACCCTGTGGGCCGTGTGGAATTCTTCGGGGTATAGGTCTGGCAGAAACCATAATCAGAGGCATTTTCTGTGAGCCAGATGTATGTATTTTTTCCCTCTCCTGTTGAGAAATATTTGTTGTTGAGCGAGTTCAAATCAATATCCGTTCCCCAATGATGCCGGGACGTTCCTGGCATAGAGCTGAATCTGAGGATGATTCTGGCTCTTTCTACGGGGTCGCTCACCGTTTCGGCGAGATTTTTTCCATCAACAGGCGTTCTTCCAGTCCATTTTCCTTCCCATATGTATTTTTGAGAGTTGAAATTCCGAGTGGCTGAAATAATAATCAGCTTTATACCGGATTGAAGAGCGGCATCGTGCATTCGGATGAAAGCCACATAGGTCTCTTTTCTTAAATACAAACGACGATTTTCTGTATATTTTGAGTCAATTTTGACGAAGTCTTTCTTCTGAACAGGCTCGAATTTTCCCAAGAGATATTGTTTGTCCACTTGAATTTCTGTTTCTTTTCCAGAAGGTTCTGGCTGGAGTGAAAAAGGTTTGTTTTCTGAAGGAATAGAAGCTGATGTCCCGGAATACCCAATTTGGTAAATAGATATCAGGCAAACAACACAAAAAAGAGAGAGAATCACGAAGAGAATGATTTTAAGGCGACTCATTTTTTATCTGTGGAGTCGGATGCTCAACGGCTGTTTTAAGTGGTCAGTCCGCAAGGCTCGAATTATTATACTATTTGTTCGAGTCGCATTTCAAACCAGGAAGAATCGTGGAAAGTATCTCCAAATCCGTAATAACAGGAGATACTATAGATCAGACTGAGTGCATCGAAAACACGCAGACTTTGCCCCAGCGAAATCAGTAATCCTATTCTGCGAAGGCTTATGCGTGAAAAAAACCGTTTGAAGGCAGAGTTGGGGTCAGGCCTTATCTTGATTTCATGATTGAGACCTGATTTAAGCCTGACCAGTATCAACTCTAACAAGGCCTGATCCCGAGCGAAACCTGAAACCGAGTATCTTTTTCCTCGATGGGGAAAAAGATGCGAGTTTTTGAATCCAAAAGCCGGAGCATTCTGTTTCTAATTCGTTAGATTTTCTTTTTATTATTGTCAGCTCAGGGCTTCCTTGACCTTTTGACCTATCTCAGCCGGACTCTTGGCGACATAAACTCCAGCGGCCTCCAGGGCTTCCATTTTTTCTTTGGCTGTTCCCTTTCCTCCAGCAATGATTGCACCCGCATGACCCATCCTTCGTCCAGGAGGAGCGGTCTGGCCTGCAATAAAGCTCACCACGGGCTTTGTGAATTCGGCTTTGATGTATTCTGCTGCTTCTTCTTCGGCTGTGCCTCCGATTTCGCCGATAAGGATAACTCCGTCTGTGTCTTTGTCTTCTTTAAAGAGTTTCAGGAGCTCAATAAATTTAAGCCCGACGATAGGGTCACCACCTATCCCGATGGCTGTCGATTGTCCGAATCCGAGCTGTGTCACCTGGTCCACGGCTTCATAGGTGAGAGTCCCTGACCGGGAGATGATGCCTATCGAACCGGGAGTGTGGATGTGACCGGGCATGATTCCGATTTTGCATTTTCCGGGGGATATGATACCGGGCGTGTTGGGTCCAATCATACAGCAGTCTTTATCCTTGAGGAATGATTTCACCTTGATCATGTCAAAAGTTGGGATTCCTTCGGTGATGCATACGATGCATTTGATCCCAGCGGCGGCAGCTTCCATGACCGCATCAGCCGCAAAGAAAGCAGGTACAAAAATAGCAGAGGCATTCGCGCCTTCCTTCTCCACGGCCTCGGCGACAGAGTTGAAAACTGGAACTTCGAGATGGGATGTTCCTCCCTTGCCCGGAGTGACACCGGCAACCACGGCCGTTCCGTATTCCTGCATCCTCTGAGTGTGGAATGTTCCTTCTCCACCTGTGATTCCCTGGACCACAACCCGCGTTTTTTCATCGATAATAATACTCATTTTCTGCTCCTTTCGTCACTCATTATTTGGCAAGGGGAACGACTTTCTCAGCCGCCTCCTTCATCGACTCTGCCGGGAAAAAGGAGAGTCCCGATTCTTTGAGGATCTTCTTTCCTTCTTCGACGTTTGTTCCCTCGAGTCGGACGACCATTGGAATAGTAAGACTCAATTCTTTGGCGGCTTTCACAATGCCGCTCGCCACTAAATCGCAGCGGACAATACCTCCAAAGATGTTGATCAGTGCGGCCTTGACGTCTTCATCCGAGACAAGAATCTTGAACGCATTCTGGACAGCCTCTTCCGAAACACCGCCTCCGACATCGAGGAAGTTGGCCGGCATGCCTCCTGAGTGCATGATGATATCCATGGTTGCCATGGCTAATCCAGCCCCGTTGACCATGCAGCCGACATTCCCGTCCAGCTTGATGTAGTTCAGGTCGAATTTGGAGGCTTCTACCTCCAAGGGTTCTTCCTCATCCAGGTCCCTCATTTCTTTGATGTCGGGATGCCGGGGGAGGGCATTATCGTCAAAATTCATTTTGGCATCCAGGGCGAGGATATTACCCTGTTTAGTTACGAGCAGGGGATTTATTTCAGCCAGGGAGGCGTCTGTCGCTTCGAAGGCTTTGTAGAGACTCGTGATGAACTTGACAGCCTGTTTAAAGGTGTCTCCTGCGAGTGCCAACTTGAAGGCGAGATTCCTGGCTTGGAAGGCGAGAAATCCGGTGGCTGGGTTGATGTATTCTTTGAAGATCAGCTCCGGAGTCTCGGCTGCGACTTTTTCAATCTCGACGCCGCCCTCTGAAGAAGCCATGACAACCGGTGCTTCCTTGGCCCTGTCGATAACGATTCCGATATATAACTCTCTGTCGATATCCAGAGCTTCTTCGACAAGGATTCTTTTCACGAGTTTTCCCTCCGGCCCTGTTTGGTGGGTGATCAGAGTCATCCCGATCATTTCCTTTGCAATTTTTTCGGCTTCTTCAGAGCTGCTCGCAAGCTTGATTCCACCTCCCTTGCCTCGTCCGCCCGCATGCACCTGGGCTTTAAGTACAACATTTGGACCGATCTTATCTGCGATTTCCCGGGCCTTGGAGGGGTCATCAGTCACTTCTCCCTTAGGGATTTGAACTCCGTACTTATTGAGGATTTGTTTGGCTTGATACTCATGAATTTTCATTGTCTTTATCCTTTAATGGAGTCGTTCAACTGCCTGCTTGAATCCGTTTTGTAATCAGACTGGAGATGTCTTCTTAAAGCTCCAGATTTCTGTCTGGAAGAAAGCGGAGTCAGATCCTCACTTGAAGAGAGTTATTCGACTTTTTATTACTCTTTTCTGTACTTCTTCTTCCCTTCTTCATACAGGTCGCCGCCGTACATATCATTAATGACGATACAGGGGAAATCTTTGACTTTGACTCTCCTGATGGCTTCAGGGCCCAATTCTGGATAAGCAATGACTTCGGCTTCTTCGATGCTTTTCGAAATAAGAGCCCCGGCTCCTCCCACGGCAGCGAGATAGACGGCTTTGTGTTTCTTTAAGGATTCCTTGACTTCCTCATTCCTGGATCCTTTTCCGATCGTGCCTTTGAGACCGAGAGAATGAAGAGTGGGGGCAAAGGAGTCCATCCTGTAGCTGGTGGTTGGCCCCGCAGACCCTATGGGTTTTCCCGGACGAGCGGGAGTGGGCCCCACGTAATAGATGATCTGGCCCTTGACATCTATCGGCAACTCCTTTCCTTCTTCCACAAGCTCAATCAGTTTCTTATGAGCGGAATCCCTCCCTGTATAGAGGTAACCCGTGATAAAGATTTTGTCTCCAGCCCGCAGTTTCTCGACAATTTCATCTGAAACCGGAGTTTCGATTCTGTGTTCAGCCATTCTCCTTAAAGCTTAAGCAAGTCGATGACTGTACGGACAGCTGCCTCAGAATTCTTGATCATTTCTTTCTCTTCATCTATGAGGTCAATCTCTATGATCTCTTCGACTCCATTGGCGCCTAATTTGATGGGGACTCCAAAGTATATGCCATTGATCCCGTACTCTCCTTCCAGATAGGCCGCGCAGGGGAGTATCTTCTTTTTGTCTTTAACGATGGATTCCACCATTTCTGCAACAGCGAGCGAGGGCGCATAATAAGCGCTTCCTGTTTTCAGGTATTTAACGATCTCACCGCCACCCTTTCTGGTCCTGTCGATGATTTCATCGAGCCTGTTTTGAGGGATAAAGTGAGACACGGGAATTCCAGAGACTGTTGTGTATCGTGCAATAGGAACCATGGTGTCTCCATGTCCTCCGAGGACGAGTGCCTGAATACTCTCGACTGAAACGTTGATTTCCATGGCGAGAAATGTACGGAAACGAGTGGTGTCAAGTATCCCGGCCATCCCGAAGACTCTGTTTTTCGGGAATCCGCTAACCTTGAAGGCTGTATAGGCCATGGCATCGAGGGGATTGGAGACGATCAGTAGCATAGCGTTGGGGGAGTGCTTGATGATTTCTTCAGTCACAGGCTTCACAATCTTGACGTTTGAGTCGACCAGCTCATCGCGGCTCATTCCCGGCGTCCTGGGTTTTCCGGCAGTGATCACCACGATGTCAGAGTCTTTGGTGTCAGCATAGGAGTTTGTGCCGATGATGGCGGAGTCGTATTTCCCGACCGGTCCGCCTTCGCGAATATCCAGTCCTTTTCCGATGGGCATGTCTTCGATGATGTCGAGTAGGACGACATCGCCAAGCTCTTTCTCAGCAATCTTGAATGCAGTGACTTCTCCAACGTGACCGGCTCCAACGACTGTAATTTTTTTCCTCATTATTAAACCTCCTGTTATATTTGATTATAAGAGAATGAAAATTATTTCATTCGCGCATTTCCTCTTTGTATTGTTTATGTGCTATTTAACCTCTTTTGAGTCTCTAGTGCCTAAAATTTCGGATTGCTCTTCAGGAAACCCTGCTTAATTGATACCTGAATATAATTCATATTATTTTTGCAGTCAAGAAGAAGTTCAATCGGAAACAAAAAAAAAGACAGGCACTCTTTAAAAGTGCCTTGTCTCTTTTTATCATTCTTAGGCGTCAAGTGAGAGGCTGCCTCTTCTGACTGGTCAGAAGAATAGGGGGACAGGCCCCTTTCCTCAAAAAGAACACTGTATGGCTGTCCCATTTTTCTGATGTTGCGATAGGGCACAGGCTTCATTGTGTAAGAAAAGTAGCCAACTTCCATTTTCTAGACGGCTCAAGTCTATTTGATGTAGCTTTCCCACTTCTCCTTTAAGTCAGGATCCTGGAGAGTTTCCATGAGATAGTCAGCGAGTTCTGCGCCTGTTGCGCCAGTATCCCGGCCTGTGAGGACCAGTTTTTTCTCGTATTGGCCACAGATATCCAAAGCCATTTCCAGGTTTTTGGCTCTATCTGGATATCCGATGTGGTTGATCAGCATGGAAGCGGCTCGAATCATGCTGAACGGATCGGCATACTGAGCCCGACCTTCTTTAACCATACGGGGGGCAGAACCGTGAATGGCTTCGAACATGGCATACTGTTTGCCGATATTAGCGCTTCCGGCAGTCCCGACTCCTCCCTGGAATTCAGCAGCTTCATCGGTCAGGATATCCCCGTAGAGATTGGGGAGGACGATTACTCTAAACTGAGTTCTGCGTTTAGGATCAACGAGCTTTGCGGTCATGATGTCGATGTACCAGTCGTCAGTCTCTATTTCGGGGTATTCTTTAGCAATCTTGTAGCCCATATCCAGGAATTTTCCATCCGATGTCTTGACGACATTCGCTTTGGTCACGATTGTCACTTTGTTGATATTATTTTTTTTGGCATAATCAAACGCCAGTCGGATGATTCTCTCTGCACCCTGGGATGTTATGACTTTAAAGTCAAAGGCTAAGTCTTCGGTGACGTTGATTCCCTTACTGCCCATAATGTAGGCGCCTTCGGTGTTCTCTCGGAAGAACATCCAGTCGATTCCCTCCTTTGGGACTTTTACAGGCCTGACATTGGCGAACAGGTCCAGATAGCGCCGCATGGACACATTGCAGCTCTCGATGTTGGGCCAAGGATCGCCTTTCCGGGGCGTGGTGGTTGGGCCCTTAAGAGTGACGTGGCATTTTTTGATTTCCTCCAGGACATCATCAGGGATGGACTTGTTCTGCTCGGCCCGGTTTTCAATGGTCAATCCTTCGATGTTTCGCATTTCGACTTTTCCGCTTTTGACTTCTTCCTGGAGTATGAACTCTAAGACCCGGCGGGCTTCTGCGGCGATAAAAGGGCCGATTCCGTCTCCACCGATGATGCCGATGATAATCGGTTTTACCTGAGAATAATCGATCCAGTCCTGAGCTTTCTTCAATACTTCCACTCGTTTGAGTTGTTCTTCGACGATCTGGCCAAAGTATTCTTTGGCTTTGTCGATAGCTGAATTACCCATAATTATTCCTCCCGTTTAAAAAATGAATTCTTAGAAATAATAGAATGAAACAGTTGAAACATCTTATAATTTTTCATCATGAAAATCAACTCAATCAATCAAAAAAATTGTATTTATCTGTGCATTATAGATAACCTGGATTATTCACGAGTCGAGGTTGCTGTAGGTGCGAGGCGCCGGGCCATGAAGCTGTGGTCGTCCACCGCGATTGGTCCGCAACAAAGCAGATGCAGTGAGATCGGCTCGCCCGAAGGGGA
>Ga0209636_10001803_pt1 | contig 21664 bp, 20 predicted proteins | sample DeeMarSWOR152_54_FD_187464 | JGI IMG/M metagenome (GOLD analysis project Ga0209636, IMG submission 187464) | Marine sediment microbial communities from White Oak River estuary, North Carolina - WOR-1-52-54 (SPAdes) (version 2) | ecosystem: Environmental > Aquatic > Marine > Intertidal zone >...
CGTCGCTGGTACATTCACCGGTTATGCTCTCAGCCAGTATCAATACAAGGGAAGTAACATCGTTCTGGGGCTCTTTCTGTTCACGCGCACCATACCTCCGCTGGCTTTGCTGCTCCCCTACTATTTGGTTTTACGGTACCTTGGCTTGCTCAACACCCGGCTTGCTGTGATATTTTACTTGATTTATCTGAGCTATCCCCTCGTTGTATGGCTGTTAAAGGGATTCTTCGATCAATTTCCCCGCGCATTGATAGATTCGGCAATTGTGGATGGTTGTTCCAGGACCAGTGCAATCTTCCGAATCGTTATACCGGTGGCTGCCACTGGGGTCTACGCCATCGCCGTTGTTGCCTTCATGTGGGCGTGGAACGAGTTCTTCGCACCCTTCCTTTTCATCCACTACGATGAGCTCAAACCCATCACGGTGGGGCTCTACTATTTTGTCGGGGATGAGTATACTTATTACAATCGAATGTGCGCCGCGGGGATATACGCCGTGATCCCGAGCCTGCTCTTCTTCTTGCTGGCACAGAAATATATCGTCAGGGGGTTAACCTCCGGGGCCCTCAAATATTGACGGCTTCGTAAAAAGTCCAACTGCCATTCGACAGGCTCATGGCCCTGAGCAAAGCCGAAGGGCCGCGTTACGCTTCATCTTTCGTCATTGCGGCGTACTGGTGAGTACGCCTCACCCCTCAGATTCGCAAGCCTTGCATTTGGGGCTTTTTACTTTGCGTCCCATTTTTAACTTTTTAAGAGTTCATCAACATTAATCGGCGAAGGAATGTAGAAATGTGGAGTGAAATTCGCGCAAGGATCCTCAAGGGCGAAGTAGTTTATGGGATGATGGTACGCCACGGGAGGGATCCGGGTGTAACCACGTTGGTGGGTAAGGCCGGCTTTGACTTCGTGTTTATCGATATGGAGCACGGCCCGTACTCCCTGGAGACCGTGTCGGATCTCATCAGGGGCGCGAAATCGGTAGGTTGTGCCCCCATCATTCGAGTCCCAGGTGTCGAGCGGTACTTTATCTCTCGCGTCCTGGATGCCGGGGCCGAGGGAATCATGGTCCCGATGCTCTCGACTCCGGAGCAAGCCCAACGGGCTGTCAGTTACGCCAAATTTCCGCCTATGGGGAGACGGGGCGTTGGGCTGCCGACAGGACAGGCGGATTATGCAGTGGTAAAAGCAGCGGATTTCACCGAGCAAGCGAACGAGAAGACCCTTGTCATTGCGCAGATCGAGAACCGGGAAGGGATCCGAAACATCGATGAGATACTATCCGTGGATGGGATCGACCTTGCCGTGATGGGGCCCAACGACCTATCCTATGACCTGGGATGCCAGGGACAGACGGAGCACTCAAAGGTCGTGGAGGCGATCCAGAAGGTGGTGGATGCCGCTCGCCGCTGTGGCAAGCATTCAGGGACGCATATGGGGAATCTGGAGCAGCTGCTCTACTGGAAGGCCCGGGGGATTACCTTCATCGCCTACAATACGGATTCCGGCCTCCTCTTTAAGGCTGCCTCCGAAGGCTTACATGCTCTTAGAGGAAGTGTTCACTAAGTGCCCTTTCTCACCAAAGCGATAATAGAAGGGAGGATTCGGGATGAAGGGTAGCGTTGCTATCGCGGAGATCTTGAAACGGGAAGGGGTCGACTTCTTGATCGGATTCCCCGTCAACCCACTCCTTGAAGCTGCCGCGAGGGCGGATATCCGGACGATCATCGTTCGACAGGAGCGCACAGGACTGCATATGGCCGATGGTTTCAGCCGTCTTTCCTCTGGGCAGCGTGTCGGTGCCTTCACCATGCAGTGGGGGCCGGGATCTGAGAACGCCTTTGGTGGCGTTGCCCAGGCCTATGGGGAGTCAGTTCCCATAGTGGTTTTGGCCGGAGGCTATCCTCGCCACCTCACCAATATTCCGCCGAACTTCAACTCGTTTGTTAACTATCGGAATGTCACCAAGTGGGCAGAACAGGTGATCCTGGCCTCCGTCATTCCAGACGCAATGCGCCGGGCATTTACCCAGGTGAGGAATGGGCGTCCAGGCCCTGCCCTGGTCGAGATACCCAGAGATGTCTTCGACGAAGAGGTCCCCGAACCCCTGAACTATAGGCCCAGTATTGCAACGAGCACGGCCCCTGACCCGCAGGCAGTTAGTAAGGTTGCTCGGGTACTCGCTGGGGCCGAAAGACCCGTCATCTACGCCGGACAGGGCGTTCACTATGCACAAGCGTGGCAGGAATTGCGGGAATTGGCCGAGCTCTTGGTTGCCCCCGTCATGACCAGCCTGGGGGGAAAGAGCGCATTTCCCGAGAGTCACCTCCTCTCGCTGGGGTCTGGGGGAAAGTCCATGCCGAAAACCGTGCACCACTTCTTAAGGAGTTCGGATGTTATCTTCGGCATCGGCTGCAGTTTTGCTCGGAGTAGCTTCGCCGTCACCATGCCCCCGGATAAGGTAATCATTCACGCTACGGTTGATCCGGCCGATCTGAACAAGGACGTCCCCGTCGAGCACGCCCTTATCGGAGATGCCAAGCTTACCCTGGAAGCTTTACTATCGGAGGTCAAGGAGATTCTGGGGGGCACCAAACGGGAGCATGCCGAGAAGGCGCCGGAGGAGATCAAGAAGGTGAAGGCGGAGTGGATGACGCAGTGGATGCCAAAGCTCACCTCTGACGAAATACCCCTTTCACCGTACCGGATTCTCTGGGACCTGATGCACACGGTGGATCGTGTCAACACCATCATTACCCACGATGCAGGGAGCCCTCGCGACCAGCTTGCCCCATTCTGGGAGACGGTTGCGCCGCTCACCTACATCGGTTGGGGCAAAACGACACAACTCGGCTACGGCCTTGGTTTGACAATGGGTGCAAAGCTGGCCGAGCCCAAAAAGCTCTGTATCAACGTGATGGGAGACGCGGCCATAGGGATGACGGGCATGGATTTTGAGACGGCTGTGCGCGAGCACATCCCCATCCTCACCATCGTATTGAATAACTTCTCCATGGCCTGTGAGCTGCCGATCATGGAGGTGGCAACTGAGAAATATCGCAGTACAGACCTTTCTGGGAACTATGCGGACATGGCTAAGGCATTTGGCGGTTACGGTGAAAGAATTACAGAGCCGCCGGAGATCGTCCCCGCTATCAAACGAGCAATTCGGAAGACGGAGGAAGGGGTGCCAGGGCTCCTGGAGTTTATCACGTCGAAGGAAATCGAGTACTCGGTATTCAAATAGGGACGGCTAACATATGGGATTTGGGTAACATCCCCTCATGGTCCAGTTACCGGCCACACATAGTATTTTCTGATCTTAGGCCAGGCGTCTATGACACCGTGGTGAATGCTTACGTACCAGGCATCGTCGGGATAATCCTTGTAGACAGTGCTGGTCCAGTAGGTGTACTTCACATTTACGAAGGGATGCCCCTTGGGAAGCACGGGATGTTTTTGTGATGGATCAACAAGGCTGGTGAGCTCTTCTTTAGTGGGGAGGTGCCATCCCTTGAGATTACCCAGTGAGACTTTTTCGGCACAGTAGTTGAGGGCATCGTCCCATGGCAGTGACTCACCCGGCACATTGGCATTTCTGGCCCAGATGAGCCCCGTTTTCCTGTCCAACACGAGGTCGTCCCCTGCGTCCCCGGGGGTGCCAGCGTCATGAACGGCGAACCTTGCATTGGGTTTGTGGTCTACCCACTGCAAGGATTTTGTGAGTTCCCCCGCCTGTGCTAAAGAGAGCAGCAAAAAGCAAAAGGAGAGCACCGATATCATGATGTCCGCCTTCTTCCGTATCTCCATTTTCCCCCTCTTTCGTTGTCCTCATCAGTCGCTGATGAGGGCTGCTCCCTGGGATGTTTTCGCAAACGCTTCCAACCCCTTGTTTTCTCGCTGACGCCGAATATCTTCCCTCCATTCACTCTCGACAAATTGCAGGTGATTCTCCATCCTCTGCGCAGCCAAATCGGGATTTCTCCTTTTAATAGCCTCATAGATTTCCCGGTGCTGCTTAATGAGAATCCTGTTTTTTCCCGGCGGCCTTGTGAAGTTGCTGATCTTGAACATGAGGTAAAATATCTTTTTTATCGATGCCATTACATGGACCATCAGTGTGTTGTGCGAGGCCTCGGCAATGGCAATATGAAAATCGATATCCGGCTGCCCGAGGATTTCCCTGGAATCGATCAATTTCTCCATCTGAGAGAGGGCTTTTTCCATCTTCTTACATTCTTTTCCGGCGGCAAATTCCGCCGCCTTTCGGGCACACCAGACTTCGATGAGTTTACGAATTTCGATGAATTCATAAATCCTGTCGATCTCTTCTGCCATCATCACGAGAAGGGGATTCTCCATCCATTCAGAAGCTGCTGAGAGAACAAAGGTCCCTTCGCCCTGACGTACCATGACCAGGCCCTTGGACTCCGCCTTCTTCAACGCCTCTCGTATGGATTGCCTGCTCACCCTCAATTCTTCCGCTAATACCCGTTCTGGAGGGAGCTGCTCGCCCGGTCTCAGTTTCCCGGTACTGATGAGGGAGATGAGCTGGTCGTACACCTCATCAAAGACCTTCTTCTTCCTCACCGGGCCAAAGGGATTTCTATACGGGGTGGACTTTGTCAATAAGGGGTTCCTTTAGCACAAGGGGTCAGGTCGAATTTTTCCTTGACATTTTGAAGTGCTTGGTGTAGGTACAGGTCATACCACCCGTCCTCTTCTAATCTTATAGTCGATTTCTTGCTGTATGTCAAGGAGAAGATAAACCCTCTCTTGAGGGAAACAGAAATGATGGGAAAAGTTAAGGGGAGGTTGGTCAAATCACTTGACGGGAAATTCCTTGACAAGGATTCACATCTGGTTGTACTATTGGTGGGATCTTTGGTCAGGGGGAAAACGGCTCATGAGAAAGGGGGGATTTTAGGGGGTTCTAGTCTACAAAGAAAGGGGGGATTTAAGGGGAAAAGAACCGACGTGTAGTCTATCAGAAAGGAGGGATTGAGAGCATGGCGAAAAAGAAGATAACGAGAAGACAGTTTATGAAGACCGTGGCTGCCGGCGGTGCTGCGGCGGTCGGTGCAATGGCCATGCCTGGTGTGGCGAGCAAAGCCTACGCTCAGAAGTCGAAGCTCTCTGTTGGATTGTGGAACCACTGGGTCCCCGGGGCAACGGACGTGCACCAACAGATTATCAAAGAATGGGCGGATAAGAACAAGGTCGACGTGACGGTTGACCTCCTCGGCCCACAGTGCAGGGATATCAGGACCATTGTCTCAGCTGAGGCACGGGCTGGCACGGGGCATGATATCGTCGCCATCTGTACCTTCGACGGCATAGACTTCAGAGACAAGTTGGAGCCTGTTAACGATGTGGCCGATTACCTTCAGAAGAAATATGGGCCCTTCGTTGAGGTTGCGCAATACCTCTGCAATCTGAAAGGGACCTGGATCACCTTGCCCGCCCCTACAGGCTCCCACAGCTATCCCATGGTCACCCGGATCGACCTCTGGAGGGAGCATGCGGGCATCGATGTGACCGAGCTCTTCCCGCCGGATCAGGCGAAGCGCAACGAGAGGAAGATAAAGGGGTTCCACTACAAGGAGTTCCTCAAGATATGCAAGAAGCTCCACGCTGCGGGTTATCCATACGGCAATCCCATCAGCGAGACGAGCGATGCCAACGATTGGCTCTGTCCCCTCATGCTGTCCTTCGGGTCTAAGCCCATGGATGAAAAGGGAAACATCACCATTGAATCCAAGGATACCGAGGAGGCCCTCGAGTACCTCAAGGAGCTCGTCCAGTATATGCCAAAGGAGATCTACGGCTGGGACGATGCCTCCAACAACCGCTGGATCATCTCCGGAAAAGGCTCCTGTATTCAGAACCCACCCAGCGCCTGGACCGTGGCCAAGAGGACGAGGCCGGATATTGCGGCGCAGCTCTGGCACCATGACACGCCCCGAGGTGACAAGGGGCGGTTCCGCGGCGCCCTCTTTTATAACTTCGGCCTCTGGAAGTGGTCCAAGGATAAGAAGGCCGCCAAGGAGCTCCTCACGTATCTCCTGGAGAGTCCCCAGCAGTGGAAGATATTCACCGCTGCTCAGGGGTACGACATGCCACAGTTGAAACCCATGTATGCCCATCCCGTATGGGAGGAAGAGGGTCCACCGAAGGGTACGTGCTACAACTACATCCCCAGGGGCGACGAGAAGTTGATCACTGGCGGGTGGCCGGCTCCAGCCGAGCTCGGCGTCGGGATTTACAGCAAGTTCATCATCCCGGTTATGGTGGGCAAGGTGACCACCGGCGAGATGAAGCCCAAGGATGCCATGAAGTGGTGCGCCAAGGAACTTGAGATGTTGAAGGGATAGGCGAAATTCCCCTTCGCTGGGGGGAGGATCTTCCTCCCCCCGCTCTTCATGTAAGGATTTCAGGGATGATGACGATTGCGTCCACCGTGAACAGAAGGTCATCTCCAAGCTTTTTGAGCAGATTGAGGTCCAAGCGATTTGTTGGATACTGGATGATCCTTCCCCTCTTCGTGCTGATCGTGGGCCTTGTCGTCTATCCCTTCGTGTGGTCTGTTTATCTCACCATGCTGAACAAGCAGGAAACCAAGTTCGTTGGCCTGAGAAATTTTAAACAGCTCTGGGGATACGACACCTTCTGGCTGGTCTTTGGCAATTCCTTTCGGTTTACCCTCACGGCCGTTTTCTTCAAGGCTACCCTTGGACTCATGTTAGCCCTAATCCTGAACAATTTGCCCTTCAGGGGGCAGCGTATCTGGCGAGGCGTCTCCATGATCCCCTGGGTCATGCCGCTGGCCTTGAGTTCCATGGGCTGGTGGTGGGTCTTCGAACCCACACACAGCGCCATCAACTGGGTCCTCGTCCAGTTTGGCGGTACAGCGAAACCCTGGCTCAGCGATCCCTTCTGGGCGCGGGTTTCCACCATTGTGACCAACATCTGGTTCGGGACCCCCTTCTTCATGATCATGTACCTTGCGGGGCTGAAATCGATCCCGGAAAGCCTCTACGAGGCTGCCCAGATCGATGGGGCGCGCGCCCTTCAGCGGTTCAGATACGTAACATTCCCCATGCTCAGCAGGTTGATTGCCATCACCGTCATGTTTTCCACCATCGTCACCTTCGCAAATTTCGACATCGTGAGAGTCCTGACACGGGGAGGTCCCCGTTACACCACGCACCTCTTTGGAACGTATGCCTTCAACATAGGCATTGAGGCGGGCCATCTCCCCCGTGGAGCGGCTATTGCCCTGTTCCTCTTTCCGGTACTGGGTGTTGCAGCCTTCTTTATCCTCCGTAATATCGCCCGAGGTGAGGAATGATTCGTTCGCTGTCTCAACGGAAGAACATGAGGGTGAGGCTCTCGTACATCGCCCTTATCCCGTATCTGATCTTCTTCCTGTTTCCCCTCTACTGGATGCTTATCACGTCCTTCAAGACGGATACGGAGATCACGAGCCTCAAGGGGATTCCCCTGATTATCCAGTCGAAACCCACGCTCGACCACTACAAGATGATCTTATTTAAGACCCGGTTCCTCACCTGGTTCAAGAATTCGGCCATGATAGTGAGTGTAGTGACGGTTATCACCATGGCCGTCAGTATCTTTGCGGCGTATGCCATCACGCGACTGCGGTTTTTCGGGTCCCGATACTTCGGCGTGGGGGTCTTTTGCACCTATCTCGTTCCCCCCGCGCTGTTATTTATCCCTTTTTACAAGGTCGTTGGTTTCCTCGGCTTGTTGAACAACAAGTGGTGCCTCCTGTTCCTCTATCCGACGTTGACCGTCCCGTTCTGCACGTGGATACTGATCGGATACTTCACCGCCATACCCAGGGCACTGGATGAAGCGGCCTTTGTCGATGGGGCCTCGTATGTCCAAATGCTCACCAAGGTCTTTCTCCCTGTGGCTGCCCCAGGTCTGATCGCCGCTACCCTTTTTGCATTTGGCGTATCGTGGGCCCAGTTCCTCTACCCGCTTGCCTATATCTATAGAGAAGATCAGATGGTATTGACCAATGGGATTTATACCACCCTTATCAGGGGAGACGTCTATTTTTGGGGTGAGCTGATGGGAGGGGCCCTGCTGGCCTCAATCCCGGTGGTGGTGATCTTTGCCTTTCTCATGGACTATTATGTTTCCGGACTGACCAGGGGAACGCTGAGATGAATGATGATCCGGAAATCCTCTGTGCATTTTCGGTTGTTGATTAAATTCTAAAGGGTTCATACGAACACCGAAAGGAGAGGGGGAAAAATGGCTAAGGTAGTCATAGAAAGCCTTTCGAAGTACTTCGACAAGGTGGAGGCGGTCAAAAATTTCAGCCTTGAGATTGAGGATAAAGAGTTCGTGGTGTTGGTTGGGCCCTCGGGGTGTGGTAAATCAACAACGCTGAGATGTGTCGCGGGGCTGGAAGAAATGACGGCTGGCAACATTTACATCGGCGACCAAATGGTAAATGACCTTCCGCCCAGGGATCGGAACATAGCCATGGTATTTCAAGACTACGCCCTGTACCCCCACATGACCGTCTATCAGAACATGGGCTTCGGGTTGAAACTCAGAAAATACCCCAAGCCTGAGATCGCTCAGAGGGTAAAGGAGGCTGCGGAAATCTTGGGGATTCAGGAACTCTTGCATCGGAAGCCGAGGGAATTGTCGGGGGGGCAGCGTCAAAGGGTTGCAGTTGGCCGGGCCATCGTGAGAAAGCCGTCGGTTTTCCTTTTTGACGAGCCATTGAGCAATCTCGACGCAAAGTTACGGGTCCAGATGCGGGCAGAGCTTTCCAAGCTTCACTATCAGTTGAAGACCACCATCATCTATGTGACCCACGACCAGGTGGAGGCCATGACCATGGGGACGAAGATCGTCCTCATGAAGGACGGGGAGATCCAACAAGTGGGTCCCCCCATGGAGCTCTATGAGCATCCGGTGAACCTATTCGTGGCAGGGTTCATCGGGAGCCCGGCCATGAACTTCATTCCCGCAAAGATCATTGCAAAGGACTCGAAGCTCTATATCGATGCAGAAAGCTTTGAGCTCTTGATACCATCGCAAAAGCAGAAGTATCTCCAGGACAAGGTAAACGAAGAGGTGATCTTCGGTATCCGTCCTGAGGACATCCAAGAGAAATCCTTCGCCGAGAAGAGTATCCAGGGCGGTTCCATCAAGGCAATAGTCGATGTGGTCGAGCCCTTGGGGCCTGAGATCCAGCTCGTTGTGACCGCTGGGGAACATGGGTTGGTTGCGCGTGTTGATCCACGGACGCAAGCACGGCTTTCCGAGGAGATCGGATTGGTCTTGAACATGGATAAAATCCATTTCTTCGAAAAGGAACCCCCCAACTTCAGGGTGAAGACAGAGGAGTACCCCTGAGGTTCAAGAGAGAGAAGGATCGAACGCCGCTGATATACTTAGTAATAGGATTAGCTCTCAACCGAGCTTCCCTTCCTCATCCAGATTCTGCCCGCCGTCAGAACACTTTACATCTTTGAGGAAATGCCATGGTAAATCGTGAGGAAATAACCGAAAAGAAGAGGGGGGACATAAGTTCCAACGGCCTGGAATCCTGGAAAAGTAGAAGAAAGGAGGTGATAGCTCTATCGTGGGTAAAATGGCCGCCTCGTGCATTTTACCTAAGAATGGAATTGACGTGTTCACAAAACCCAAAGGAGGTGTAGCGATGAAAGGGAGAAAACTACACAAGGTTCTGACTTTGGGGCTCGCAATGTTCTTAGTTGCAGGCCTCTTGGGCGTTGCTGAGGCCAAAGAGGAGTATCCATCACGGGAAATTGAGCTCATGGTTCCCTGGAGTGCAGGCGGGGCCACGGACGTCTGTTTCCGGACCTTTACGACCGTTCTTCCCAAGTACCTGAAAGCCCCCGTGATCATCGTGAACAGGCCCGGAGGCGGCGCCGTTCCCGGTTATACGGAAGCCATGAAGAAGAAGCCGGATGGTTACTACTGTTTGGCCTGGATTACAGCCTCGTTGACCAAGACACAAATGAGCGTCGTTCCGTACGACTACAAGACCTTCGACCCGGTGATTATGCTGGTGAGCAGTCCCTGCTGGATCCTGGTTCCTGCCAATTCACCCTTCAAGAATCTCAAGGATCTGATAGGGGCGGCGAAAGCAAAACCCCGTCAGGTGACCATGGGCAATGCCGGAGCAGGGGGAGGTACCCACATGATCGTTCTGGCCTTTGAGAAGGCGGCAGGGGTTCAGTTTAACCATGTCCCGCACAAGGGCGGCGGTCCGACCGTGGTGGCTACAGTGGGTGGACATGTCAATGCGTGCAATCTGTCTCCTCCCGAAGGCGTGCCCCAGATTGCTGCCGGCCAGCTCCGATGCGTCGCTGTCTTTACTGAAAAGCGCATGAAGGAATTCCCGGATATTCCCACGGCCAAGGAGCAAGGGGTAGATTTTGTCATGGGCCAATGGCGGGGGCTTGCGGTACCCAAGGGAACTCCTGCCAGTCGTGTCAAAGTGCTTCATGACGCCTTTAAGGCGGCCATGGGAGACCCGGAGCTGCTGCAACGAGCGGATAAGGCTGGGATCTACTTGGAGTACAAGGGCACGAAGGAATTCAAGAAGTATATCGCCCAACAGAATGAGTTCTACAAGAAGCTCGTCATCGAAAATAAGCTGGGTACTCGCTACAAGCATAAGTAGTTAGGAGAGCGGGAGAGCAGGTGACAGACAGCTGGGATCCCCGGCTGTCTGTCACCTTTTGGGTCAGGAGATATGGGGAGAGTAGAGATAATCATCGGTAGCTTTTTGGTGATCATTTCGGCCGTGTTCTACGCCTTGACCTATCAGTTCCCCCAGCAGACTCTGGCCTTCTCGCCGAAGATATTTCCCCGCTTTGTGAGCGCTTGTCTTTTTATCATCTCTGCTGTCTTGCTCCTCCAGGGCATCACAAGGGTGCGAAAGGGTTCCAGGGAAGCGAAGCCAGGTCTGAGAACGAATAAGGCCTTTATGGTCCGGTTGTTCGCGGGCGTTGTCATGGGTTACGCCTACACCCGATTACTTCCGGTCACCGGATATATCGTGGCTACCCCCCCCTTTATTGCGGGTATAATGCTCCTTTTTCATGAGAAACGGTGGGTTAAAATCGTGGCAACCTCGATCATCACCACGGTCATCTTATATATTCTGTTCAGGATGATTTTCAGAGTCCCCCTGCCAAGGTTCAGTTTGTTCTGAGAGAATCGAAAAGGTCGTCCACATGCCATCGATCGTCCAGGGTTTTCTCTTTGTACTACACCCCATGCATTTCCCCTTCCTCGTATTGGGGGTTGGCCTTGGGATCGTGGTTGGAGCCCTCCCGGGCCTTACGGCCTCGGTGGGCATCATTCTCCTTCTTCCCTTTATCTTCTATCTGGATGTGAGTACTGCCATGGTTATGCTCTGCGGGGCCTTCTGCGGCGGTATTTATGGGGGATCCATTTCAGCTATTCTTATTTCGACTCCGGGAACGCCTTCGGCGGCGGCAACCGTCCTCGACGGATACCCCCTTGCCCAGAGAGGCGAGGCGGGAAAAGCCATAGGGGTGGCCACCATCGCTTCCACGAGTGGGGGAATTATTTCCACATTTTGCTTGATGTTCTTCGCACCCAAACTTGCCAGGATTGCCCTCGAATTCGGCCCGGAAGAGTATTTTGCCCTGACGATATTTGGACTGACCGTTATCGCCAGCGTAGCGGGAAGATCCCTCACCAAGGGACTCATTTCGGGCCTTTTCGGGCTGCTCATTGCTACGGTTGGCATTGACCCCGTTGAGGGGTATGCCCGCTTTTGCTTCGATATTCCCGATTTAATGGGCGGGTTTTCACTCTTGCCTGTGCTCATCGGTCTCTTCGCCATTTCCCAGATATTTGTGCAGCTGGAAATGATCGGCAAGGGAGTCAAGAAATTCGATCAGAAGATCGGCAAAGTGCTCCCTTCTATGAAGGAACTGAAGAAGCTCCTTGCGGTTATTATTTCCTGCTCTTTCCTGGGCACCTTTATCGGAATCATCCCGGGAACCGGGGGGGCGATCGCCTCCTTCCTCGCCTATAACGAGGCCAAGAGGTGGTCGAAGGACCCTGATTCCTTTGGAAAGGGCAATATCGCCGGAGTCGCCGCACCCGAAGCGGCCAACAACGGGACCACCGGAGGTGCCATGGTGCCGCTGCTGACCTTGGGGATTCCGGGCGATGTGGTAACCGCAGTTATGCTGGGCTGTCTCCTTCTGATCGGTTTAAGACCGGGTCCCCTGCTGTTCAAGGAGAATCCCGATGTCGTGGTTGCGATCTTCGCCGGACTTCTCCTGGCCAACGTATTGATACTTCTCTTGGGTGTCGTCAGCGTAAGAGTATTTCCCAGGGTCCTACGGGTTCCTCCTGCAATGCTCTTTTCGATTATCTTCACCCTCTGCTTTTTGGGTTCCTTCTCCCTCAACAACAGCACCTACGATATGTTCATCGCTCTGGTTTTCGGCGTTGTTGGCTATATTATGCAGAAATACGGGTTTCCAGTGGCTCCGGTGGTATTGGGCATCATTCTGGGTCCTATCGCAGAGGATGCCTTAGCCCGGGCACTGATTATATCCCGTGGCGACTGGAGCGTCCTTTTTAAATCGCCTATCTCCATATTCTTCTATGTAATTTCCACCCTTTCTGTGATTTATTCCCTGAGGAGGCAGTTTGCCGCTAAAAAAGCAGAGAAAGAACGGGCGAGCAGAGATTAGCTGATGTGCGGTAGGTTAGTATTCGTCAATCCATGAGAAAGCCACCGTTTACATCCAGTATCTCTCCAGTGATAAAACTGGCCTTGTCCGATGCGAGGAAGAGGACAGCTTGGGCCACGTCTTCAGGGGTGCCCAGCCGCTTCAGGGGAATGGCTTCGATGATGGATCTCCTTTTCTCCTCTGACCACTGAGCACTCATTTCGGTCTCAATGGCATGAGGCGCAACGGCATTAACATTGATCCGATATTGGGCGAGCTCCCGTGCCAATGTCTTGGTTAAGGCGTCGATGGCGGCTTTTGATGGGCCGTAACCGGGGGCCGAGGTAATATCGCCTGTTTTTCCCGCGACGGACGAAACATTGACGATTTTCCCTATCTTCTGACGCTTCATGATGGGCACTACGGCCTTGCAGCAGTTGAACGTTCCCTTCAAATTGACTCGAATGACCTCATCCCAGTCTTGTTCTGTAACGGTATCTATTGTTCCTCTCCGAATGATGCCGGCGTTATTGACCAAAATATCCAATCTCTGAAAGATCCTTTCGATTTGATCAATCATCTCTTGGACCTGACCGAGTTGGCTGACATCGGCCTGGACGACCATGCTTTTGACTCCTAAGGCAGAGATCTCATCCGCCACCTTCCCCAACTCATCTTTTTGGCAAATATCATTAATAACCACATGGGCCTTTTCACGTGCGAAAGCCAGCGCTATGGCTTCCCCGATTCCTCGCCCCGCTCCTGTCACCAGGGCAACACGACCTTCGAATACCATAAGGCTCCCCCTCGTAAAATGATCATCCCTTTACAGCCCCCGCCGTCAAGCCTTGAACGAGGAGCCGCTGCAAAAAGATGTAGAGAATAATGGCAGGCATCCCTCCAACGAGGGAACCAGCCATTAACATTGGCCAAATGATCCTGAATTCTCCCACCGTCCGGGCAATGCCCAAGGTTACGGTAATCATGGGTTCACTGCTGGTGAGGCATAGAGCCCACAGGAGATCTCCCCATGCAAGAAGAAAAGCGAAGAGAATGGTGGCAACCATCCCAGGGGCGACCACGGGGAGGATAATTCTGAAGAAAATCCCCAGCCTGGAGCATCCATCGACCATGGCGGACTGGTCCATTGCGACTGGCACCTTGTCGATAAACCCCTTCATCATCCACGTGGAAAACGGAAGGCAGATGGTAAGAAAAGCGACGATCAAGCCGGTACGGGTGTCATAGAGGCCGATCCTGCTGAGGATCTTGAAGTAGGGGCCGACCAACAGCACGCCGGGTAACATTTGTGTCGCCAGGAAGAAGCCAATGAGAAAACGTCTGCCCCTGAAGAAAAATCTTGAAAATCCATAGCCGGCCAGGGCTCCAAAAAAGGTGGACAACACCGCCGTGGCGAGGGAAATGACGGTGCTGTTGAAGAAGTAAATGCCGAAGTTCTTCCTCACCCAAATCCCGATGTAGCTGTCCACCGTCGGTTTCATGGGAACCCATGTGGGCGGAATCCGGAAAGCCTCTGCCTCGGTCTTGAACGAAGTGGAGAGCATCCAGACGAATGGAAAAAGGCAGTAAAGGCAGACAGCGATCAGAAATATCCAGACGATGACCTTAAAAGGGAATTCGCTTGCGAGAAGAGAACTGGTTTTCATCAAGCTCACTCTTCCTGGCTTATCATCCAGATATAGGGGAGACTCACGAACAACAGGACGACGGTCATGACCATCGCGATCGCCGACGCATACTCGAACCGGAAAAACTGAAAGTACTGCTTATACGTATAGGTAGACAGTACCTCCGTCAGAATGCCGGGCCCTCCTTGGGTCATGGCCTGAATAAGACCGAACCGTCGAACCTCCCAGACGATATCCAACGCCAGGGCGACAACGATCATTTTCCTCAGTCCGGGAATGGTGACGTGGATGAAGAGCTGCCACTTGGAGGCACCGTCAATGGCCGCCGCCTCATAGAGATAGCGGGGGATAGCCTGGAGTCCGGCCAATAAGATCAACATCACGAAGGGAAAACCTCGCCAGAGGTTAACGAGAATGACGCTGAACAATGCCAGCTTTGGATTTGACAGCCATTCCACCTGCGTGCTGATGAATCCGATTTTGAGCAGAAGATCGTTGAGGGCCCCGTAAAGGGGATTGAACATCCATTTCCAGATGATACCCGCCACCACATCGGGGACCACCCACGGGAGCAAGGCTATCAACCGAAACAGCGGTTTTGCCGGCAGCGCCCTGTTCAACACCATGGCAACGGCCAGCCCCAGTATCATGTGGCTAGCCACACTGAGAAACACAAAGACCGCGGTGTTCCAGAAGGTTTTCCCGAAAAATGGATCCTTGAGCAGGTTCGTATAGTTGGAGAGGGTATAGGAGGAAGGGCCGGCTTTTTCAGGCTTGATGCTGTAGGAGAGGCTCGTAATAGCGGGAAAACCCAAGACCAAAACCAGTAACAAGACACCTGGCAACACGAAAACCATCCACATGTGGCGGTCTTTTATCCGAATTCCGAGGTCCAATGGATCACTCATCTTGGAGAAGGGGAGCAGTACCCTGCTCCCCTTCTCCACAGTCAGCGTCGGTTGTTCTTACGGTCCCTCTATCGGGCCAGGATGGCGTTGATTCTTTCGTGGGCTTCGGCCAGGGCTTTTTCAGGCTTCTTCATCCCCACGACGGCCTCCTGGAGGGAAGTGTTGAAGGTGTCCATGATTTCAGGCCACTGTTTGATCTGGGGCTCCACCTTTCCGTAAGGCAGCTGAGAGGCTAGGACACTGGCGAACTTGTCGTTCAGAATCTCCGGGGCGACACCGCTCACATCCTTTCGCGAAGAAGTGACGCGGTTGTCCACAAACCACTTCAGCTCTATCTCCTTGCTGGTGATGAACTTCATCAATGTCCAGGACTCGTTGGGATGCTTTGTGTTTGGGCTCATGACCCACGAGCTCAGCCAGATGGCGGTTGCCTGTTTTCTTTTTACCGGAGCGGGGGCGGCCTTTAACACTTCAAAGGCTTTCAAATCTGGATTGATCTTGTTGACGATGGGAGGCGTCCAGCCAGAGCCCAATATCATGGCCACCTTTTTCTGGGCAAGCTGTGTGCGAACATCTTGGGCACCCATGGCCGTCAACCCCGGTGGCACGACCTTATGCTTCGTGTAAAGCTCGACGAAGAACGCGAAGGCCTCCTTGGCCTCGGCCGAATCCAAGGCGGACCGCTTCATGTCCGGGGTCAGGTAATCCGCTCCAAAACTCCAGATAAAGGGCCCGAACCTGAGCGAAAACCCCGGGCTCTTGGCACCAAGGGTACCGAATCCCCACTGGTCGATCTTACCGTCTCCATTTGTGTCCCGGGTGAGTTTCTTGGCATAGTCGAGGAATTCATCCCAGGTCTTGGGTGGCTTGTTGGGATCGAGGCCAGCAGCCTTGAACATCTCCGTGTTGTAGAACAAGACCATGGTCATGTAATCGCCGGGCATGGCGTGCATTTTTCCGTTGTGCTTCATCAACTCGATCGGCAACGGATACCACGCGTCGAGGAATCCCGGCCCTTCCTTTTCAATGAATGGGCTCAGATCCTTGGCATAGCCCTTTCCGAAAAACATCGGGAGTGAGAAGGCGTGGACGTGGAAAACATCCGGCGCGCGACCTGCCGCGGACTCCACCGTGTATTTTGTCTCCTTCTCTCCGTAGGAGACAGGCTCCAGGGTCACCTTGATATTGGGATATCGCTTGTGGAATATGTCCATGCCTTCGTTGAGGGACTTATTCCAAACGTCCTCAGTGAGGTGCCAGTCGGAAAACCTCAACGTTACTTGGGCAGCCTGTGCCGACGTAAAAGAACATACCGTCAGCACGACCACCGCACAAATACCGATAATTTCAATCTTTTTCATCCCCCTTTCCTCCTTCTCTTCTTGTTTGCCCATAATAAGCCGTTATCCGTTTTTTTGCCTCACCTCCTTTGTTTGGAGGCTTAAATGTGAAGCCCCCAGAAATTCCCCTTTTTTCCCCTCCCTCCTCCTCCCTCCTGTTTTACGGTGGTGCCTCCTGTTCACAACAGAGGGAACGGGATGATGTGGACAGATGGTTTGACCTCTTGATATACCAAGTCATCAAAAATGTCAAGGGACCACTTTCTGGAGTTTCCTGACTTCTTGGGGAACGCCGTTGTCAATGAGCGAAATTCACATTTATGTACCTGGGAATTCGGAAAAGGAGCTCTGAGCGAATTGCGGTTCTGCGGTGTTGCAGTCGTAAAGGGGAAAGAGAGTCGGAGGCTGGAGGTTTGAGGGTAGAGGCGGAAGGCAAAATGTCAAATGACAAATGGCAATGAGTTGGTTGGTTGTATTTGTTTGATTGGTTTTATTGGTTAAAAATGGAAATTTCAAATGGCAAATGATTAGGTCCAAACCACGAGCACGAAATTCACGGACACGGATCACGGACACGAAACACGAACACGCGAGTCAATGTCAAAGTCCAAATGGAGAAATCCCTGGGAGAGCGGAAAAACGAGCTCTGAGCGCGAGTCAAAGATTTTTTCGCCAAGTCTTGGGAACCAAGGAGCGCCTCAGGCGATTCTTGCAACGAAGCAGACGTTGGAATGGTCGAAAAAAGATTTTTGAGCGGCGAAGAGCGACTTTTCCGGAGATCTCGGGTAATTTCGGGAGCCAAGGGGAATTCGGGCAACAGACAAAAAAATCACTAAGGCGAGGAGATAACGGTATCCACTTGAGGACGAATGAGAACTATTCACTTTTCCCGCGATATTGACATTGACCCTTCGGGAAAGGATAATTGGACGGAATGTACTGTTGCTAGGGAGCAGATTATGCGATTGGACGGCAGAGTTGCCATGGTGACAGGCGCAGGAGGTCGTGGACTGGGACGAGGCATAGCGCTCTCTTTCGTCCGTGAGGGGGCCCGGGTTGCGATCGTGGGCAGAACCCTTTCCAGATTGGAAGATTCAGCCAGGGAACTTGAAAAGGCGGGCGGCGAAACCGAGGTCATACTGGCGGACGTCTCCAAAACAGACGATGCCGACATGATGGTGAAGCGAACGGTAGATCGTTTCGGGAAAATCGATATTTTGGTCAATAATGCGGGCATAATCGTACGCAAGCCCTTCCTTGAGACCAGCGCAGAGGAATGGGATCGCATCTTCGCCACCAATGTTCGGGGCTATTTTCTCTGCTCCCAGGCAGCAGTGAGGGAGATGGTTAAGCAGGGGAAGGGCAAGATAATCATGATCTCATCTGAGTTGGCTTTGGCCGGAGTTCCAAATCTTTCAGCCTATTCAAGCTCCAAGGGGGCGATTCTTTCCCTAACTCGTGCAGTGGCAGTGGAACTGGCTCCTTACCATGTCACCGTAAATGCCATCCTACCGGGAACGGTTGAGACCGACTTGAATCGGGATAAATTTGGAGATCCAGAGTGGCGGGCCGAGATCCTGAAGCGCTTTCCTTTGGGAAGGTTCGGCATGCCGGAGGATATTGCCGCGGCGGCAGTCTACCTGGCATCGGATGAATCCGATTGGATGACGGGCCAGTACATGGTCATCGATGGTGGACATACGGCATGGTGAGCTTCGCCTTATTTATGGAGGAAATAATATCCTTTGGGCCTAAGGAGAATCCGTTGTGAAACGTCCAAAGGTCGTCATTACGGATTGTGACCATGGATCCTTCGAAGAGGAGCGGACTGTCCTCGGTAAGCTGGGGGCTAATCTGGAACTGGCGCAAATGTCGAATGAGGATGAGATCATAGCCCGCTGTTATGATGCCGATGGACTCCTCAGTCAATACGCGCCGCTCACCAGGAGGGTATTTGAAGGCTTACCTCGGTGCAAGGCTGTTTCCCGGTACGGCGTGGGGGTTGACGGAATTGACCTGACTGCTGCCACCGATTTCGGAATCATCGTTGCCAATGTACCGGACTATTGCATTGATGAGGTTTCCGATCACACCCTGGCCCTCTTTCTCTCCTGGGTGAGAAAGGTCAACCTGCTGGATCAGGCCATTAGAGCGGGGACCTGGGATTTCCGTATCGCTATCCCCATCCACCGCCTGAAGGGTTTGACCTATGGCGTTGTGGGCTGCGGGAGGATCGGTCGAGGGGTGGCCAGAAGAGTATCCGCCTTCGGCTTGAGGGTAATTGGGTACGATCCCTATTTGGCCGAGGCCGGGGGGATTCAATTGGTTTCCTTCGAAAGGCTCCTCGTTGAATCGGATTTTATTTCCATCCACTGTCCCCTGACGGAGTCGAGCTATCATCTTTTTGGGAGGGATCAGTTTCAGAAAATGAAGCGGAAGCCATTGGTCATGAACCTATCCAGGGGGGCTGTGGTGGATGAGGATGCCCTCATCGAGGCGTTGGAAAGGGGTTGGATCGGCGGGGCTGCCCTCGATGTTCTGGAGAAGGAGCCTCCCGATACGAAGAGTCCCCTCATGGAGAGGGACAACGTCATCCTCACTCCCCACATCGGTTTCTATTCTGAGGAGTCGAAATCCGAATTAAAAAGACGTGCCGCGGAAAACGTTCGCTCCGTCCTCGCGGGAAAGCTCCCCGGCTCAGTTGTAAATGGGGATGTACTGGGGAAGAGCAGGGCTGGTCTCTAGTGATGAAGGATAAGCGGCTTTTGTGCAACTGTTGACATCGCATTTCCATTTTTATAACATGAAACCGCTTACAAAGCGTTGATTCTGAAAAAAGGAGGTGAATGAGGCGTCGTAGGAGGAAATCGAGCATGGATGATCTATGGATGTTCTCTTTTTCAAAGAAAGGAGGATGATCATGAGAAGGGTAAAGAATTGTGGGGGAAAGGTATTTTTGATCATCTTGGTCATCGGAGCCTTTCTCTTATGGGCAAATGTGGGCAACGCGGCAAAGACGTTCAAATATGGACACGCAAATGTTCCCATCTACTTCTACCATACGGCTGGAGAGGCTTTCGGCCAGTGTCTCGAGAAATCGACCAATGGAGCCTTGAAGGTCAAGCTCTATCCCCAAGGACAATTGGGTGGAGAGAGGGATATTACCGAGGGCTTACAGCTTGGGAGCGTCGATTTTCAGGCAACCTCCATTGGGGTAACCGGGACCTTTATCCCAGCCCTTCGCATCTTGAACCTCCCCTTCCTCTTTAAAGGGCCCAAGCACTGGATGGCGGTGATGAACGGGCCTGTTGGACAGCTCATCCTGGGAAAATCACGAGACCAGGGCGAGCAGGTCGGCCTCAAGGTCCTGGCTATTGCAGCACCGGATTTTCGACTCCCCATGAGCAATAAGAGGCCCTTGAAGTCCATGGAGGACTTTAAAGGTCAAAAGATCAGGACGATGCAAGTTCCCCTCCATATGAAGGCCTATGCGGGTATCGGCGCGAGCCCCGTTCCCCTTCCCTTTGGAGAGCTCTATACGGCCCTGCAAACCGGTGTGGTGGACGGAAACGAGAACGGGCCTCTCACCCTTTATGGGAAGAAATTCTATGAGGTTCAAAAGTACATGGCTCTGCTTCCGGTGGTGTCCAATGGGGGAATCTTCCTGATGGGCAAGGCCACCTGGGATAAATTATCCAGTGAGCACCAGCTTGCCTTAACGAAATGCGTCCCGGTATGGCGAAAGAAAATGGATCAGGACGCCCTGGAAAAAGGAGGGTGGGCGATTGGGAAAATGAAGGAGGCTGGGTTGCAGGTTGATACCATTGCCGATCTGACTCCCTTCACAGAGGCCACCAAACCTGTATATGAGTGGCTCTACAATGACCTCTCGAAGGAGACGTCAAGCTGGACGAGGGAGATGGTTGAAAAAATCCGGGAGGTTGGTGCCAAGATCGAGAAAGAGGAATGGTATGTAATTAAGTGAAACGTGAGGATTTTGGAGTAAATTGAGAAATAGGCAGGCTTCATTGCTTCAGTTGAAGCCTGCCCGCATTTTCCAACGAGAGCTCATTTTACCTCTCCATCGTTTCTTTTAATATTCAAGATTAGTCGAAAGAGCCAAGTCCAAGATCAGACCGGGGATCTTGAGACTGGGGAAGACCGTTTATGCAGGTGTGGAGGCGGATTGAGAGAATTAGCGACTTTTTGGAAACCATTCTGAAGATTTCCATTATCTCCAGCCTGGGAGCAATCGCCTTCTTTGTTAATCTCGCTGTCCTGTTCAGGTATGTGCTGGCTTCTCCTCTTACATGGACCACTGAGATATCCAGCTATCTCTTAGTCTACACGGTGCTCTTCGGGGCATCCATAGCCCTGAGGCACAATCAATTCGTAAAAGTAGAAGCCGTCTCGAATTTGCTGCCTTCCCGGTTGCGAACGGTTGTAGCAGTTGGGTCACAGGTGTTGATTGCGATATTTCTCGTCATCTGTATCGGGTCACCCTCTCTGCTTATTCAAAAGGCGGTCATCACAAATACCATCAGCCCAGCTATAGGCATCCCAATGGCACACCTCTATCGTCTTTTCCGCTTGGGTTTCGTATTCATGCTCTTTTTCGTATCCATAAATACCGCGGAGATTATCCTGAAGCGGCCAGCAGGCGAAAAAAGCCAGAAAGTCCACGAATGATTGCCTCTCTATTTACACTCCTCTTGGTTCTGGGAATTCCCATCGCCTTTGTTTTGGGGATTAGCAGTGTCCTTTATCTCTTGAAGATCGAGATGCCTTTCGTTTTGGTCTCTCAAAGGGTCTTTGTGGGCCTTGACAACTTTCTCTTGCTGGCGGTTCCGCTCTTCATCCTCGCCGGGAAATTGATGAATGCATCGGGGATTACGAACCGTTTGGTTGATTTCTTCTACATCCTCATCGGACACATCCGGGGTGGGCTGGCGTATGTAAATATCATTGCCAGCATCTTCTTCGCGGGGATCACAGGGGCTGGGGCCGCCGACACGGCGGCCATCGGG
>Ga0209636_10001804_pt1 | contig 21661 bp, 24 predicted proteins | sample DeeMarSWOR152_54_FD_187464 | JGI IMG/M metagenome (GOLD analysis project Ga0209636, IMG submission 187464) | Marine sediment microbial communities from White Oak River estuary, North Carolina - WOR-1-52-54 (SPAdes) (version 2) | ecosystem: Environmental > Aquatic > Marine > Intertidal zone >...
GGTTCTTCTTTTGGAACTTCTTTCTTCTCTTCAGGCTTAGGCTCTTCAACTTTCTTTTCAGCTGGTTCTTCTTTAACTTCTTCAGGTTTTACTTCTTTTTTCTCTTCTACTTTTTCTTCCTTTTTGGGTTCTTCCTCTGGTTTCTTTTCCTTGGTTTTCCTTTTTTTCTTCTCAACTATCTTTTCCTTCCAGATTCTTGCCTTAACTTTCGATTTTGTCAATCCGGCTTCAGAAAAAATGTAAACAATCTCAACTTTTTCTGGAACTGATTTGAATTGCTTGGCAATTTCCTTATCCAAATCCTCTCTTTTAGGAGTAGCCTGACCCTTATGGTCAACCATTAACATTAAATCAGTTCTTTTCAGGAAAGGATTTTCCCTTTTCTCAATGATATCTATTTTCATCTTATCCCACGAACAAAGCATACTTTCCAGGAGTTTCTATACCCAAATCTCTTGCAATTTCACTATCATTGGGATCATTTATGATGACAAGACCCTTCCAGCTAGCCGACAAATCAGAGGATTTACATGCGGAGCATTCTTTCTCTGTCGTAAACCTTCTACAATTCCTACACACGTATCGTCTTTTAACCATTCAATCACTTCTTTTTTTCCTTAACAGCTTTCCTGGCTCTCCTTTTCTCTTCTTCTATCCAAGTCAACGCCCCAAGATTGGGTTGTCTCATCGTCAAGCCTATTTTATTCTCTTTACCAGGAGCCATACTTATTGATATCACTCTCACTCTAACAGGATCACCTTCCTTTAAAGTCTTCTTTGTTTCCTTTCCCATAAAAATCGAATTCTTCTCATCATAGCTCACATAATCATTCAAGAGTTGAGATACATGCACTAATCCATCCATCGGTCCCAATCTAACAAAAGCACCAAATTCTGTGTTATCGATCACATCACCGACCAGAGCTTCGTGTAATTCTGGTTTAAAAACTAACAGATCGAAAGTAACTGGATAATGTATGCTTGAATCGCTAGGGTAAATCTTTCCCTCACCTATTTCATTAACTTTCACAACGCACAAACCCATGCCAAAATTCTTGTCTAACCTATTCTCATAAATTTCAGCAACACTCTCTTTTATTGCCTGATTCAAAGGCATACCGAACTTTGTCGGAGGGACATTTATCTTGGTTTTAATCGTTAGTATTCGATACATAGTTATCTATATTGGTTATTCACATTTAAAACTTAAACTATTGCAACTAAACAAATAAAGCGTACATCACGATGAATGGAGCGAATACTGATGCCGTCAGTGACATCACGACTAGTAGGGTGTTAAGAGATGGTCCAGCCGTATCCTTGAATGGATCACCAACAGTATCCCCTATTACTGCAGCCTTATGGGCATCAGAGCCCTTGCCCCCAAATTTTCCATCTTCTATGTACTTTTTAGCATTATCCCAAAGACCACCTGCATTTGCCATCAGCAAAGCAAAAATTAGACCTGAGAATATACTTCCTGCCAAAAAACCACCCAATGCATACTTACCGAGAACAAGACCAACTACTATTGGAACTAAAATCGATAAGATGCTGGGAAGTATCAATTCTTTCAATGCTCCTTTAGTTGCTATATCCACGCATCTGGCATAATCTGGTTTTGCTTTTCCCTTGATTATGTTTGGGTTTTGTTTCAATTGTCTTCTGATTTCTTTAATCATCCTGAACGCATTCTTTCCAACACCCAGTATCAGCAGAGCAGAAAGTACTGGCGGCATCGATATACCTATGAAACAACCTATCAACACATACGGGTTCATCAAATCTATTGTCTCAATTCCAACTATTTCTCCGTATGTAGCAAGCAATGCAATGACGGTCAAACCAGCCGCTCCGATAGCAAAACCCTTTGTTATAGCTTTAGCGGTATTACCAGCCGCATCCAACCTATCGGCAATCTTGATAACCCCTTTTCCCAATTTAGATTGTTCAGCGATTCCTTTCGCATTATCGACTATAGGACCGTAAGCATCAGAAGAAACTATCATTCCAGTTATAGATAACATCCCAACAGCAGACATGGCAATACCATACAACCCAGCAAAATGCCAAGATAATAGAGTTGCAATACCTATACCGATGAGAGGTGGGAATATGCTAATAGAACCATAAGAGAAACCTGTCAGTATATTTATGGCTGCTCCTGTTTGAGATGATTCGGCAGTTTTCTTAGTAGGTCCTCTATCTATCGATGTGAAGTAATCGGATGTTATACCGATTATTATTCCTGCTATTAATCCAACTATCGTCGAGAAGAAGATACCAACATCAAGATTAAGGAAATAAATAAAAAGATACGTGAGTATAGCAAAAACTATACAAGTTGAAAATGTCCCTCTGTTCAATGCAGCACCAGGATTATTTCCGCTCACTTTGACAAAGAGCATCCCAATTATAGATGCGAAGATACCTGCAGCAGAAAGTAATAGCGGGAGAATTGCACCTATCATCTGATAAGCCGCCGCACCTATAACCATCGCTGCAACTATGCTTGCAACATAAGAATCGAATAAATCAGCACCCATACCAGCAACATCACCGACATTATCACCAACATTATCTGCGATAACAGCCGGGTTTCTAGGATCATCTTCGGGTATTTCGAGTTCTACCTTACCGACAAGATCAGCACTTATATCAGCAGTCTTTGTGTAGATGCCACCTCCTGCCTTCGCAAACAATGCAATAGAACTCGCGCCAAAACTGAAACCAAGAACTATTCCTGGATCATTAAAGATGAAATAAATAACGCTCATACCGATTAAAGCCAGACCAACAACAGACAAACCCATCACTGATCCACCATAAAAAGCTACAGGAAAGGCCTTATTCAAACCCTTTTTGGCGGCCTGAGCTGTTCTCATATTCGCCCTGACTGCAACATCCATTCCCAAGTAACCAGCCAGACCAGAACAAATAGAACCTATTATATAGGCTAAAGCAGTATTAAGACCCTTATCACCAAGAGCAAAAAACAATATTATGGACATTACTATGACAAATATTGATAGGGTCTTATATTCCCTTTTCATGTAAGCCACTGCACCTTCTCTTATCGCTTCAGAAATTTCCCGCATCTTTGGAGTTCCACTATCCTGTTTTTTCACGTAATAATACAAATAGAGTGCGACTAAAATCGAGACTAAACCAGAAAGAAATGCAATCATTAGCAACACTTTTATCCCATCTCCAATCGTTTTTTACTCCTCAAATAAAGTGTTTTAATATTTTTATTCTTTAGTTTTTTTCTCAAATTTCTGTCGTTTGTGGCAACAATCGTGTCTTTATCGGATATTGCAACAATTGTAATGTCAACATTTTTCTCTTTAGTGTTTATAATCTTTATGTTTTTTTTCTTTATCAACTCTAATCCAAGTTTGGCAGCAACAGCATTTTTTCCTTTGGCTTTCATTAATGCTTTTAATTCTCTGACAACTCCATCTAGAGTCATTACCTCATAATTCTCTTCGATGATTCTATCAATTTCTTCGAAGATGTCTATGTTGAATTGATAAGGTATCGTTAAGAAATTAGTGTCTAGGATTATCTTCTTCATTTCAATCTACTATTTCTCCGTAACCTATCAGTCTCCACCTACCGAGAATCTGTCTTGAAAGAACTATTCTCTCGTCCTCCTTAGCGCAGATAGGAATCTTCAACTCTATTTCTGCTTCATTCCCCTTAACATTTGTGACAATTCCAATAGACCTAGCAGTTCCAACGTTTATCATCAAAGTTTCTTTAGGTTTTATGTTTTTAACTTCTACCATATCTTCGGTACCCACAACTCTTTCCAAGAGTTTTATTTTTAATCTTAATTCAGATTTCACTGGAGGTAGTTTTCCTGGCAAACCAACGACATTACCAACCAAGCCATCCGCTTTCGTGAAATAGGGATCGAGTTTTGTTAGGACACCCAACAATCCTCCCGCTCCTGCCTCTTCTAGTTTTCTACCGGCCTTTTCTATGGAAATTATTTCTGTTGTAATTACTTTCCATTTGTCACCGACTCTGATTCCGGGTTTGATTTCAATTTTATCTCCAATTTTGAATTTGCCCTGGGTAACAGCACCACCGATCACACCACCAACAAGTTTGTCAGGAATGATACCTGGTTTGTTTATGTCGAAACTTCTTGCAACGAACATTTTTGGGTCTTTATCCAAGTCTCTCTTCGGTGTTGGAATATAATTTTCTATGGCTTCAATGACATATTCAATGTTTATTTTTTGCTGTGCTGAAATCGGAATTATTGGTGAAGACTCTGCTATGGTTCCTTTAACAAAATTCTTTATTTCTTGATAGCTTTTTTCAGCTCTCTCTTTTGTTACTATATCAATCTTGTTTTGAACTATGATGATATTTTTAATACCGACTACTTCCAATGTTGTTAAATGTTCTCTTGTTTGGGGTAAAGGACATTTTTCATCTGTAGCTATGACCAAAATTGCACCGTCCATCAATGCAGAGCCAGTCAAAACAGTTGCCATTAAACTTTCATGACCAGGGGCATCGACAAAAGAAACTGTTCTCAGAATTTTAGCATTAACAAAACATTTAGGACATTTTTTGGACGATAGAAAAGTTCCACATTTTGGGCATTTGTAGAATGTAGCATCAGCATAACCAAGACGAATGCTGATACCACGTTTCAATTCCTCAGAATGAACTGCAGGCCATTTCCCAGTTAGTGCTTCTACTAACGTGCTTTTTCCGTGATCAACATGTCCAACCATACCAATGTTGACTTCTGGTATCAGTTTTGGATCAACCTTCTTTGTGGACTCCCTCACCTTCCTTTTTTATTTTATCTTTTTTTTCGGCTTTCTCTGGTTTTGCTTCTTTCTTAGGTTTCTCAACTTTTCCTTTCTCTTCTTTCTTCTTTTCAAGCTTGGCTTCTTCCTTAGGTTTTTTTCCCTCCTTCTTTTCAACTTTTTCTTCTGGCTTAGCTTCCTCTACTTTCTCTTTTTTAGGTAACAATTCCTCGATTGTTTTAGTTCCAGGCTTTACAATCTTACAGTTTATTTGGACAATATCAGAAGAAATTGTATTACCCCTAACCATCTTCCTCCGTCTCTGACCTTTAATCCTTGGATGGAAGCCTGGTGGATGTGCTAAAATAATTTTTTTTCTACCAGGACCATGAACTTGAGGGTGCATGGGGAAACCATCCTTATCTGTTCCGCCTGTTATTTGTATTTCATATCCTGATAAGCCAAGAATATCACCGTTGAACGTGTTTCCGATAACTTTACCGATTAAACCCGTAGCTTTAGTTTGATCTACCTCGATCTTGTACGCTTTTCTTGTTGTCGGGTCTGAAACTATGAATTGAAAGTTTGCCATAAATTCACCTTATCTTTGAAGCCTGTTCACCTTTAAGTCCCCAATTTGTCTTTGGAACGTCGTTAATTATCACAGTAATATGTTCCTTTGGGATTTCGAGGGTGGTTACAACAACTTCAGTCAACGCTTTAATCAATTTCTCTTTTTGTTCTTCAGTCCTACCTTCCCAAATATCTATCTTTATCACGGGCATTGAATCACCTTAGTTTCTTACAATAATGTTGAACGACATTGAAATAGTTTTGCTGTGTTAATTTTAAAATCTTTCCTATCTGTTTTTTGTCGCTAGCAGATCTCAATTTCAACAATTCCTTCAGAATAGGATCGGCGTTTTTCTTAACAATCGAAGGAACTTTAATATCACACAAATCTTGTAAGTTTTTGTACCACTGGTTGTGAAACATCTTAAAAGTTATCCAACTCACATTCAAACCCAAGTAGGTTAAGAAAGCGTCATCCAAAACATGTTTCTTGTCCTTTCTAAGAGCTTTCAAGATATTTTTATCGTTAAACTCGATTCTTTTCTTTACATCGGAAAGAGATGTTTTGTAGTTGGCGTAGATCTCTCCATCAAATCCAAAACTCATAGCTCTGGTATTGGCGAGAACATCTTTGATGAGGAAAGTACCAGTGGTTGTTACCCTAACCAACGATACTAGAAGTCTGTCTTTAGTGAAGGGTTTAACTTCCTTGTGTTTTATCAACAAAGAGAATATATTTCTTGCAGCCTTTTCTGCCTCAATTCCCACATCTTTTTCTATCCCATCTAATTTATCCAACAAATGCATCAATTCATGAGCAAAAATACCTTTTATTGCATCATAGTTTTTCGTTTTAAAAATCTTCTCATGCGCATCTAACATTATAGTAGGTACTTGACCTTCTCTCCAATAAGAAAAACTAGGAGTGTTTTGACAGATCCATTCTCTCATCTCGCCGTGTATTCTTAACTTCACATTTGGGAGAATGATTTTTTCACATGTCTCTACTGGATGTTTTGTCACGAAAATCCGGAGTCTTTTCAATCCACTTATTCTGTCTCTTTCTTCGAATTCTCTTATCACATCAGAAATTGCTTTAGCTATCAGTTTGCCTTCCTTTCCTTTGATATCGATGTGTTTTTCTATTTTCAGTTCCACAAAGAAGATATCGACTTGTAGTAATATATTTTTAAATAGTTGACATTCTAAAATAGAAAGAAGTGAGTGTGATGTTCCGCCAATGGGAATCGGGCGAGTAGTTTTTTCTGAGATTTATTTAGTTTTGTTCATTCTGAATGAAAGTTTCAAACTAGACAGGATTAGATATTTGGAAAGTAATGGAGGTAATAAAGATGAAAATTAGAGAACTTGGTGGTAGTTTTTGGCAATATGGAAAAGATGATAAAACAGATAATGAGACTGCAATTACAACTTTGCGTTACAGGTAAGCTTTCAGATGAATTAGTGATAAAAGAATCTAAATTAAAATCAAACATGGGCTCTTCAACAGAAAAAACTTTTATAGCGTATGAATTAGGAGAAGCAGTAGGATTTTGTGTGATAGGAGTTAAAGAATTTGGAACTATTGATCCTTATGACCCTTTTTGTCATGGAGGAATCCTGAGGATACTAGCAAGACCCGAAAGGAGAATATACCATAATTTGTTTGATGTTGGTGAAAAGTATTTAACAAAACGAAATGCCTCGACATGTAGTATTATAGTGGTTAATGATGGGAGTAGAACTGAAAATTTGTGCAGGAGTGTAGCAGAACACCGAGATTATGAAACAACTGGACTTGAACCATCTCGAAAGTTACTAGGAAAAAGTATTTCACCACTTAAAAAAGAACTAAAACAATCTGAAACAAGATATCTTCTAGAATTAATAGAAAGAACAGACGGGAAAGAAAGACCTATAAGAAAAGAATACTCAAATGAAAGGAGGGTAGATGAAAAAATAGAAACATACATGGAATTACGCAAGAGTTACGATAAGCAAGCGTTTCGACAAGAATTAGATAGAGTTCCTTTGTATTTATTTAGATTAACTAAAATCTAAAATGAAAAAGAACTTATGGAGGGAAACCCAAAATGGAATTAGATAGTGAATGGATGAAGATAAAGATAGATCCTTGGGGATCTTTTTTAGTAAAGGACTATGAAAAACTCATTGGTCAATATGGTTTAGAGCCTTTCGCAGACAAATTACTAAATAGGATTCCTGATCCCAACAAACTGATGAGAAGAAAAGTCGTCTTTGCTCATACAGATTTGGGTAGAGTGGTCGATGCCATATTACATAAGAAAGAATTCTATGCTTTAACAGGAATAATGCCGACCATGGATAAGATTCATCTGGGAACAAAATTAGTTATCGAAAACATGAAATATTTCCAAGAACATGGTGCTAAAACTTTTGTTCTTGTTGCTGATTTAGAAGCAACTGCAACTAGGGAAGTTTCTTTGAAAGAAGGTAGGAAAAGGGCTTTAGATTTTCACATCCCTGCTTACCTTGCTCTAGGTTTAGACCCGAAGAAGACCATGTTCTATTTTCAGTCAGAGAATGAAAGTGTCAAGAATCTCGCGTTCATCTTTTCAAATAAAATAACACTCAACGAATATAGAGCAATTTATGGTAACACAGATCCTCCGAGAATTATGTCTTCTATTCTTCAGGCTGGTGATATTCTGTTCCCACAATCAGAAAAGAAAATGCCAGGAGTAGTTCCAGTTGGTCCAGATCAGTCTGTTCATATACTCCTTGCTAGAGATATCGCCAATAGAACTAAATCGAAATTTGATTTTTTTCCACCATCTGGCCTCTATCACAAGTTCACTCCTTCTTTAGATGGAGATATGAAAATGAGTAAATCGAAACCACAATCTTGTATTACAATTCCTGATGATATAGATGATGCATGTAAAAAAATCAAAAAAGCTTTATCTGGAGCGAGAAAAACTTTAGCCGACCATAGAAAATATGGTGCTGTGCCTGAAAGAGACATGTCTTTCCAACTGTTGACACAACATTTCATTGAAGATGATAAGAAACTAAAAAGATTATACGATGAATACAAATCTGGAAGGATGACAACTGGTGAGATAAAAGATATCACATGCGAAGAATTGATTAGGTTCATGGAAGATTTTGAAAGGAAAATGAAGAAGGCAAAAAAGATTATACCAAAATTGAAATTTATACGTTAACTACTCATAAATTCTTTCATAAATTTTCTTTACATTTTTTAGATTTGGGATGTTCATCAAAAGAACTTTCAACCTAAACGAACTTCTAATAGTTCTATATGTTTGTCCTGCCAGAAAGCTGCCCCTGTACAAGAATTGTCTGTAACCTTCTTTTATCATCTCTATAATTCTTTTCTTTGGAACACAATCAGGATCAACATCTGGAACCAATACTTGATTTTCCCAATCATTATCTTTTAAGTATCCCTTATCCATGAGTTCTTTCCAGATAGGCATACCTGGAGTTGCTGCAAGGATATTAAATTGTGGAAAATCGATTCCAAGTTTTTGTGCAGATAGTATAGTTCTTTTTATCTCATTTTCAGACTCGGTAGGAGCACCTAAAACATAAGTTCCTATAACATCTAAACCTGCTTTTTTAGCTTTTTTAACGGCATTTATAGAATGAGAAAAAGTTACATTTTTATTGTAATACTCTAGAATCCTATCGACTGCGTTCTCTATGCCAAAATATATGACTCTGCAACCGGCCCTTTTCATCCATTTTAACATCTCGTAAGATGACTGATCAACCCTGCCTTCACAGAACCATTCTATGGTTATTTTTCTTTTTTTAATCAATCTACATATTTTAATCATTCTTTTTTCGTTCAGAGTTAAATTATCATCCACGAAAACAACTTGTTCATATCCTTGACTCTCTAGCAATTCTAACTCTTCGACGACATTTTCTGGTGATCTTGATCTCCACAATCTATCAGCAAAAGATGAGCAACAGCAGAACTTGCAAGAAAATGGACAACCTCTGGAAGATAGAATGGAGGTGAAATTCTTAGAGAATGTTATGCCATTGATTTCTGATATGTATTTCAATTTCAACAATTTTCTATCGGGAAAAGGCAATGTATCTAGGTTTCTGATTGGAGTACTATCGGGAGTTGAAATGATTTTATCATCATTCTTAAATGATATTCCATTAACACCTCTAATTTGATCTTCTTTTTCAATGGCATCTAAAAGTTGTGGAAAGGCTCGATCTCCTTCTTTTCTTATTATATAATCAACAAATGGATATTTTTCCAAAATATTTGGGGCATTAAACGTGGCATGTATCCCTCCCCAAACAATCTTAATATCTGGATTTTGATACTTGAGATATTTAGAAAGTTCTGATGCTACAGTGCCTGAACTGGTAAGAGTTGAGAGTCCGACGATTTCAGGATTTTTCCTTAATACCCACTGGGCTGTTTTTTTGAGAGAAGTATTTTCAACTCCATGATCGATAATATGTATTTCATGAGATTTGTCTTTTAGTATAGTTCCTAAGTAAAGTATTCCTAATGGAGGCCAAGCAGATTCAGCTCTTATAGGCCCAAACCTCGAACCTAAGTTCACTAAAACAATTTTCATTGAATATAATAATATTCAGAAAAATATTAACACTTTAAATTTACCTGAAAATGGGATAGTTGTCTGTATGATATGATTTATTTTTTAATAGGAAATATATTCCGCTTTTACCCGCTTCCAAAATCTCCTTTATGTAACCATTTTTCTCAAATCTTCTCATGGAAATTAAACTAAGTATTGTCTTATCCACTTTAACTCTCCCTTCTTTTTTTATTCTTTTGATAAATTCTATATCCTCGCAAGAAACAAGTTCTTCGCTGAAACCACCAGTTTTTTCAAAAAACTTTCTAGTTATCATTAAAGGTAACCCACCCATACTGAAGGCGTTTATCAAGCCCGTCAACTCTAGAAAACTCCTATAAATTCCACCCACAAGGAATGCCCGAAAATCGTTTTCTCTCGTACTCACATTTCCAATAACGGCATCGTAATTTTCATTGACCAAATATTCCAAACCTTTCTCGACCCAACTAGGCAAAAGACACGTATCTGCATCAATAAAAATAAGGATTTCGCCTCTAGCATTATTTGCGCCCAAGTTTTTGGCTTGAGGTATGTTAGCTTGCTTTCTTATTATTTTATTCGTGAATTTTCTGGCAACAGACACAGTCTTATCATTAGATGAATCGACTACTACAATTTCAATTTTTTTGTAACTCTGTTTTTTTATTGATAAAAGTACATCTCTTATGTAATTTTCCTCGTTTTTTGTAGGAATAATCACTGACACTAATGGATTGTCTCCTGACATTAATAATTTTATGAAAAGACAAGGGTTTAAATTTAACCTTTAGAACCCAAATATATTAAAAGGGGTTTTAAAATGGCTTGGAGTTTACTTTTACTTTCTTCATTGGTATTTTTTTTATTTTCGTTAATCTTTCTGATAATAGGATTGAATGCAAGAAGACCCAAATACAAGAAAGATTTTTTTCCTAAAGTCTCAGTGATATCATGGTTTTGGAAGGATGGAAACATAATAGAAAGAAAAATAAAGAATTTTTTATCCCTGAATTATCCAGGCAAGTATGAAGTAATAATCGTCGATAACGCATCGAAAGATGAGACTAAAAAAATCTGTAAAAAATATGTAAAAAGGGGGTTGATAAAGTACTTCAGAACTCCAAAAAAATATGATAGAAAGGCCTTTGGTCTGGATGAAGCTATAAAGAAGGTTGCCAAGTATGATATCATAGCAATGACTGATCCTGATGGAATCAGTAAGAAGGATTGGCTCATTAGTTTAGTTCAACCATTTAAAGATAAAAAAGTTGGAGCTGTTATCGGTTTGACTCACTGTGGAAATTTCTACAAAAATATTTTCACTAAACTCAGAGCAGTTGAGGATGAGTGGGCACTCGTTGCTGCTCCTTTGGGAACTAAATTTGAAAAGGATGTTCACTTAATCTGTGGAGCAAACTATGCTGTAAGAAGAAAGGCATTAGAATCTGTTGGATATCACGGTAAAAAAACTTTGGGCGAGGATCTTGAATTGAGCATCGATCTCCATAACAAAGGTTGGAAAGTTAAAGTTGCGGATGCTGAAGTTTGGCAAGAAGAAGTTCAAAATATTAGAGAATACATAAGACAAAGACTCAGATGGAATAACTCTCTTTTAGAAACATTCAGATATTACTCAAAGGAGATTTGGAATATATTCAAGAAAAATCCTATTGGATTATTTATTCGTTTCATTTCTTATCCAATTCAAATATTCTCTCTGTTGTCTTTGATTATTTTGTTCCTAGGATTATTCCTTTCGTTTAATGCCTTTTTTCTGGGCTTAATGTCGTTTTTAATATTGAATTTAGCAATCGTTATCAGTTTAGTTAGGTTCAAGAAAACTTATCTAATTCCGTATGTTCCTGTTTACCTAGTTACAGAGCCCTTCCTAGTGGTATATTGTCTTTTACTAATCAGATATCTAAAACTTCGTAAAAGAAGAATAGTCTGGAGAAGTTTGCACAACGGATACTACCATGCTGGATCAAGAATAACTTTTAAATGATATAACTATAACCTAGAAATAAATTTTACATTATTTCGTCATCCTTGAAGAATACTTAATTGCTATATAAGCGACTCTTCCTGATCCATTCAATTTCTTTGCAAGTTTTGAAAGTTTATTAACATTATTTTTATATTCATTCTTACTAAGCAACAGTTCAATTTTTCTCATTAAAGTTTTCGTACTCAACTTGTCGTACGTTATGTTTTCGCATAGTTTCAATTCTTTCGCCCTTCGAGCGATTGCTTCTTGTTCATACTGGTTTTTATCAGGAATGAGAATTCCTGTCTTCCCAGAGCATATTATCTCCATTGTAGTGGAGTGACCTGCTTGGGATATGATTATATCAGAAGCATTCATATACGGATAAACGTTTTTCACAAACGGAAATAGTTGTAGATTTTCATTCTTTTTTTCTTTTTTTATGAGCCTTGAGATCACAATAAAATTTATATCTTTTTTTAATTTTGCAACCTCTGAAACACAATCGATTAACGGTCTCCTATATTCATGACCACCAACCAATGTGAGAACGGTTTTTTTCTTTGTTTTAATGGCTTTTGATGTGTATAATTTTTTATTCACTATTGGTCCAACAAATGATGTTTTCTTTTTCGCTCTTTTACGTTTAGAGATAATGTGATAACAAATATCGTTAGGAGGGGGAAAATCTGAGATTAAGATCTCGTCCAACAAAAACACTCCAGTCCTTCCAATCAAATCCAAAGATGGTCTAATAAATTGATCTAATATACCATGTAAAAATCTTTTCCTTACTGTGGTCATGTTAGTCACGAATAAGACGGGTAAACCTAAATGATAACTTCCTGCCACAACCGCTGAAATCCTCCCATCGCTAATCACACAAGAAATCCTGTTTTTTCTCATTACTTCTTTTTCTTTATTAATGAGAGTCCCATATTTTGTCAAAATAATTTTCAATGTTGAAAAGAATGTTTTTCTAACATCGAATTTGCCTTCTTTTCCCTTTAATTCCCACTCTCTCGGGATTTTAATTACTCTGCATAACTTCTGACTCTTCAAGTAATCATAAGCATAACCATAAGAGCCAATAAAGACTTCACATCCTCTGTTCACCAACTCTTCTGCAACTGCTAAGGCGCGAGAAGAATGACCAAGTCCCTCTCCACAAACAGAGATGTAGATCCTGTGTTTAGACATACAATTATATGACTTTTTAAAAAAGTTAAAGTTTCTCAAAAGATTTTTGTATTTCTAATCCCAATTCTCTTTAGTGAAAACATGGAAGACAAAATCATAAAACAGCTGCATGAAAACGAAAAGAAGATTCTTAAAGCTTTGGAGAGGAAAGATCATGCAGGCGTTCAAGAACTGCAAGAGATGACTGGTTTGGTAAAGGATGCGATAGAAAAATCATCACTCTGGGCAAAAGTCAAAGGTGTCATCAGGATAAAAGAAGATGTTACTGAATACGTGGAATTGACTAAAGAAGGGTTAGAATACGTTAAAGAAGGGTTACCAGAAAGAAACCTCTTAAACCTTGTCAACGAAGGAGAAAGAAAAATAGACGATCTGAGAAAAAAAGTAAAGAGGTTTTCTGTTGGTTTAGTTTGGGTTAAGAAAAACGGCTGGGTTGAGATAAAAAATGGCCTTTTGAATATTACAGATAAAGGAAAGGAAATGTTAGACAAAAAAATTCCTGAAGAAAAAATTCTTTCTGATTTGGAATCTGGAAGAAAACTTGCGAGTAAATTGGATTCGAAGGAATTGGAAAAACTTAAAAAACGTGGTTTAGTTAGAATAAAAACGCTCAGTAAAAAAGAGGTTTCTTTGACTGATTTAGGAAGGAAGATACTACCTGAATTGGAGATAGAAAAAGAGATAGGACGGTTGACACCAAAAACGATAATATCAAAAGAGTGGAAAGAGAAAAAACTGAGACCTTATGATATCAAACTCCCAGGCCCAACAATATATCCTGGAAAAAAACATTACATGACTCAGATGATAGAATACATCCGTCAAATCTGGTTGGAGATGGGTTTTAAAGAGATGACTGGTCCTATCCTTGAAGTTTCATTCTGGAATTTCGACGCTCTTTATCAACCACAAGATCATCCGGCTAGGGATCTGGCTGACACATTCTATATAAAAAATCCTGAGAAGGGTAAGTTACCTGGAGAGGATATAGTAAAAGCGGTTAAAGAAACGCACGAATACGGATGGACTTGTAATTCAATTGGTTGGCAATACAAATGGGATCCTGAGTTTGCGAAGAAATGTATTTTAAGAACTCATACAACTTCTTTGTCTGCCAGGACTCTTTCTATTTTAAGGAATTCCGAGTTGCCGGCGAAATTTTTCTCTGTTGGAAGATGCTTCAGGAATGAAACTTTGGATTGGAAACATTTAGCTGAATTCTATCAAACTGATGGTATCGTGGTTGGAGAAGGGGTTACATTTCGTCACTTGTTGGGATACTTAAAAAGATTCTTCACAAAATTGGGTTTTCCAAAAGCAAGGTTCAGACCTTCCTACTTCCCTTACACCGAGATGTCTATTGAAATTGAAGTTTTCCATCCAGTTCACAAACAATGGTCAGAATTGGGTGGAGCAGGAATGTTCAGGTCAGAAGTCGTTAAACCTCTTTTAGGGAAAGATGTTCCTGTCTTAGCATGGGGTCCAGGATTTGGGAGAGCGGTGATGATGAATTATAACATCAAAGACATTCGTGAACTTTACTGGAATGATTTGAAACAATTGAGAGAAGCTAAGTTATGGGTTAAATAGGTCTGAACTTTAAGCCATAGTTTATTATTCCTTCTTTCCCATCCGTATAAATCCTTCTGAAGCATGCCTCAACTCTTCTTCCAATCTTCAAATCCTTTTCTTTCCAATCAACTATTTGTGAAGTTAACTTAGGTCCATCATCCAATTGTATTATCGCAACTGGATAAGGCGCTTCTTTCTCAAAACCTGATGGAGCTGAACGAACTATTGAGAAAGTCAAAATCTTTCCAGTCTTCTTCAATTTTATATCTTCCAACTTACCTTCTTTTCTACAAACAGGACATAAATACTTGGGTGGGTAGAATACATTACCGCAAGTAGTACACTTAGTTCCGATCAATTGATATCTGGTTTTAATCAAACGCCAGAACAATGGAACACTAGATTCATGACCCATAATATCACCTCGAAAATATATGAACGACAGCAGTAGCACCAGAACCTCCTACATTTTGTGTTAAACCAATTTTAGCATCTTTAATCTGTCTCTTATCAGCCTTTCCTCTTAGTTGTAAAACTATTTCAACTGCCTGCTTGATGCCTGTCGCACCGACAGGATGCCCAACTGCCTTTAAACCACCAGAAGTGTTAACAGGAATTCTTCCTCCTATTTCTGTTTCCTTTTCATCCAACAACTTTCCGCCCTCACCTTTTTTACAAAAACCTAAATCTTCTGTAGCCACGATTTCAGCTATAGTAAAACAATCATGAACTTCCGCCAAATCAACATCTTTTACAGTTATACCAGCTTGTTTATATGCTCCTTGAGCAGCCTTAACAGTTGCATCTAAAGTTGTTAAAGATCTTCTGTCGTGCAAAGCAAGTGTATCCGAAGCTTGACCAGAACCTACTATATATATAGGGTCATCAACGTACTTCTTGGCCAATTCGGCTTTACACAAGATTAACGCAGCAGCACCGTCAGTTATCGGTGAACAGTCAAAAAGAGTTAAAGGGTCGGATACCATCGTTGATTTTAAAACATCATCAACTGTTATCTCTTTCTTAAATTGAGCGATGGGATTCAAAGATCCGTTATGATGATTCTTGACAGCAACTTTAGCCATTTGTTCTCTTGTCGTCCCGAATTCAAACATGTGTCTTCTCGCAATCATAGCATAAAGACTTGGGAATGTTACTCCATAGTAAGCTTCCCATTCTTGGTCAGCTGCTCCCATCAGTGATGATGTCACTCCATCAGTCATCAAATCAGTCATCTTCTCTGCTCCACCAACCAAAATAATATCATGCTGATCTGATAAGATTGAGAACAAACCTTGTCTCAATGCTAAACCTCCTGAAGCACAAGCACCCTCAACACGAATGGCAGGAATCGATAGACCAAGTTCTCCTGAGACTAAAGCAGCAACATGCTCTTGTCCAACAAACCTACCGGCAGACATGTTTCCGAGATAAACTGCATCCAAATCCCTTCCTCTAATACCAGCATCTATTATCGCTTTAGTCCCTGCTTCTATTGCCAACTGTCTCAAATTCTTGTCCCAGTTTTCCCCAAATTCTGTTGTTCCTATTCCAATAATGGCTACCTTCATATGCCTCTCCTCAATCTTGTGTATTGTGCATACGTAACGTATTCTTTGTTATCAATATAATCCTGAATCTTCTTAACTTTCTTTCTCTTCTCTTCAATCAATTCTGTAATTTTTATACTGAAGGAATCACTACCCGCTCCCGAACCATAAGAAGTTATCAGTATTCTTTGTCCGGGTTTAGTCACATCCAGAGTTGCAGCCAAACCAAGCAATGATGAACCCGAATAAGTGTTACCAATCTTTGAAACGACAAAACCTGGTTCAAGTTTCTTTGGATCGAAGCCGAGCATCTTCGCAGCTTTTATCGGGAACTTACCGTTTGGCATGTGGAAGACAATGTAATCAAAATCAGAAGTTTTGAAACCGAGTTTATTCATCAATCCTTGAGTCGCAGATACAGTATGTTTGAAATATGCTGGAATGCCTGTGAATCTTCCACCATGGCTTGGGTATTCGATAGTGTCCCTCCTCCAGAAGTCAGGTGTATCAGAAGAACAAGAATAAGTGCCTTCTATTTCTGCAACAATACCATTCTTTCCTATGATAAATGCTGCGCCTCCTGCTGCTGCTGTGTACTCAAGAGCATCTCCAGGTTTGCTCTGAGCAGTATCTGATCCTATAGCTAAACCGAACTTGATATAACCTCCTTGAATAAGACCCATAACCATTTGAATGCCTGCTGTTCCAGCTTTACAGGCGAATTCTGTATCTGCTGCAGTAAATTCTGTGCCGCAGCCAATAGCTTCTCCGACTATTGTTGAGGTTGGTTTAACAGCATAAGGATGGGATTCTGAACCGATGTAGATTGCACCTATATCTTTAGGGTCTATACCAGCCATTTTCAAGGCATTTAAAGCGGCTTCTGTTGAGATTGTTGCTGTGTCTTCGTCTATTGAAGGAACAGATTTTTCCTCTATATTTAACCCATTCTTGATTGAATTAACATTACTACTCCAGACTGCCGCTATCTCTTCTACCTTAATCCTAAATGTTGGGACATATCCACCGTATCCTACGATACCTATCATACTCTTTTCACTATAACGTTAAAGTTTTAAATGCTTTTATATGGAGGTAAAAAGAAGGGGTTTTAAATTATTTACAAAATAGTCCTTAAATTGACCCCACTCTTCTCAAGATTATCCAATTCTTTCCAGCTGACATTAATGTGATCTTGAATAATTTTTATCTCTTTTTCTTTCAAGTGCTTGAACCTCTTTTGCATCTTCAGGTATTCATCAACAGGTTTTAACTCAGGATTCATCGTCTTCTTAAACTTCCCATCTTCTATCTCATAAAGGATCCACATTCCGGTTTGTACAGCCAATCTAGCCACTTCAATAGTCTTGGAAGAATCAAATCCCCAACCTGTTGGACATGGTGTATGGATGTGAATATATTTCGCACCTTTAATTGTCATCGCTTTCTTAATTTTTGTCTGGAAATCTTGTGGGTATGCTATACTTGCTGATGCGACATATTTAGAACCATGTGCTACAGCAATCATAGGAAGATTCTTCTTCCATTGTTTTTTGCCAATCGATACTAAACCTGCTGGAGTAGTCGTTGTGCTTGCTCCGAATGGAGTCGCACCAGATCTTTGAATGCCTGTATTTGAATAAGCCTCGTTATCATAAGTTATTATCATGATGTCATCGTCTCTTTCTAGTGCTCCACTCACTGCACCGAAACCAATATCAACCATCCCTCCATCTCCACCAAAGGCAATGACTTCTGTATGATCGTTCCCTTGTGCTTCTAATGCGACTTTAACACCAGCAGCAACAGAAGCGGCATTCTCAAAAACAACATGAATCCAAGGAACTTTCCAAGCTGTAAGTGGATATTGAGAAGAGGTAACTTCCAAACAACCAGTTGGTTCACAGATGATAACATCTTTACCAGTCGCTTTCAAAAGATACCTGGCCGCCAGAATAGAACCGCAACCTGCACAAGTCCTATGACCCGGTGATAATAAATCTTCGGTTACATTAACCATTTCACTTCACCGTCATTCATCTTCTTTGATTGTTCTACAGTTTTTTCAATATCTTTGCTTCTAATGTCTACACCACCCAAACCAGCTACGAACCCAACTACTTGAGGTCTTTTTTTCAGAGAATACAGAATATCGCGAATCTCGGAAAAAACACTGCCAGATCCAAGGCCCAGTGAAATATCTTTTTCGACAATGAGAACCATTTTCTTATCTTTCAAAGCTTTAATTAAATCTTCTTTAGGGAATGGACGATAACATCTTATCTTGACTAGACCAACATCCTTTCTTTTATCAACAACTTCTCTTATAGTTCCGACTACAGAACCCATCGAGAGTATTGCAAAATCTTTGTCATTCTTATATTCTTCAATCAAACCATTACCATATTTTCTCTTGAATTTTCTACCAAACTCTTCATTGACTTCTGAAACAATCTTTCTTGAACTGTCAATCGCTGATGATAATTCCTTTCTCAACTTGAAGTATGGTTCTGGATAGGCAAAAGGCCCTATAGTCATCGGTCTTTTAGGATCGAGAATAGCATGAGTCGGGTTATAACCAGGTAAGAATTCTCGAACCTCTCTCTCTCCAGGAAGGTCAACAGGTTCCATTGTGTGTGTTAAAATGAATCCATCCATACAAACCATTATAGGCAACAAAACTTTGTTATCCTCAGCAATTCTATAAGCCTGAATTAAAGTATCGGATGCTTCTTGAACAGTTTCAACATAGAGTTGTATCCAACCTGAATCTCTTTCTGATATTGAATCTTGTTGATCGTTCCAGATGTTTATAGGTGCGGATAAAGCTCTGTTTGCAACTACCATAACTAGAGGCAGCCTCATTCCAGCGGTTGCGAATAAAACTTCATGCATCAATGCCAAACCTTGTGAAGATGTTGCAGTGAATGTTCTGGAACCAGCTGCACATGCTCCTGCGACACTGGATATCGCTGAAAACTCCGATTCAACTTCCATGAACTTTGACTTCAATTTTCCATCCGCAACTAATTTGGCCAAACCCTCGACTATATGTGTTTGAGGAGTGATAGGATAAGCACTAATCACATGTGGCTTGCAAAGCACAACTGTTTTTGCTATGACTTCACTACCTTCCATAAAAACTCTAGTCATTTACTTAACCTCTTTTTCACTCTTTATAGCCTTTACAGGGCATTCGTTCACACAGATCAAACAGCCCTTACAGTAATCATAATCTATAACTGCTTTTCCGTTTTTTATCTCGATGCATCCTTCGGGACAGAACTGAACACAAATGCCACAACCTTTACAATTAATAGTAACCACAGGTCTAAAAGTCCTCCATGATCCAGTTTTCACTTCTTTTGAACTGCCTGGTCTCTTTATAACTCCGCCAGGTTCCAATTTATCCTCTGATTTTTTCATAAGTTTCTTTCACCGCTTTAATGTTATTTTCCGCGATTTTTTCAGGGAACTTTTCCTTTATGGCTTCGACTACAGAATTTATGTTAACAATTTCAATTGCGCCGACCAACGCCCCGATCATAGGGGTGTTGACAAAGGGTTTACCTATTATTCTTAAAGCAATCTCAGTGGCATCAACTATCCTAACTTTGGCCTTAGTTTTCAAGTCAACATTCTTATTAGTGTTGATGATTATCATCCCGTTATCCTTCAGACCTTCAGTGACATCTATTACGCCCATTAAAGTTGGGTCCAAAACAACGACATAATCTGGATTATAGATCTGTTCTCTAGTCCTGATGAATTTATCATCTATTCTCGTGAAAGCAACGACCGGTGCACCTCTTCTCTCAGTTCCGAAGAAAGGAAATGCTTGAGAATATTTTCCGTCTTTAAAAGCAGCCATAGCCAGAATTTCCGCACTAGTAACTACGCCCTGCCCACCCCTTCCATGGAATCTGATTTCCCTCATTACAACATCATGTTGAATTCTGTTTTTAAAAGTTTTTGTATATGGGAAAAACTTAAATTATTTATATTAGCAAAAGATTCATTATACGGGATGCGTTTGACAAGAGTTATAGGGATTGTTTCTGGGAAGGGTGGTGTAGGAAAAACCACGTTTTCAATAAACCTAGGAATAGCCTTGGGTAATTTAGGAAAGAGGGCGTTAGTTGTCGATTGTAATGTAACCACGCCACACTTGGCCTATTATCTTGGGGCAGAAAACTACTCTGTAACCCTAAACGATATCTTCAGAGAAGAAGTTGATGTTAAATTCGCTCCTCTCTGCCGTGAGGGTGTAATGTTCATTCCCGCATCCGAAGATTTAAGGGATATAATCAACCTTGACATCGGTAACTTGAGAAAAAACATAACCAAATTAGTAAACAATGGTATTTACGACTTCATCATATTGGATTCTGCTCCTGGTCTTGGAAGAGAGGCCTTATCTGTTCTTCATGCATGCGATGAAATAATATTCGTGACGACACCGACTATACCAACTTTAACTGATGTAACAAGGTGTGCTCAAGTCGCGAGTAGAATGGGACATAGAAAATTTAACATAGTCTTGAACATGGTTAGGAACAAGAGCTATGAACTTAAAGCATTGCAAGCAAGAAGTTTCTTCAGAACACCCATACTGGGTTCGATACCCTTTGATGAAAATGTTATGGACAGCACATCCCTAGGAATACCAATGATGTGGTATAAATGCAAATCTAAAGTATCAGACAATTACAGGGAAGTAGCTGCTAACTTGGCTGGTGTTAAGTATAAAAACCCTTCTTTTTTCCAAAAAATTTCTAGAAAACTGAAAAGACTTATTATAAAGGCTTAATATTCTACCTTAAATTTTTTAATTTGTGTTTATGATAGGTATTATAAGATAGATTAATGTTTAAGGATTGATGCCGAGGTCGCATAACCTGGTAGTGCGCAGATAGAAAGCGTAAGACTGGAGTCCCTTGCTAGGAATCCTGTGTCCCTTTAGGGACTTCTGGGTTCAAATCCCAGCCTCGGCGTATAACTTTTATAAACCGATTTCACTAATTTAATATTGATTAACATGGTGGGAATGGAAGAACTACTTTCAATGATTGGTCTAGGGACGTTAGGCGAATACACTTTTAACATAATAGCAGCATTGATAGTATTAGTTATCGGTTGGATAATAGGTAAGATATTAGGAAAGGTCACGAAAAGTATATTGAAAAAACTTAATGCAGATAAATATTTCAAGTTTGGTCGAGGTTTTGAAGTTAGTAAATTATTCCCGTTGATTGAATCATGGATCATTTATCTTTGGTTCATAAGATCTGCAGTTGGTATTCTGGGAGTCCCAGAATTGACTATGTTTTTTGTCGAATTGCTCGTGTTTCTACCAAAACTATTGGAAGCTATGATAGTAAT
>Ga0209636_10001805_pt1 | contig 21657 bp, 20 predicted proteins | sample DeeMarSWOR152_54_FD_187464 | JGI IMG/M metagenome (GOLD analysis project Ga0209636, IMG submission 187464) | Marine sediment microbial communities from White Oak River estuary, North Carolina - WOR-1-52-54 (SPAdes) (version 2) | ecosystem: Environmental > Aquatic > Marine > Intertidal zone >...
AATAAATAGAAATAGAAACTTCTTGGTTTTCAATATGAGACTATCATAACATCAATCATGCCGCAACGCCTTCACAGGATCGACCCGAGCGGCTCGATTGGCGGGGTACAAACCTGCGGCTAAACTCACCACAATCGAAAAAGCAACAGCGCCAAAAATCAGCCAGAGCGGAAAGTAGAAGAAATCCACTGGTGGCTCGCCTTTGGGAAGAAATTGGGAATTGGCGATCACATTGGCAATACGGGTAACGATCCATCCGAGAATCAGTCCGAAAAAAGCGCCAATCAAGCCGATGGTGGCGGCTTCCACAAAGAAGATCATACGGATTTCGTTTTCACTGCCGCCGATGGCTTTCATGATGCCGATCTCTCGGGTGCGTTCGAGAATGGACATGACCATGGTATTGATGATGCCCAGTGCCGCCACAAACAATGCCACCGTCCCAACAGCGCCCAACAGAGAATCCACAATCATAAAACCCCGTTTGATCTCCTCAAGCTGATCCGAAATCGAAAAGACATGGAGTCTCATTTTCTCGATGGTTTCCCTGACAGGTTTCATGTCTTCGATGCGTTTCACCCGCAGGTAAAGCGAACTATAGGTGCCCTCTTTTCCCGAACTGCCAAGTAACTCCCAGACGTTGGAAAATCCCAACCTCGGAATGTTTTGTGCGGCTTTAATCGGAGCAATAATCCCTCCTCTGAATTGATTATCCGAGAATGCGGACGATTTTTTGTGAATACCGCAGATTTTAAATTCTGTGATAGACTCGCTGAAAAATGACCTGCCCGAGTTCATTAGAAATTGCATGGGATTAAAAGCGAGTTGAGAACCATCCAGCACTGCCGAGACGATTTTTATGGATTTCCCAATAATGGAATCAGGATGAAGGGTCCTCATACCCCGAAGTGAATCTTCCAGCGTTAATTTTGTGGGATGCTCTGGATCCTGAATGAAGATATTCATTTTTTTCAGCGTATTCCAATCGATCACGATTAATTTTGACGTATCATCCCTAAAAAAATTGCCGAACATCAATTGATTGAATGGCTTCTTGTTACCCATCATGGCTGGCAGTGCCTGAAGCGTGGTTCGGGTATCGTGGCTGTCAATCTGAACTTTCACAGGAAAACGGATTTCAGGGAAAGCGATATCGACGCCAGGGATTTGCTGGATTGTCGTCAATGTCGAATCGGTCAACGGCGTGGCGGGTCGTTTCCAGGCTTCGGCAATTCCTTCAAAATTGCCTTCGGTCACTTGCTCGATATTAACTTCCTTTGATGTAATAAACATACTGGTGAACAGATCGTTCGCTTTGAAAGCATCGGTGATATTTTTCTGCATACCCGTACCGAATGAGACCATTGAGGTCAATGCTCCAATACCGATGACAACGCCGAGGGTTGTCAGCGTCGTTCGGAGTTTGGTGCGCCGCAGATTATCGAAGCCCAGTTCTATCAAATCCAATAACTTCATGCTATCCCTCCCCGTTGATCCTGGTGGACAATTTTTCCATCCAGTAAGTGAATCACTTTATGAGAGACCGATTCAGCGATCTCCTGCTCATGGGTAACCATCAGCACTGTCAAGCCATGATCTCGATTTAAATTCCGAATTAATCCGACAATCTCCTCCGAAGTCAGGCTGTCCAGATTGCCTGTGGGCTCGTCCGCCAGCAGCACTGCGGGATTGTTAGCTAACGCCCGAGCGATCGCCACTCGCTGCGCTTCTCCGCCAGACAGCTCAGATGGTTTGTGATGGAGACGATGCTCCAGACCGACCTGCGAGAGAAGCCCTTCGGCGATGGATTTTCTTTTTTGTCTTGGGGCGCCACCAAAAGTCAGCGCCAGCGCCACATTATCCAGCGCACTACGATAGGGGATCAAATTAAATGACTGAAAAACCATGCCTACCGAAAATCGGCGATGCTGTGCCAGTTCAGAACGTTTTATCCGGGTCAAATCTTTTTCTTTGAATAATATTTGCCCTGAAGTCGCCGTGTCCAGTCCACCGATCAGGTTCAACAGTGTCGATTTCCCTGATCCTGACCTGCCGGCAATGGACACAAATTCGCCTTGCTTCACTTCAAGCGAAACATTCCGCAAGGCAGGGATTGGGATGTTGCCTTTTTTGTAGGTTTTAGAGAGATTCGAAATTTTGAGCATGGCAAAGTGACTCCAATTTTTCCCACTGATTTTTAAACACCCGGATGATTTTTTATATTGATCAGTATGGTTTTAATATCTGTGGGAGATAAAAATAGCTCATGATATGTTTATCTTTGAAAATGATTCAATATTGAATATTTCGATCAGGTCTTTTGCTTTCACAGCCTCCACGATCATGATCTCCTCTTAATTTAAAATGCAAGCAACTCTAATTATATTTAATATAAAGAATTCATCAACAAAAATCAAATTAATTTAAAACAATTCATAAAAAATGTAGGACAAAATGCCATTTTGTCCTGCAAATTTACTTCTCCGCTATCACCAGCATCTCAAAATCATCCGTTGTCAACTTATCATCCCGATTGAATTGTCCGAGCTTGCAGCCGTGAATATCGATCTTTTTGAAGCTAAGCGATTTCAACAGCCAGGTAATTTCCGATGGTGCATAATATCTTTCGTTGCAATTGAGTACTTTTTTATTTCCTGAATCATCCTCGATTGTTATTGTCGAATATTCACGGAATGTCATTAAATTAAAAGTAAGCTCATCAGTTGTCGTTTCACCAGAATTCGCATTCAGAAAATCTTTGACGGAATGATATAATGGAAATAAAGCATTCAGCGTGGTAAAAATTAATTTGCCATTTTCTTTCAAAGCATTTGCTGCACACTGTAGAATATAAAAATTCATTTCATCGGTTTCCATCAGGGGAAATGCACCCTCACAAATCATGATGACTATATCAAATTCATTATCAAAATCCAATTCCCTGGCATCTTTTTGAAGGAAATTGACTTTCACACCAGCTTTTTCTGCTTTCTCTCTTGCTCTTTTCAATTGGGATTCTGATAGATCGACGCCCACGACTTGATAGCCTCGTTTTGCCAATTCAATCGCATGTCTTCCTGTGCCACAGCCAATATCCAGAATGCGTTTTGTTTTATCAAAATTAATTTCGTGTTCGATAAAATCGACTTCGCCGATGGTGCCCTGGGTAAAGGATTCTTTGTCGTAGGTTTCGGCATAGTTAGTAAAAAGATCTTCGTACCATTGTTTCATTTTTTTATTTCTCAATTTAGATTAAACTGTCAAAATGTTTTTACCTGATTTTAGCCAATCGGTCAGAAATTTACCCGTATGTGTCACCTCAATTCCTGCTTTTTCAAGTTCATCTGTTACGTTCAATCGGTCGCTGCATTCTTTACAAGCCATAACTTTAATTCCGATCTCAATCATTTCTTCCAATTCGCGCTGGATTTCTTTGTCTTCTGCTACAAGCTTTGCTGAGGAACCCCAAACGAGCAAAATGATTTCCTTCCACCATTCGTTTATTTTTGCATTCAGTGAATACATCAACACCATTTTTGTAGCGACATCTCTGTCTCCTGTTGTCCAGAGTATCAGTAATTGATCTTCTTTCATTTAACATTTTCCTTTCATCGTGAAACGGCAGACGTGAGACGACAGTAATTATAAAAATCGTCTCACATCTCACGTCTGCCATCTCTCCATTTTTAAAACAAATTCCATCACTGTATCTCTATTTTCAATCAAATCTTCAATCTTCGGTTTGACTTCAATATCTGGCATTATACCTCTTTCCCTGGTAAATCCATGAACATTAGTCCGATAGACGCATCTGGCACAATTTAAGATAATTTTCGTATTTGGCAACGTATAATTTTCTACACAACCATTACAAATATACGAACCCCCTGATTCTTCACCGATTAGTATTCCCAAGTTGTGATATTTGATCATCGAAATAAAATGCCCTGTTGTCGAAAAACAACCGCCATCGATCAGTATATATGCATTCCCCTTAAACTTCAGTGGATGTGGATCGATCGGCTTTTTCAAAGACCAATAGCCCAAAACGTGGGGTGGGAAATAAATAAAGGGAATATCGGTCAAATATGAAAGGATTGCAGTGGCATTCGGTGGATCACCACCGTCATTGTTTCTGACATCGATAATTAAATTTTGAATTCCTTTTTGATGAATGGATTCAAAAGCATTAGCTAAAAACTGCTGAAATTCCTTATTTGAGTAACCAATAAAATCCTTCACTATTAAAATTGCTGTGCTCAAACTATCAATCATCTTAAATTTAAACGGTACATACTCCCAATTTTCAGGGAACAGTTTCTTTTGGGCTTCGGCGATCTCTCCGTGTGTCAGCGCTTCAACGATAGTACACCTTGCCACGGTATCTTCTCTTGTCACGTAAGTCAAATCATAGTAGTTAGGAAATTCAGCATAGCCAGGAAATAAACCGTAATCGATCCGATTCATTTTCGCATATTTATATGTCTGGTTGAGACCATCTGAGTAAATGGTTTCAAGAAAGTTGATGATAATTTGAGATGTCGGGGTATCGTTTATCGATAAAATTTCTGCTCCCAGTGGGATTGCTGTATCCTGGCTATAATTTTTCAAAACATAAGCTTTACCGTCTTGAAAATATAATTTGAATGGAAAATATTTATAAATTTTATGGGCACTTTTCCAATACCCTTTCGGCAATTCAAGGTAAGTATGTCCGCAATTTGCTTTAGCAGCAATTCGACTCAATAAAATATAGAAATATTTCACCGACATGCTGCTGTCAATTAAAGCATAAACATTGTCGAAATATTGGTCTAAAGTTTCCTTCCCATGAAAATAGTAGAGGGCTGGATGATTGTTTTCTAATATTTTTCTGGTTTTGAGGAAATCCTGTTGGAGTTGTTTGATTGTAAATTGTTTTTCAGGATCATAAGAACTGTCTTTTAATAATGCTCGAAAAATTAAAATGATAACAACAAGAAAGATTATTGAAAATAAAAACCACTTTTTCTTCATAGGAGTGGACAAATAAATTTGTTAGAATTATTTGGGTTTTAGCTTTTTTAATATACGATAATGAAATGTTTTTAGCAAGAAGTTTTCTATGTGGATATTTTAAATAGAAAGTGGATTTAAGCTAGCGGAAGAAAAATAATATTTGCCCACTAAAAAAGCAGGTGTGATTACCCAACTTGTTCTTGATTAAATCTGGAATAGTTTTCGTGAGTTATAGTAATTTCACTAGCGCAGCTATAATTGCAATGCTAGCAGCTAACATTGCCCCAAGCCTGAGCGTAAACCTCGAAGAGAAATTGAGCGAATCCATTCCAGATGCTGGAGAGAAAGTCATCATCTTAACCTAATTTGAGTATAGCTTTTAGAGATGATTTTTTATCGCGTATGTGATGCCAAAATCATTGATGGTTGAAGCCCTCTTGCAGGATCAGAACATGCAGGAGGGTTCTTTTTTAATGGTAAAGAAGGCTTAATTTTCCCTTCGCACTTGAACATCAAATAAAATTTGCTTGCTTTTTAATTTTTATTTCGTTATTTTTGTAATCAGCTAAAGTTCATTGAAATTTCTTCAAAATTAAAACGGTGCCCGAAAATGGGATTTCGAGAGTGAGATAGATTGATAACTGATTTAAGCAAAACCTGAAGTCTTATCGATGATACATATCTCATAGATAAAAATGGTCACTTTCTCTATCTGATCCTCGGAATAGGGAATACGGTGAGAATCCGTTGCAGCCCCGCTACTGTAATGGGCTACGAAAGCCACAATATCAGCCACTGTCCCGAATTATCAGGATGGGAAGGCGTGGTGAGTAGGTTTGAAGCCCTGAGCCAGGAAACCTACCGTTATTTTGATTTTGGATTTTAGAATTTGGATTTCGGAATTGCGATATATATATCAATCACACAAAAACGAATTCCCAAAATCCAAATCCTGAATTTCTAATTCCAGTTAAACCTTCGAGGGTGAGGTTTGGAATTTTTTGGTTTTCAAAATCAATCCCAACTTTTCAGACGAAGGTTGGGATTTTTTTATATAAAAAATTCCCTATTATTCAGCTTATTCTCGATGGTTCTAATTAACCAAATCTATCAATTAAAAATCGGGAGTAAAGGAACGATATGAAAAATTATTTGAAATCATTCGCTATTCTCTTGCTGCTCGTCTTTTCAATTCAATTTGTTTATGCCGCAACAGGGAAAATATCGGGATATGTTTTCGACAAAACGACTAATCAACCTATCCCCGACGCAAATGTGATCATTGAAAATACTAATCTTGGCGCCGCTTCCAGGGACGGTGGTTTTTATTTTATTGAAAATATCCCCCAGGGAAAATATGATATCGTGGTTAAAGTCATCGGTTATGAAATGGAAACAAAGAAAGATGTGATGATCGCTGAGAATACAGTTGTTAATTTCTCATTAACTCCTACTGCTATTGAATTCGATCCGATTATCGTTACCGCCACGCTCTCGGATCATCGACTGTCTCAAGTTTCGGTTGCTTCTGAGGTGTTGACGCAGCCTCGGCTTAGAGAAAGGGTAGGCAGCACCGTCGGTGAAGCGATGGTATCGGTTGGTGGTATTTGCTTTAATAGTTATGATGGTATCGCAGGCACGCATGTCCCGTCTATTCGTGGTTCCAATACGGACCAGGTAGTTGTCTTGCTGGATGGCTTGCGGTTAAACACAGCACAGGGCGGTGGTGTCGATCTCAATCTGATCCCAGTCTCGGTTATCGAGAAAATTGAGGTGGTTCGTGGCGGTCATTCAACGCTAATGGGATCAGATGCCATCGGCGGCACTATTCAATTATTTTCAAGGGAATCCATCGGGCTGAAAGGCTTCTCGTACGGTATCAATACGACGATTGGTTCATTCGGGACAAAGACGTTAAACCTCAGCGGATCGCATAAAATCGGAGTGCTCTCCTATTTTATCAATTATAACCAAACCCAGACGGATGGCGATTTCACCTATAAAACTCCAGATAAAACCGAAAAACAAACTCGAGAAAACAATGATTATAAAGGCAACAATTTATTTGTTAAAACCAACCTCGATCTTAGTCCCAACAACAAAATCAACATTCTTTTTCATAATTTAACCGCTAAAAAGGGCATTGCAGGATCGGTTAACATCAGTCCCTGGACAGGACAACCGTTACTAACGCCAAATGCAAGGGCAGAAATGACCCGACGGCTTTTTTCCGTCAAATCTGAAAATCAGCTCTCAAATCGTTTCCGCCTTGAGGGACAAAGCTATTACCAGACCTATGACTACCATTATACCGATCGCGATGCCTGGGTAGCGACAGATGACAAACACGAGAATTCTGCTATTGGGCTGAACCTTCAGGCACAGGTGTATGTTAGTTCTCACCTTAATTTAATTGGTGGGGGCGAGTTTCGACAGGACAGATTAAAAAGTACCAGGTTCAAAGTAGATGATCGCCATTCGCAGAGCCTTTATGTGCAATCTGAAATCAACTTTCCATTTCAGCTTTTTGGAATAAAGACAAAATGGACGTCCGTTCCTGCCATACGATGGGATAACTTTTCCGATGTTGCAGCTCAAACATCCCCGAAGTTCGGTTTATTGGTAACGACGGGTGATGAGATCAGTTTAGGCTTCAGGGGAAATATTGGTAAATCATTTCGTGTACCAACTTTTGATGATCTCTACTGGCCTGATGAAGGTTGGGCCAAAGGTAATCCCAACTTAAAGTCAGAGACCAGTACCAATTTCGACTTCGGATTATTTTTGAACAAAAAGTCCTTGCTTTTCTTGCAGGGAGAAATAAATTGTTTTCACAATAATGTAGAAGATTTAATTCAATGGGGTGCTGACAATGCTGGAATCTGGATGCCGATGAATATCGGTAAGGTAAAGATAATGGGGATTGAAACTGGATTTAATTTCCGTTTACCCGGGAACGTTGCTTTTCTTGAAGTATTTCAAACCTGGATGAAAGCAACCGACGAAACGCCCAATTCTCAAAGCAAAGGGAAAAGTTTAATCTATCGCCCTGATAGTAAATTGGATGTTCTGTTGGGCAGTAATTGGGGACAGTTCGCGGTTAACTTAAATTACAGGGTTGTCAGCAAACGATATACTTCAGCAGATAATTTAACATCGCTTTCAGACTATAATCTTCTGAATGGAAATATTGGATATTCCATTTCAATAGCTGGTTTCGTTGTTGATGCGAAATTGCAGATTCTGAATATTCTGAATAAATCAATTTATATTTATGATGGCTATCCATTCCCAAGCAGAGAACTCCGTTTTAGTTTGGGGATTAATTACTAATTCAAAAATAAAGAATTCAAATCAAAATCCATGAAAAAAATATTTATCATCATATTTCTTGTAAGTCTAATAACCTCATTGGGAATTATTTATTATCATCAGGCGATCAAACCGTCTCAGAACATGGTAAAAAATCATGATAAGCCCTATCAGCGGATCATCTCGCTTTCGCCCAATATTACGGAAATTCTATTTGCGTTGGAATTGGGTGAAAAAATTGTTGGCGTTACCCGATATTGCAACTATCCACCTCAAGCTAAGAAAATAGCAAAAGTTGGTGGATATCTCGATCCGAATTATGAGGCGATTCTGAGACTCGAACCCGATGTGGTCATCACCTTGCCTGAGTTTGAGGAAGTAAAGAATTTTTTATCCGAATTAGGGATAAATTATCGAATCGTTAATAATAAGACGATAGCAGATATTTTAGCCAGTATCAAATACCTTGGAGAGGAATTGAATGCTGAAAACAAAGCCAATGAGATTTCAGGTGAAATTAATTCAAAGATGGCTCAAATAACGGAAAGGACGAAGATTTTACACCGTCCCAAAGTCTTAATTTCCGTCGGCAGATCATTGGGATCAGGAGTATTAGAAGAAGTCTATATAGCAGGGAAAAATACTTTTTACGATGAATTGATAAATTATGCAGGTGGGAACAATGCTTTTCAGGATGAAAAAATCGCATATCCTATGTTATCGGCTGAAGGGATTATCAATATCAACCCTGAAATCATCATCGATCTGGTTCCCGATTTCGAGAAAAAAGGACTGGACGAATCAGTGATAAAAAAAGGGTGGGAAAGAGTATTTGAAGTCGATGCGATAAAAAACAATCGCATTCATGTTTTAGGTCAGAGTTACACGGTCATCCCGGGACCACGATTTGTGTTATTACTTGAAGATTTAGCTCGAATTATTCACCCTGAAATATCCTGGAACGATTGATGAGCAATATCATTATTGAAATAGAAAATTTATCGCTTTCAATCTCCAAAAAAGAAATTCTGAAGTCCATTTCATTTCAGATTTTTGAAGGGGATTTCCTGTCAATTATCGGGCCCAACGGTGCTGGAAAAACTACTCTTTTAAAATGCATGATGCGAATTAATTCAGGCTACGAGGGAACAATTCGGTTCAGGGGGAAATCGACTCATAAAATGAGTCAAAAAAGTTTAGCCAGACAAATCAGTTATGTACCGCAAAGTAATGGTCGCATCTTTCCGTTCACGGTTGAGGAATTTGTGATGATGGGGCGCTATCCACACCTGAGTCCTTTTACATCTTTTAGTGTGGAGGACAAAGATGTGGTAAGTAAAGCGCTACACCTCACAAAAACAGAACATTTAGCTCATCGGCAATTGAACACGCTCAGTGGCGGTGAAAAGCAGATTGTGTTTATTGCAGCCGCGCTGGCACAAGGCGCAAAGATTATGCTTCTCGATGAGCCGACTACCTTTCTTGATCCCAAACATGAAGCTGAAATTTATACGATTTTGAAAAAATTAAACCGTGAACTGGGAATGACCATTGTTTCGGTTACCCATGATATTAACAGTGCAGTGCTGCAAAGTGATCGGATCATCGTGCTGAAAGATGGGAATGTGATGTTCATTGGAGATGCTCAGCATGTAATGGAGAATAGGATTCTGGAACGAGCTTATGAAAAGTCTTTCACATTTCTTGACCATCCCAAAACAGGGCAGAAAATTATTGCGCCAGAGGTTGCTGAGCCATGAAACAAAGAAAATATATAGTGCTGCTGATATTATTTTTTTTGGCGATTGGAGTCTTTGCGTTGGCTCCCTTCTTGGGGATGGAATCCATTTCAATCGAAACAATTCTCAAATCCAAAGGGGATGTGAAAGCCGATATTTTTTGGAAAATCAGGCTGCCGAGAGTTATTGCTGCGTTTTGTGCTGGAGCAGTACTTTCCATCAGTGGTATGGCATTTCAAGCCATGTTCAGGAATCCATTAGCGACGCCTTTTACTTTAGGAGTATCAAGCGGAGCTGCCTTTGGGGCTACACTCTATTTAAAGATTGGGTTAATTTTTTCAATTTTTGGGATACAGGGTCAGTCGCTGTTTGCATTCATTGGAGCAGTTACATCAATCATCTTTGTCTATGGAATCACTAAAACAAAAAAAGGCTTTTCAACTGCCACCATGCTTATCGCAGGCGTGGCGATCAATTTTTTCTTTTCAAGTCTAATTTTATTTCTCCAATATTTAAGTGATTTCGCCGATTCATTTCGCATCATTCGCTGGCTCATGGGGGGATTTGAAATCGTGGGTTTCCGTCCGGTGTTAACGATTTTACCTTTTTTCGTTATCGGAAGCGCTATTGTATTTATTCTAATTAATGAGTTAAACTTGCTAACTCTTGGTGACGATATTGCTCTGAGTCGTGGTGTCGATGTTAAAAAAGTTAAAGCGGCACTTTTCTTTGCAACATCATTTATGGTTGGTGGTGTCGTATCGACATGTGGACCCATCGGTTTTATCGGCATGATGGCGCCACATATCTGCCGTTTGTTGATCGGCGCAGAACATCGATTCCTTACCCCAGCGAGTTTTCTTTTTGGGGGAGCGTTTTTAGTATTCTGTGATACGCTATCAAGAGTACTTATTGCGCCCGCTGAGATTCCTGTTGGAGTGATTACTGCGCTTCTTGGTGGGCCATTTTTTCTTTGGCTACTGTTGAGTGGATCTTCGGAAAGGAGCATTTTTGGATAGGTTGTAAAAAACGTGAAACCTCAGATGTGAGACGAAAATCTTTGCTTCTCAGGTCTCATCAATTTGAACTATAATTCCCAGCGCAGCAAGCTGCAAAGGTAAAATAAAACACAGAAAGGTACAAACACAGACACTAAATTTTTTTTAGATTTATTTTTCTGTGTTTGTTCCTTTCTGTGGTGCTATATCATGTTTTTAATTTTCTTGCCAAAAAAACAAAGAGTTGACTTGTAATATTATAGCGCAGCAGAAAGCTACAAACAAACTTTCTTCAAAAATTTTTGTTAAAATAACAAAGTTTTTGGGTATAATAGCATAATCCAGTATATAACAATGAAACTAATAAACAATTAAGGACTTCTATTGTGCAAAAATTTTATGTGATAAGCTGCCATGTCCTCTGGCGAGAACTGTGTCACTTTGCTTCGATTTCGAAAAATGTATTCAATTTTCAATTTTTAAAACAGGGTCTGCATGACACTCCAGATATTTTACGCCAGCAAGTGCAGGGAGCAATTGATAACCTCAATTGCGATTATTCAGCGATATTGATTGGCTACGGTTTGTGCAGCAATGGACTCGTCGGTATTCAGGCGCGAGGTACGCAATTGGTGATTATGCGGGGACATGATTGTATTACGTTTCTGCTTGGTTCGAAAAATCGGTATCTAGAATACTTTGATCGAAATCCAGGTACGTACTGGTACAGCCCAGGTTGGATTGATACGACACTGATGCCAAGCAAGGAACGACTTGACCAAATCTTTCAGCAATACAAGGAAAAATACGGAGAGGAAAACGCTGAATATTTGATGCAAATTGAACAACGATGGATTCATGATTATTCCAAAGCAGCTTATGTTGATTTAGGTTTTTATAATACCCAATCCTACAAGGAATATACAAAAAGGTGTGCTAATGAATTATCCTGGAAATATGATGAACTTATAGGAGATCCAAATCTTATCATGAACTTTCTTGAAGGAAATTGGAATTCAGAAGATTTTTTGATCCTGCAACCTGGTGAGAAGGTGGTCGCCAGTCATGATGATAGAATAATAGTCATGAGTAACAAATAACTACCAGCAGATAAAAACAATCCAACAGATAATATATTTAAAAAATTCCAAGTGACAAATAATAAATTCCAAACTTTATGTTTTCAAATCTTGATGGTTTAATTGAAATAATCATTATTTAATATCAGTTGGGTTGTTTCTATCAAATGATTTTTTTACCCAAACAAATCCCCTTGATCCTTAAACTTCTCCTTTCTCTCTTCGGCCTTTTTCTGTCGTCTCATCTCTTCAAGTTGTTCTCTCCTTTTTCGTTCTTCCAATTCCTCTTGCCTTTTTTGTTCAGCTAATTGGGCTTCAAATTCTTTGGATTCTTCCTCATCCATCAAAGTAACTTCAGTTATTTTATCTTTGAGCCATTTTTTAGGCAAAATAAATCCCTCAGGCGTTTCGACAAATTCAAACATATCCGATATTTCTTCGCTGCAAAGACCTTTTTCGCCCATTGAAATGTTGCAGGCGCTTTCAATCAGCGTGGCTTTTTGACTGGCTGTTGATTTACTCACCTCGAAAAAATCTCCAATAGTATCAGCAGTTAGATAAAATGGATTTTCCCTATCAAATAGAAAATTTAAACGGGCAATAACATAAACAATGGCTGCCGCCCAGATTTCTGCTCTGCCACGAGTGATTGAAATAACACGTTTGCGCCCCAATTTTTCAAACAAGTTCATGATATAGCCTGTTAATTCCTCATTCAGGTGTTCTGTACAAAAAGGTATGAGCAAATTTCTTATTTCATTTAATCGTTGTGTTTTATCATCCTTAGACATAATTGACTCCTGAAAAAAAACGAATATCGAATTTAGAATTCTGAATTTAGAAGTGCTTAAATCGAAATCAATTCGACATTCGATATTCGGTGTTCGATATTCTTGATTCAATTATATATTTTTCTGTACCTCTCTTAATCTATATTTAACAATAAGTTAAAAACTCGATATTTTAAAATATTTGGAGTGAAATCCTATCCGATAAAAAAAATTATATCCGTTGGGTTGTTTTCCGCCTGGGCGGATTGGAAAAATATCTAAAAGTTGAATAATCTAATTAAATCACGACATCAATCCCAATCGGGCAATGATCTGATCCTATAATCTCTGGCAAAATATAAGCAGCCTTCATGTTGTCCTTTAAATTTTCACTCACGTAAAAATAATCAATTCGCCAGCCAATATTCCTCTCTCTAGCTCGTGACTTTAAATCCCACCAAGTGTATTGATCAGGTTCCTGATTGAACATTCGAAAGGTATCCACATAGCCATGGCTCAAAAATTTATCGATCCAGGCGCGCTCTTCAGGCAAAAATCCTGAGACTTTTTCATTTTCCTTCGGCCGAGCCAGATCGATCGCTTTGTGGGCAGTATTAACATCGCCAGTGACCACAATTTTCCTGCCTTGTTGTTTTAGCTTATCCACGTACTCCAGAAACGCATCGTAAAAATCCATTTTGTACTGAAGTCGTTCTTTCGAGCCTTTACCATTGGGGAAGTAAATATTGAACAGCACAAAATCCTCATAGTCGGCGATTTGAATTCTGCCTTCGTTGTCAAATCGCTCAATACCAAAGCCTGTCATTATATTTTTCGGTTCTTCCTTGGTGTATAGTGCGATACCACTGTAACCTTTTCTTTCGGCAGATGAAAAATAGGAACGGAAGCCTTCAATGGTTATTATATCAGCAGAAAGCTGTTCTGGTTGAGCTTTGGTCTCTTGAACACAGAGGATGTGGGGTTGTTCTTTAAATACATCTCCAAAATTCCCTTTTCGATGGACAGCACGGATGCCGTTGACGTTCCAGGAGAGTATTTTGATGGTTTTCATCTATTAACCTCTCAAGATTTGTGATTGAAAGATATTTTTTATCAAAATTGCGAATCATGATTTATCCTATTGCCACCAATTCAGATATTCGCACATCTTCAACACCGATCTTATCGTCAACTAAATAAAGAAAATGACTGAGCGGTGATTCAGCGATTAGTCTTTTCACTTTTTTTTGAATGTCTTCAGGGATACGACACAATTCCTCTAAAAGCAATTCAGGCAAAGTTAATAATTTTGAATACGCTGTAACTACAAATCCAAGCGCATTATGGAATGAAGCATCACAAAAAATCGTAATTTGATCTGTTAAACCGATACCAGTGCGATTGCCTGGTTTGCCAAGAGTAAATTGTACTTCTAATATATCCCCTTCTTCGTCATAAGAGATTTTCATAAATTCCAAATTTTACCAAATTATTCAACAATATTCCACTAACTTAAACTATAACAAACTGTCTATGTTTCTAAAATCTCGGGAAGAGAAATGACAATTTACTTTAATTTTGAGCAAAGTCTTTTGATCTTATATTGAGCTATAATAACTTGTCATATATCTGACATTTTCTAATAAATTTCAAATTTTTTACTTGTATTTGTCAGTTTTATTTCTTATATTGAAACCATTAAATTTGCACTTATTCCTTTTCCTTATTAATTGAAAAATACAAGGTGAGAAATCATGCCTGACAAAGACATCTTTGATTTTGAATTCGGAAAACGATGGAAAAAACCTGCAAGGGAAATCAATAGAGGAATTAATCCTGCAATTGCAGCAATTAATGTTACAAAATCTTTAATGCATTATTTAGAAGAGTTAAAAATTATATCAGACATGCGAAAACTATACAATATTGTAAATGATTATATTTGGTATACTGATTTTAAAAATAAGATCACTTTTTTTAATAAATTAAGAGATTTTGAGCGTAATTCAAAAAATCGAGATAGCTCAATTATTCTTACTGAAACTTGTAAAAAAATCTTTATCAATTTAGAATATGAAATGAACAATAGTGATATCAGTCAAATGAACCTTTTTGCCGTAAAAAATTTTTCATTTAAGGAGTTCGTAATCAATTGCTGCAATAATATATTAGATCGTGAATTTCATAGTAAAATGAATTCTTCAAATGAAACTAAGATGGATCGCATGTGGAATGATATAGAATATAAAAATAGTTATCATGAAGCTTTAAACAATTATATTAAACAAGTTGCTGTAAAGTTGGAAAAAAATCCATTTTTAACAAAGATACATAGATTTAAAAGAGATAAGGAAAAACATAAAAGCACTGAAGAAATTTTGCATCTCCCAATCGAATCAATTTGAGGAATGTTAACATGAGTGCTGATTCAACAGTTGGGGATTTAAAAAATCCAAAATATGATATCATTTTTTCGAAAGAATTTCATTGTGTTCAGGTTAAACATCTCAATTCTGGAATTCAACGTCAATTTGTTCAAAAATTTCATTTTGACAATCGAAATTATGAAAGGGCATTATTCAAAAATTTACCAGATCGATTTATTGATCTCTTAGAGATTGCTAATAGCGTTTTTTTAGCAGATCGACTATCTTTAAGAAAGCCAATCGGATTTAAAACCAATAACTATCGTTATTGGAAACGTGAACTTATTTTAAATTTGTATTTGCGTGATATTACGTTTTGGCAAAATCCAAATGTTATTGAAAAATTGAAACAAGTCTTGGATTATCTTACTGAAGATCATTGGATTATTAATCTCAATTCTAAACCATCTTCATCCAAGCAACTTAACTTTGATTTTTATCATCTAAAAAATACCTTTACAGCATTATTTAGTGGAGGGCTTGATTCTTTTGCAGGTATAACGAGCCATTTGAGTGAAAATAAGTATGAACACGTCTATTTATTATCTGTTGTGACAAATAAGCGAATGAAAGGAGTACAGAAATCACTTACTGATACTTTTGCTAAAAAACTAAATACTAAAATTTTCTATGTTCCCATTTTCTTGAACTTGAATCAGAGAAGCTTACCAGGAAGTGTACCAGAGCACTTTGAGGAGAAAACTCAGCGTTCTCGTGGATTTCTTTTCACAGTTTATGGAAGCGTCTTCTCAATGCTTGCTGGGAGTAACATTTTGGGATTATTTGAAAATGGTATTGGAGCAATAAATCTTCCAATGGTAAATTTCCAAATTGGAACTGATAATACACGTTCTGTAAATCCAATTTTCTTGATCGAAATTTCCAAATTATTGAGTGAAGTTTTTGATACATCCTTTGAAATTAAAAATTTTGCTCAATGGCTTACTAAAGCGGAACTATGTAAAAAATTGAAAAATTCACCTTTAAGAGAGGATGTAAACAAAACAGTTTCTTGTGATGGAAGTTTTTCTCGTCGAGTGAGACGTAAAACACAGTGTGGAATTTGTACTTCTTGCCTACTACGGAGACAAGCATTGGCTGCTGCTGAACTTAATGATATTGATTTAAATGACAATTACCAATTTGACATTTATCGCTTAAGTACGATTAGGGAAAGAAAAAGACTATCTCAATTTAAAGCAATGCAATACCAGATATCCAAAATAAAATCCTGTTTAGATAGAAAAAATGCTTGGTTTGAATTAGCTAAATCATTTCCTAATCTAGAAGAAATGAAATTGAGAGTTTGTGGTTCTTCAAAAAATGAGCAAATTTTATTTCAAGAAAAAGTACTAAATCTTTACTCAAAATATTTAAACGAATGGAATAAATTTAAAAGTCTGTTTCATTAATAAGGATTCAAATTGAATAAAATAATAAGCAAATAGGAGTGGAGGATATACTATGAGGGAAATACTAAAATTAGTCAGTCAAGAAGAGTTGGGTAGAAAATTACAACATCTTCGAAAAGCTCGGGGATTAACCCAACAGGAAGTCGCTGATCGCTTAGCAATTGCACGCACAACTTTAACCGCAATCGAAAAGGGCGAACGCTTAATCCGTCCTGACGAGCTCATGGATTTATCTAAACTTTATAATGAGTCAGTCAACCGCTTGTTGCGTCAGGATGTAAATGCGGAACCATTTGTTGTTCAATTTCGAGCGGCACTTGCACAAACCGATGAATCCGATTTAGAACAATCTATTCAAGAATTTCAAAAATTATGTGAAGATTATCAATATCTTGAAAAAATTACGGAGACTCCTTTATCTGTTAAATACCCCATTGAGTATGAAATTAGAAATCTTGACCCAATTAGAAGAGCCGAAGACATTGCCAGTCTAGAAAGAAATCGCTTGGGTTTAGGCGACAGCGTAATTACAAATCTGAAAAATCTATTAGAAAATGAAATTGGGATTCGAATATTTGGCATGCCGCTTCCTTCTAGAATAGCTGGTCTTTTCGCTTTCACGGAGGAGTTCGGGGCTTGTATTGCAACGAATACGAAACATCCAAATGATCGACAACTAATGAGTTCGATTCATGAGTACGCCCATTTTCTGACTACTCGTTCAAAAGCAGATATTGTGATTCTCAGGACAAACCCAAGAATGTCAGCCATCGAGCGCTTCGCAGATGCTTTCGCCCGTTATTTTCTCATGCCATCAAGCGACCTGCAACGTCGTTTCCATGAAATTAAAAATTTAAAAGATGGAAATGTTACTGCTGCCGATTTATTGGCGCTGGCTGATTTTTACTCCGTCTCATTTCAGGCACTTATTTTGAGATTAGAAGAACTGCGACTTTTGCGTTCAGGAACCTGGGATAGGTTAAAAAATGAAGATTTTCAAGTTCGAAAAGCACAGGAGATTTTGGGGATTAGATCAAAAATTGGAAGTAGTCAATATGAATTGCCATATCGTTATCGGGCACTGGCTGTTCAGGCTTATAATAGTGGGGACATTAGTGAAGGACAATTAGCTCGGCTGCTCAGAACGGATCGAGTTCGGGCTCGGGAAATCGTTGAGAAATTTATTTCTCGTTATACGATTTCAGATGACGGAGAAACCTTCCCTATAGTGTTTGATTCACTTTCCCAACCAATTGCTGAAGTTTTACAAGCAGTATCTGGGAGGGAATAATGACTGAACCGACTGCTATAATTGATGCCTGTTCTTTGATAAATTTTTATGCTTCGACTTTTCTAGAATCGATTCTTAAAAATTCACCATTAAGATTTTATATTGTTGAACAAGTAAAAAATGAGAGTCTGTACATTCGAAAACCAGATGAATCGGAAAGGGGTTTTGATTATGAACCGATTAATCTTGATCAATATCTTAAATCAAATCTTTTAAAGTTAGTTAAGCTAGAAGCAGAAAGCGAAAAAAATCTATTTATAAATCTGGCTGATCAGCTTGATGATGGTGAAGCTGCAACACTTGCTATCGCAATCAGTCGCAAGATGCGGGTTATTACAGATGATAAAAAAGCGATTCGCATTTTAAGACAGGATTTTCTATCTGTTCATTACTCAATGACTCTGGATATTATTAAAGAATGGAGCGATAAAAATTTTATCGAAAACGACGAACTCAAAAAGGCTCTCAATAATATTTTAATCCGTGCGAACTATCTTCCACCCAAAAAGCATCATCTGTTTAATTGGTGGAAATCGATTTTAGAATCCGGTTAGTTCGGAATAATTAAAAAAATTGGGTCAATTTAAAGATTCAGAAAATTTTGTTGCTGGATTATATTTTAAAATTTAAATCCGTCATCTGTTCACTCATCTCCCAAAGCTTCTTCCTTACATCAGGATTATAACTAATGCTTGCTGATCTTGTTTCTCTTTTTTCCACAAAATATTTTCCAGTGACGTTTTCCAACTCTGGCGCCGTAGTCAGATAAACTGAAGTTTTTGAACCTTCGGAAACGGGTCGTCCGCTTGAAAAATTCATTCGCAATAGCTTCGTATTGATCATTCCAGGATGTAGACAATTCGCCGTCACACCCATTCCTTTTAATCGTTCAGCTAATTCATAAGTAAACAGAATATTGCATAATTTAGAGAGGGAATAGGCTTCCCATCCATCGAAGTACTTTTCTCCATGAAGATTATCGAAATCGATATTTGAAGAATGCGCCATTGAGCTGACGTTTACAATTCGACTTGGAGCGTTTTCAATCAGCAAATCAAGCAGCAGCCCTGTCAACAGAAAATAAGCCAGGTGATTGATTGCAAAAGTCATTTCATAGCCATCCTCAGTGATTTTTCTCCGCTTTTCAATAATCCCCGCATTATTAATCAACACATTGAGTTTTTCATGTTTGGACTTGATTTCGTCTGCCAAATTTCGAACCTGGTTCATTGAAGATAAATCAGATACGAAAAATTCTGAGCTATCATTTCCAGTAGCATTTTTTATTTCTTTCACCGTTCTCTTGCATCGTCCCTGGTCTCTGCCATGAATCAGGACGGTTGCTCCCATTTTTGCCAGATCGAATGCGGTCTGTTTCCCGATACCATCGGTTGATCCTGTCACTAAAATAATTTTATCCTTCATATCAGTTGTGTTTAGGGAGTGAGATAAAATAAGTTACACAGTATGGTTTTATAAGCCTTTATTTTTTCAAGGCCGACAAAATACAAATAAAAAAGTTTTTTATCTCACTCCCTTAATCTCCCGCTGCAAAATACTTTTCACTTTTTCAATTTTTGATGTCATTCGAGACTTATCGCCCTTACGATAATCGACTTTGATAATCGTGGTGATTCGATTGCTCTGTGGCTCCAAAATTTTGAAACAACCAGAAATCACGCCGAATACTTCATCCCAGGAACCTTCCAGAATTGTCCCCATTGGTGTGAGTTGATAAGTTATCCCGCTTTTATCGATATGATCGATGATTTGAGAAACGTATTTGCTAACACTTTCTCCTTTGTCGGTAGGATACATTGAAAATTCTGCTAAAACCATTTTTTTCTCCTATTCAAGGATATCGAGTTTACTTAATGAATAGTTTTTAATTAAATGTGGATTAATAAAAAGTGAAAATCCCAAGCCACATTTTCCAAATACCAAATAAAATACAAATTACAATTCTCAATGACCGAAACAGATTTATCAACCTTCTAATTTTAGTTTTGAGCGAGTGGCTTAACAATAAAACTTATATTCTGAATATTTGAAAATTAATTACTTGGAACTTGTGATTTATTTGGAATTTGTCATTTGGATTTTGGAATTTAAAAAAAATTCGTTCCAATCCGCAAGTCTACCTTTTTCCTCAATTTTCAGCTTTTCAAAAAGTTATTTTAAATTTTAATCTATTGAGATTTTGTAAAAAAAGCAAGCAAATTATAAATTGATTTTAGATTTGATGAATATCCGGTGGGATCTCATCCTCATTTGGGGAGTTATTTGTGTTTCTCTTTTACAAACGCTAACAAGAACAATGATAATATTGTGAGACATATTGAGCAATATAGCGGCATGAAAATATTTATTTTTTCCCATAATATGCCAGCAATAAACGAGGCTGGTAACGCACAAATACCAATAACCATTTGAAAACCGCCTAATACGCTGGCTTTATATTGTTCAGGTGCAAGTTCAGCAACAAAGGTTTTCTGGACAGGTTCTAATGCACCTTTATGTAGACCGTATAATATAAATGTCAGAATAATTATAATCCTGTTTTGAATAAAAATAAAACACAAACACACTAAAGTCCAGAAGAAAAATGATAACATGAGCACTGGTTTTCTGCCAATCTTATCTGCCAGTTTTCCGAATGGCAGGGAAAAAATAGAAGCAACCGCGGAAAAAATTAAATAAAGTACTGGAACATAAGAGATTTGAAAACCGAATTCTTTTGCGTAAATTAATAGGAATGAATAGCTGAAAGAGCCTAATGCGAATAGTGAACTTAACAGCAGAAATCGTTTAAGATTGTTATCCAGATCAGTTAGCTTGATTCCTTTATAAATTTTAAATTTTTTCGTTTTTCTTTCTTTAATGAAGGATAGAATAAGTAAAGCACCAACCACGGTAGGTATGGCAGCCAGCAAAAAAAGCTTCCTATAACCCAGCAATCGAAACAGCAGAATGCAAACAAGTACCCCGCATACGGCTCCCAGATTATCCATCATTCTCAATAAGCCAAAATTTTTACCTCTGTTTTCTCTGGTCGAAACATCTGCGATAATAGCATCCCTGGGGGCACCTCTAATTTTGCCTGAGCGATCAAGAATTCTAAAAGGGATCAAATGTTGCCACACAGTGGATAGGGCGTAACCAATCCTTGAAATCGCTCCGAACAGATAGCCTGTCCAGATAAATATTTTTCTTTTTCGAATTCGATCTGACACATATCCCGAAATAGCCTGGGAAATAGAAACAATGGCGTCTCCCAATCCATCGATAAATCCGAGTACTGCCATGTTGGCATTTAACACAGAAGTCACAAACAGCGGCCAGATGGGATAGATCATATCTGAGCCGAGGTCATTCAAAAAAGAGGCGATGGCGAATGTGTGGATGGTTTTTCTGGTTTCGTTTGTTTTCATAGGAAATCTTTTTCTGGTAATAAAAATTTGTTGATTGGGTAATTAGGTAACTGGGTAATTGGGTAATTAAGCAAATTACTTATTACCTGATCACCTTATGATCCAATTGTCGAGTAGGCGGGTAATTCTTCATATTTCAAGAAGAACCCCGCCCCTCACAGAACCCGCCGTGCGGATTTCCCGCAACGGGCTCTTCGTTCA
>Ga0209636_10001806_pt1 | contig 21655 bp, 10 predicted proteins | sample DeeMarSWOR152_54_FD_187464 | JGI IMG/M metagenome (GOLD analysis project Ga0209636, IMG submission 187464) | Marine sediment microbial communities from White Oak River estuary, North Carolina - WOR-1-52-54 (SPAdes) (version 2) | ecosystem: Environmental > Aquatic > Marine > Intertidal zone >...
GAAGGAAAATTTCTGGGAGATGGGGGAGGTCGGCCCTTGCGGTCCCTCCTCGGAGGTTCATTATGACAAAGGCGAGGAATATAGGTGTGATCGCCCTGATTGTGGAGTCAATTGTCCCTGTGGGAGATTCATTGAAGTCTGGAACTTGGTTTTCATGGAATTCAATCGGGATGAGAAAGGAAAACTAACCGGTCTGCCGGCCAAAGTTGTGGATACCGGGATGGGGTTGGAGAGATTGACTGCGGTGATGCAAAACGTGGACTCCAATTATGATACCAACCTTTTTGTTCCGTTGATCAAAAGAACCGAGGATATCTCTGGATTCTCATATAGAGATTTGAGCCACGCTGAATCTTTCAGGGTTGTCGCTGATCACATCCGTGCGCTTTCTTTTGCCATAGCGGATGGAGCCATACCTTCCAATGAAGGACAAGGCTATGTGCTAAGAAGAATCCTAAGGCGAGCTGCGCGACACGGAAGGCTTTTAGGTCTGCACAAACCCTTTATTTATAAGCTCTCCAGCATAGTGGTGGATATGATGGGAAAAGTCTATCCCGAGCTTGTGGCAAAAAAAGAGCATGTGGCTCTGGTGATAAAATCTGAAGAGGAAAGATTTGAGGAGACTCTAGATTTGGGACTGGAGCTTTTTGAAAAGGTGGCTGAAAGGGCTTCAAAAGATAAGCAAAAAGTCATATCAGGACAGGAAGTTTTTCGGCTTTACGATACCTATGGTTTCCCTGTCGATTTGATTCAGGTGATGGCAAAAGAAAAAGGGCTGGAAGTTGATATGCCTCGATTCGAGATGGAAATGAAGCAACAACAGGAAAGATCAAGAAGCCGAGCTCAGCAATACGGCCCACTGGTTAATGGAATGATAGAATTGGAGAAGCATGAAAAAAGGGAAACCGTTTTCGTTTACGCCTTTCAGGCTGAAGCAACTGTTCGTCAAGCTGCTTCAACCTACGGCAACGCAATAGTTCTTGACAGGACTCCCTTCTACTCTGAGGCGGGAGGGCAGGTTGGTGACGTGGGTGTGATTGAGTCCGAGATTTTTAAGTTTGAAGTGACGGATGTGGTGAAAGAAGGGGATGTAATAGTCCACGTTGGGGAATTCACAAGACGCCCACAGGACCTGCATGATATCAATTTGACGAAAGCAGTCGCCACTGTTGATATCAAACGGCGTAAATCAACTATGAGAAATCACACTGCCACTCATCTTCTGCATAAAGCCTTAAGGCAAACCCTGGGAGAGCATGTGCATCAGTCTGGCTCTTTGGTGGCTCCGGACAGATTGAGATTCGATTTTACTCATTTCAAAGCTCTGGATCAAGCCGAACTGGATAAGGTGGAACAGTTGGTGAATGAAGGAATTTGGGAAAATCGACAGGTAAGAAGTAAGGAGATTTCTGTCGAGGAGGCCAAGAGATTAGGGGCAATGGCTTTGTTTGGGGAGAAATATGGCGATGTGGTCAGGATGATAGAAGTGGATGGTTATTCAAGGGAGCTTTGTGGTGGAACACATGTGAAGGCTACCGGAGAGATCGGGCTTTTCAAGATAATCTCCGAAACCGGAATTGCCGCAGGTATGCGAAGAATAGAGGCAGTAACCGGCGAGATCGCTTATCAACTAACCAAAAAGCAGAAAGAGATTTTAAATGAGTTAGCGTTTATCTTGAAATCGACTCCAGATGATATAAAAGAAAAAGTTGTGACATTGATTAAAACTAACAAGCTCTTACAGAAGAAAACCAAAGAAGCTCAAAAAGAATCTGCCAAATCTAAAATCGAAGAATTAGCTGAAACCTCAATGGAGGTAAACGGAATCAAAGTGATCGCCCACAAGGCAGAGGTGGAAAATCGGGACGATCTTTTGAAGTTGGCAGATACGATAAGGGAAAAACTTAAATTCACTATTGGAGTTTTAGCTGGGATCATTGACAACAAGATCGTTTTTGTGGCAACCGTAACGGATGATTTGATCAAAAGTAAAGGGATCAAGGCGGGAGAGGTGGTCAAACAGGTCTCTAAAACTGTTGGAGGGACGGGTGGTGGTAAACCACATTTAGCCCAAGGGGGAGGAAAGGACCTGCAAAAGCTCGATCAGGCACTAGATAGCCTGCCGGAGATTGTGAAAAGAATGATAGAGTAGTTGCCCGATTCATTGGGTTGAAAAAATTGAGTCTCAAGATTTGTTGATTGTAACCTCACCCCCCGTCCCCCTCTCCATGAAATGGAGAGGGGGAGATAGGGGGAGAGGTAAGTCAGTTCTCTGTTAACTGCCAAATGGAAACTGAGGAATCATGTCTGTATATCAGAAGCTTATTAATATCAAAGAGAAAAAAGGGGCGGGTTTTTTAGTGTTACTTGACCCAGATCGATTGAGCATCCCAGAGATAGTGGAGTTGGCCAAAAAATCTGAGGAGGGGGGAGCGGATGGATTTCTGGTAGGCTCAAGCCTTCTTCTGTCCAGCAGATTTGATGAGTCCATAAAACAGATAAGATCAAATGTTAACCTTCCGGTGATAATTTTTCCGGGAAATGCCAATCAGGTGTCCAGATATGCGGACGCCATCCTGTTCCTCTCCCTGATTAGTGGAAGAAATCCTCATCTTTTGATAGGCGAACAGGTCAAAGCGGCCCCCATGATAAAAGAATTCGGTTTAGAGCCCATTCCTACCGGATACCTGATCATAGAATCGGGAAAAGCCACCTCGGTCCAATTCATGAGCGACACCCAGCCAATCCCCAAAGACAAACCGGATATAGCCAAAGCTCACGCCTTGGCGGCAGAATATTTAGGAATGAAATTTGTGTTTTTGGAGGCGGGTTCAGGCGCGGAAAGCCCAGTCCCGGATCTGGTAACAAGGGAAATCAGAGATTTTATCTCCATCCCTATCATCGTGGGGGGAGGAATAAAGGAGCCTGATGCGGCTTATCGTAAGGTCAAATGTGGGGCCAGCTTTGTGGTGATCGGAAACGCCTTAGAGAAAGACGATTCTATCATAAAAGAATTTGCCGAGGCTATCCATTATAAGCATGAAAAAGAATTTGTGAAAACTCAAACGGGAAAAGATACTCGTCCAATCTGATGCTTGTGGGCAGAGCCCCCTCGTCTGAGTGGATAATGTTCAACCATACAGGCGTTAAGAGGGCTGAAACGTAAGGAGATATTGGGTGCGGAAGAAAATTCAACTTACTGAACACGCCAAATTCGAGATAAAAAGACGTAGGATAAATGAAAAGTTAGTGCAGCAAATCGTCCGAAACCCAAGACAAGTGATAGAATTAAAAGAAGGGAGACAAATCTCCCAGGCAAAGTATTTTGATGAATTTGCACAAAAAGAAATGTTGTTGAGAGTAATAATTGAAGAAACTCCGGGAGGAGCTAAAGTTATTACCGCATACAAAACATCCAAATTGGATAAATATTGGAAAAAAAGAGGTAATCGAAAATGAAAGCTATTTATGATCCAGAAACTGATACTTTGACCTTCATACTACGAAAGGGTTTTGTAAAAGAGAGCGACGAATTAAAAGAAGGGGTGATCGTCGACTATGATAAAGAGGACCGGATAATTTCTATTGAAATCCTCGATGCCTCTTTGCATACCAGTAAACCCATGGAGGTCGCATATGAGGTAAAAGCACAAAAGTAGCCCGTCAGATCAAGATGCCTTTTCCTCTTTCCAAAGGGAAGTAGACGGCAGGAGTCCCCTTGATTAACATCTAGCCAGTCCTGGTGAATTAAGACGTATATTACCTAATTGTCATGTATCAACAGATCGTAGAGTCAAAAATATCAACACATCGTAGAGCTTAATGCCAACTTGTGTTCAGTCAATGTGGACTGGCTTTTAAGATTTTTTTTTTGTAACTGATTGATAAACCTAATCATTGATCACCATTAGCTTCTATTGATTTTTCGCAGATCAAATATGAAACTCTACGATGTCCTGAGATTTTAAAACACTAAGATGACTCTACGATGTTATGATATTTGACACCTAATCATTAACGCATTAAAAAAACTTGTCCTAATATGGCTCAGAAAACCGAAGAGAAACTAAATTCAGTCCAAGATCAGATTGAAGAAAGCATCGTTTTAAAGAAAAAAATTAAGGATGAGCTTTCCGGAAAGATAATCAAAATCTCTGAGATCTTGGCAGAGTGTATCAAAGATGAGGGGAAGATATTGCTTTGTGGCAATGGGGGCTCAGCTGCGGATGCTCAGCATTTTGCAGGCGAGTTAGTGGTGAGGCTCTCTTCAGATTATACCCGGGGAGCTCTTCCGGCCATTACGCTTTCCAGTAACGACTATGTCCTGACCGCCTGCGCCAACGATTTTGGCTTTGAACAGGTGTTCTCCCGTCAAATTGAAGCATTAGGAAAACCGGAGGATGTGCTTTTGTGCATCAGCACCAGCGGCAACTCCCCCAATCTTATAGAGGCTGTCAAGAAGGCAAAAGAGAAAAAAATGAAAACCATTGGGCTTTTGGGAAAAGATGGGGGAAGGATGGCAAAATTGGTTGATTTTTCCTTGGTGGTTCCATCCCAAAAGACTCAGAGAATTCAAGAAGCTCACATCACTATATGTCATATCCTTACCAGCTTGATCGAGAAAGCCCTTTTTGATTGAACAAAAGACTAATTCCCACAAAAGATATAATTTCTTTTAACATTGACCACATATCTAAATTCCTCAGACAGAGAAACACACCCCACAGTCTCCGAAAAGATAATAAAAAATACCGTCTACAATACAATAGGTAGGTTCTGGGGGATTCTAGTTGTTCTGTTTCTGACGCCTTACATAGTGAATCGCCTGGGAGTAGAAAGATATGGAATTTGGGCGCTTCTTACTAGCTTGGTCGGCTACATCGGTTTTCTTGATTTAGGAATCGGTGGCTCTTATGTCAGATACATAGCGGAATATTACACCCAGAAAGACTATTCCAAAGTAAATTTTGTAATCAATACCGGTTTTTTGTTCTGCCTGGGGTTAGCCTTCATTTTGATTCCTTTAGCTCTATTTTTCACCGAACCTTTATTGATTTTCCTTAAACTTGATCCCTCCACTTATCCGGAGATGAAATTTGTCTTTTTTTGGGGAGTGGTGATCTTTTCTCTCTCCAATGCCACCTTTGTCTTCGGATCGGTCCAGACCGGGCTACAGAGGATGGAGCTCACCAATATTGTGGCGGTGATCTTAACCATTCCCTACGCTCTGGGGATCATACTATTTTTGGAATTAGAATATGGATTGAAAGGCTTGATGGTCCTCATCGGAATAATGTGGATGATTCAGACTGTGGTCAATTTTTATATAGCCAAAAAGATTCTCCCTCATTTTTCCTTCAATCCATTTCTCTTTAAAAGAAAAATGTTTGCCGAACTTCTGAGATTCGGTATCAAGTTGCAGATCAGCCGCCTATCCCAGCTGGTTAGCTTTCAGGTAGACAAACTTTTGATCACTTACTTTTTGTCGGTGGGCATGGTCACCTTTTATGATTTGGGCGCCAAGATCACCGGAAGCATCCGAAAACTCCCGCTTTTATTGGTGTCAGCCTTGGTCCCGGCATCCGCTGAGATTTTTGCCAAAGGTGATAAAGAGGGTTTAAGTAGGCTTTATTTCAGAGGCTCCAAATATCTCTTTGCGGTCGGTATTCCTCTGTTTTTTTTCATTGTGGTTTGTGCGGGAATGCTTGTCAATGTTTGGATGGGTCCCGGATATGATATAGCCTCCACTGTGATCAGGATACTGTCCATAGGCTATTTCTTCAATCTGATAAGCAGGGTGGCAAGCTCCATTGCTCTGGGCATGGGGAAACCCGAGTTTGAGATGAAGTATGGAATTTTGATGTCTATCCTTAACTTCAGTTTGAGTTTGATTTTGATAATCAAGTTTGGCTTCTATGGAGTTTTAGTGGGAACCGGATTTTCGCTCACTTTAGGCTCCCTTTACTTTTTCCATCTTTTTCACCGATATACCAAAGAACCCTTGATAAATCTCTGGCATTGGATCAAAAAACCATTGGGCGGAGCTTTCTTGGCGGCAGCCATTTTGTATCTTTTCAATCACCTCACTGAAGCCATTGCTCTGACCAACCACAGATTTACTGGGCTTTTGTTAGTTGGATTGGAATTTGTGGTATTTCTGATTTTGTATTTTCTCATTCTTACAAAACTAAATTTCTGGGATGAGTACGATAAAAATCTTCTAAAGGAAAAATTTCCTGCAAGCAAGTATCTTCTCAGAAAGCAAGCCTCGAGGTAAAGCTTGGCTGGTCTGCCTACGCTCAAGTCGGGGAAATTCGTATGAATGTGCGTATGCACTCATACGAGCTTCGCAGAGCTTAATTGTACCCCATCATTGGACGCAACCTTTTTTCCTTGACAAATTACCAAACATTTCTTAAATTATATTATTGAAGGGTAAGAAATTACAAGAGTTGATGCAGGTTCTTTAAGCTTAATTCTGCATTGGATGACTGGGTGGTGTGTCTCCTTTGTTTTGGATCAACCGGTCATCACAAGCTTCTCAAAAGTCAGAAACAGATTGGTTGGGTAGCCTTTCAAGAAGAGATTAGCTTTCAATGATTGTTTAACCCCAAAAAAATGTGTGACAAAAATAGTTGATTCTTCTTTTTGGAGATATGACTCATAGTTTTTGTCCCGAATTAATCCAAAACGACGGAGGAGCCGATGAAAAGAGTAATAAGGGGGAGGGGGGAGCTGTGAACTATGAACCGTGAACTGTTAACTGGTGGAGCCTAACCGGCGGAGCCAATCCGGCGAAGCCGAAAGGAGCAGGAAAATGAAACGGAATTTGGTAGTTTTAGCAGCAATGATTGTGGCGGTGCTGTTTTTCACCCCACCCAATGCGGGGGCTCAGTGTCCCGAGGATGAGAATGATTTGGGTACATGCGACACCCTATATGTGGAGACTTTTGATTGTGACCATGAGTACCAGGCCGACCCGGGTTTCTTCGATTCGGTGCGGGTTGCCATTTATGTGACCCACGATTCGAATACGTTTTTGTGGGCAAGCCAAGATAAATGGGTGCAAGACTCCATTGCGGCTTTCGTCATCCCACTTACTTTTTGGGACAATGGTTGTGCGGATTCGGTGATTTTACCAGAGTGGAACTACTGGAATAATACCGACTGTAGTCCTTATTCTCCATTGATGAACCGGAGCATCTTCCGTGATATTGTGGATACTCATACCGGTGACACCGTTTACAACCGGATGTTTTGGTTAGCCAGCCAGTTTCAGAACCTGGAGTGGTCTACACGGATCCTGGATATAGAGCCTCACTGCTCTGACGGCGACTCGGGCCATGCGTGGCTTAGCATGGTTGTCACTTCGTCCACCAACAGGAGATGGTGGGAGGGAAGCGAAGTGCTTCTTGCCACCCTGACCTTCCACGTTTATATGTCCGAAGATTGCGATACTACACAGATATGTCTGGACAGCACGTTCTGGTGGCCATCCTCGCAGTTGGCCTTTGCCAGATACGATGCGGTCGTCTATTCCCCAAGACACTTCCTGCCGGTCTGCGACACCATCTACACCCTACCCCAGCCGCCAGAGATCACCTGCCCGGATCCCGAGACCCAGCACACCAATGGCACATTCACCACCACAACCAAATGGTATGCGTTCGATCCGGACTCGACTTTGGCAGACCCACCAGTAACATGCCAAGCTCCCGGTGGACCCGTCCCCACCTGCAACGTAAATGTTGATTGGTCCACAGCTGGAAGTACAGAAGGAACCATCGAATATTCTGTGACTGATCACGGCCAGATCGGTACCTATGACATTATCTTGACCGCGCTGGATGACCAAGGGCAAACGGCTACTTGTCACTTGCCAATAACCCTGGAGAACCATCCCCCTGTGCTTGTTGCGATCGGAAATCAGAGATTCAATGAGGGGGACTATGTTGTCTTGAATGTTTCCGCATTTGACTTAGACGATGATTCGCTAATCTTCACCGCTTCCAATTTGCCTGAGGGAGCACATTTTTATGGGGGGAATGGTGTGTTCCTCTGGACACCAACGTATACTCAAAGGGGAACATATCCAGATATACATTTCGAGGTCTCAGATGGTCAGGGAGGAGCCGATGCCGAAGATATAACCGTCGAAATCCTCGACTATCCTCAATGCGACGTTACTGCAGATGGAATAGTCAATATTGCTGATGTTATGTATTTGATAAATTACCTTTTCATAGAAGGACCTCCCCCTGAGCCTTTGGAAGCTGGGGATGCCACTTGTGACGGGGTGGTCAATATTGCCGATGCCCTCCATTTAATTAACTATCTGTTCATAGATGGGCCCACGCCTTGTGCACTACCCTCACCCAGATTCATTCTCCCTAAATCAAATGGTGTGGTGAATGGATTGGTCTGGGTGTCTGTTGAAAATCTCAGCGATACCCCGGTGCAGGCAGTGGTGTTTGAGTATTCTGCAGACAGCGTCGTCTGGAATGAGTTGGTTTTTGATACAACCCGACCCCCTCCGATGATTTTAGATATGACTGAAAGGACCTATCAGGGATCCTGGAATACAGACGACTTAACCAGCGGTCAATATTGGCTAAGGGTTACTATGACAGACTCTGTGCATAACGTAGAAGGTTCAGAGATCATACCAGTAGTGATAGACAAGAATCCCATACCTGTTATCACTGTCACTTATGACCCACCTACGGGAATAATCTTCTTTGATGCTTCAGCCTCCTCCGATCCCGAGGGGGAGGTTATATGGTGGGAATGGATCTTCTGTGATACTTCCACTTATCAAGGTCCGATAATTGAAAAAGCCTTTGTGCCCGGTGATTCCTGCCAGGTGAATTTAACTATTTATGATAATATATACAACAGCAGCACCTCTTACAATATCTTGGTAGTGGAGGAAAGTCAAGCGACCATTGAGGGATTGAGGGAGTGCACATGTCTTTCTCTTACCGTCCAGGCCACAGGGCAAATTCCACCAGACTCTCGCCTCGATTTCGGCAATACCAATGCCCCTAACCCGAAGGGAGGCAAGGTCCTGGGACCTGTAGATCACCACGAAAAAGATTCTACAGGAAACAATATCCCGCTGGGAGAAATCGCGTTATATTATATGGTTGAGGCGACAGTCGAAGGCAATCCGGAGTGTTGCTCAACCATGCAGCATAACAACATGACAGTTCTCTATGATGGACCTGGCGGCCCTGGACCAAACGGAATGAGGGTCTTCCATGGCGGAGGTCAACCTTTTGACCCCGCCAATTCCAATAATCCTCAGAATCCTCCGGCTAACGCCGCAGACCTCGATCCTGATGATTACAACACGGACTGCAACTGCAGCTGGGACCGTCCTACAGGTCCGTTGGAGAAGAAAAGTCAACTGCTTTCTTCGCCATCCGGTGTCTTCCTTTTTGGCACGATAAGGTGGATAGATGCTCCTGGCATTCCCTCAATACGTCAGGTGCATTTTAGGAATCATGGTGTGCGTTTGTTTGACTTCAAGATGTTTCAAGTGATAGATTATCCGGCTTGTAATACCGGGTGCGAAAAATGTATTGTTTGGAAAGCAGCATATAACAAGGATAGAGAGCGCCAGGATGTGGACGGAGATGCCAATCCGGATCCGCCAAAGATAACCGACCCCGATGCTAATTGCCCTTAGTGAGGGCTGCTGGTGATACTTTAGTTCTGCTGGGAGTGGGATGATACCCCGACCTCGATCAAACCGAGGTCGGGGTATTTTTTTCTCGTTGGTCAAGGGTGCCCTTCAGGGTGAATCCCTTCAGGATGAACCCTCACCCTTGACCTTGTATCGTTGGTTCAGGGTAAGGGTACCCTGAACCAACGCCGGTGAGTGTGGGGATATTTTTTTGTTTGCATATGATAGAAATTTTTATATCTTAAAGAGCCATGTTAAGTGGAGTCAGATGTGAGGGTTTGTTGAAAAACCCTCTTGTTCGTGCGGGAATTGGATTTCCCGCACCAACTTAAAATGGAGTCAGGTGAAAGATAATAGGCAGAGCAAACCTGTTTCCTATGGATTGGTCTGAGGAGTAAAATGGAACATATCACAAAAATTCTGTTTGATCTTCTGTTGATGTTTGCGGCCGCCAAGATCATGGGCGAGCTTTTCGAAAGGATCAAACAGCCCGCAGTGATCGGCGAGATATTAGCTGGCATTCTATTGGGTCCCTATATCTTTGGATTGATCGATCCTTCGCAAGTTGAAACATTCAAGGTCTATCAGGTTTTGGCGGAGATTGGAGTAATTATTCTTCTTTTCCGCATTGGTCTGCATACCAAAGTGGATGAGATAATCAGGGTGGGACCTACCTCTTTGGTGGTGGCAATCTTAGGTGTGATTTTACCTTTTTTCTTTGGCTATCTTTTCACTTTGACCGCAGAACATACCACGGTGGAGGCGATGTTCATCGGGGCGGCTATGGTCGCTACCAGCGTGGGAATAACGGCAAGAGTATTGGCGGATTTGGGAGTTTTGGATAGTAGGGTAGCGAAGGTCATTTTAGGCGCGGCGGTGATCGATGATATTTTAGGATTACTAGTCTTAGCAGTAGTTACCGGAGCAGGCAAGGGGGCCATCTCCTATGTCACCATAGGATTGGTTACCTTGGAGGCGGTCGGATTCATCATATTCCTTATAATAATAGGAAAAAGGGTGATCCCCCTGGTTGGTCCCAAGTTGGATTTTTTCAAAAGCAAAAATGCACCATTTGCCCTAGCAGTGCTGTTCTGCCTGGGACTCTCCACGCTGGCCAGTTACATCCACCTGGCGGCCATTGTGGGAGCTTTCATGGCTGGAATGGTTTTGGCTGGGGTTGACATTCAATTCGGGCTGTCATTGAAATTTGAATCTTTATACGACTTTTTGGTCCCCTTCTTTTTTGTGGTGATGGGGACTCAGGTGGATTGCGCGGTTTTTAGCCACATTAGTCTAATCCAGTCTGCAATCATCTTGACCATCTTCGCCGTTTTAGGGAAGCTGATCGGATGCGGCTTGGGGGGATTTACTCTGGGATTAAAGGAGGCCTCGGTTGTGGGGGTAGGAATGGTGCCTCGGGGTGAGGTGGGAATGATAGTGGCTTCCATCGGCTTGAGCATGGGCGTGATTTCCTCTGATCTTTATTCCATCGTTATCTTCATGGTAATTGTTACCACCCTATTGACCCCACCAGTTTTGGCGAAGATGATCTCCAAAGGGTTCGTGAAGAAAAAAGAGGAAGAGGAAGTAGAGGAAATACCGGTGGATCTTTAAGGAATAGCTGCTGGGATTGGCTAAGAGACTGAGAGGATGATATCTTGGACTTAGAGAAAAGGTTTAGAATCGTCTTGATGATTTTGGTCCTGGTGATTTCATCCGGGACCTTGGGCTATTCGATAATAGAAGGGTGGCCTCTACTGGAAAGCTTGTATATGACAGTTATCACTCTCTCTACGGTGGGTTTCAGGGAAGTTTATCCTCTTTCCCCCACCGGAAAGATTTTTACCATGATCGTGGTGATCTTTGGGGTGGGGGGAGCCGCCTATACCGCGAGCATCGTGGGAAAGATGATCGTGGAGGGAGAAATCAGAAAAGTCTTAGGGAGAAGAAAAATGGAGAAGAGCTTAAAAGGTTTGAAGGATCATTACATCGTATGCGGATATGGTCGGGTGGGAAGAAGGATATGTAAGGAGTTTTGCATCCGCAAAGTCCCCTTCGTGGTTGTAGAGAAGAGTTCGCAAATCATCGAGAAAATAGAAAAAGATGGGTTTTTATTCGTTCAGGGGGATTCCACCGAGGACTCCGTTTTAGCCAGTGCCGGAATCGAGAAGGCGAAAGGGCTGGTGAGCGCAGTGGCCAATGAAGCAGATAACGTCTTCATTGTCCTTTCCGCTCGTCAACTCAATCCGAACCTTTTTATCACTGCCCGAGCCGATTCAGATCCTGCTGAAAAGAAGATCAAAAGAGCGGGAGCTAATAAGGTCGTATCGCCATACAAGATCGGAGGCATCAGAATGGCTCTGACCACCTTGAGACCAAATCTGGTGGATTTTATGAAGGTGGTGACTTTCGACAAGGAGACGGGATTGGTAATTGAGGAGATTGAGATCAAGCCCAACTCGTCTCTCACTCAAGAGACCCTGAAGGATTCAGCCATACGCAAGGAATTCGGGATCATGGTGGCGGGCATAAAGAAGTTGGGAAAAGACGTGTTTTTGAACCCATCGCCGGAAACTGTGATCGAAACAGGGGACATTTTGATCGTAATCGGAGAGAAAGAACAACTGGAGAAGCTTGAAACAATGGCGGGCGCCTAAAATAAAGCTATGATAGAGTGAGCTTCGAAGCTGGAGGTAAGCCAGAGGTTTTGCTTCGAGCATCGAAGTTCTTGCATACGGGCTTCTATACGAGCCTCGCCAACTATGACCGAATAAGGAGAATCAATATGTCCGAGCTAAGATTGAACAGAGCCACCAAGGAATGGATCATCGTTGCCAAAGAGAGAGCCAAAAGACCGGACGAATTTCATAGACAAAAGCATGAGGAGGAACTTCCAGCTTTTGATCCGAATTGCCCTTTCTGTCCGGGAAATGAGAAGAAAACCCCTCCCGAAGTGTTCGCCTTGCGGGATCCAGAAACTGGGCCGAACCATCCCGGATGGCGAATAAGGGTGGTCACAAATAAATATCCAGCATTGGATCCAAAGAGAAAGATATCTGCAATAACCGGAGAATTCTTCAAAAGCACAATCGGTGTGGGTAAACATGAGGTGATTATCGAATCAACCCAGCACAACAAGAGTTTAGCAACTTTAAGCTTAAAACGGGTTGAAGAGGTATGCGAAACCTACTGGAAAAGATACTTGGCTTTAAAAGATGATATAAGGTTTAAACTGATCATCATCTTTAGAAATCATGGAATCTCAGCGGGGACCTCATTAAGGCATCCCCATTCTCAACTAATTGCGTTGCCTTTGGTTCCTGCCAGCATAAGGCATCTTTTGGAGGAAGCCATGAGATATTACGACGATCATGGCAGTTGTGTCTTTTGTGATATGATTCATCAAGAGCTTCAATATAAAAAAAGGATAATCTTGGATAGCAAGGAATTTGTGGTTTTTCACCCATTTGCCTCCCGCGCTCCTTTTGAAACCTGGCTCGCTCCCAAAAAGCACAACGCATGTTTTGGGAATATTGATCAGGAGGAGGTTAAGACCATGGCTTCTGCGCTTAAAGAAATATTGGAAAAATTATACGTAAAATTAAAAGATCCAGATTATAACCTAATGATTCGCACCGCTCCCATCAAAGATGCTCAGGAGGACTATTATCATTGGTATATTCAGATTTTACCTCGTCTGACCACCCCGGCTGGATTCGAGCTGGGTTCCGGGGTCTTCATAAATTCATCCCTGCCCGAGGAGACAGCAAAATTTTTGAGGAGCTAAGTGGTGCTAAAGAGTGAGAATCTTTTTGACATGTGGGTTTGGGATGCCCTTCAGGATGGACCTCACCCTTGAGTATATGAAGTTGGATCGGGGTAAAGGGCCCCCGATCCAACCGTTTAAAAAAATTTTGAATCTTTTGTTTTTCCAAAACGTATGCTACGAAAACCCCCAGACGGGAGCGTCCGCTCGTCTGGGAAAAGAATTTTAAATACCGGGAGCATTTTGGGTGTTAAGTGACGGAGACCCTTCTGGGAAGGCTAAAGAAAATAAAAGTTTATGCCGATAAGGTGGATGTGTATTTTGCGAATTCTGTCTTTCGACTTTGCTCCCTTCGGGTCTGCCCAGAGGGGCAAGCGTCTGCTTGAACCTCAGGGTCGAAGACAGGACGGTGAGCTTGTCGAACCGTGTCTTGAGATTAGAAGTACCCAATTGGTCCGAATTCTGGATTCATGAGAGTAGATTTTTAGTTTTTTGTAAAAATGCAGTTTAGCACATTAGAAAGATCAAAAATTGAGGTAGGTGTAAAGCAAAAATTCATCAGTCTGAATTCTGAATCGATAGGAAACGAGAAAAAATTCTTTTCCGTCCTCGGATGTCAATGTCGCAAAAGATGCGTATGCATTCATACGAACTGGATTTGGTGAATCTTTAAGTTCCATTTATGGCGAACCATCTGATGATCCTTAACCTCCCTTAAATAAAAAGGATGCAATATTCACAAAGCCCCGTCAGAGAAAGCAGTTTTGACCTCTCCAAGTCCTGAGGATCCAGAATTCGGACATGATTTAGAACAAGTATTTTGAAAGTTTGAAAGGAGGATTAAGTAAATAAAAACCACGGGAAAATGTGTGATCTTTTACTGGTGAATCTGATCCTATAGACACAGAATTCATGTGAGCAATAAATTTTATAAATTGTTAAAATTTTTCTTGACAAATTTTTTGGGGGGTATATATTTGAGGACAATTTGGCAACTTAGATATATAGGTATATATACAAATTTGATTTTGCTTTGATGATTTTTTAAATATTGGAGTTTGACTGAAAAAAAAGGGCAGGGTTGAAATTGGATGTTGCCCTCATCCGAAAGTTAAAAATTTTTTAGAAGGGGAGAAAATTTTAACTTTTCTTGTCTTTGCTATTCCGTGCGTTTAACGGAAAAATACTGAGGGGTAAAGTATATATACGGAAAAGCTAATTAATGAAAGGAGTGATGTGGCCAGATAGAGTATAAAAGTTTTGTTTTCAAAAGGGTGAAATTCTCCCAGAGGGGTCTTTGTTTTTCAGGCTTGGGCAACTTAAGAAGGCAAATAACAAAAAACTTTTTTTAGCTCGAAGGAGGTGAGATCAAAAGAATACAAATTTAGAAACAGAAGAAGATAAAGTTAATAAGTTTAGGGTGTGCATGACTTTCTCTTTACACCCTAAAAAAAGAAAAATTTAGCTTTAAGGAAGGAGGCGATACAAAAAGATGTCAAAAGAAAAGAAAAAAAGAAACTTAAAAACTTTTTTAAATCCATTTTCAGGAGGAGTTTCGAAGATGAAACCTTTCCGAATTACAGTAGTTTTGTTGGCGCTTTTGGTCTTGCCGTTGTTTGTCACACAGGCATTAGCTGATTTTTCGGCGACCCAGTTGACCGAGGATTTTATAAACCCTTCGACCAAGGTTAGTGCCAACTCTGATACTTTGGTGATGGCATTCCGCATTCCGGCCGCAGTGAGTGGTGAAACCCTGACAACGGTCAAAGTTAGAAGCTTCATTGAACTAGCCTTTGCTACCGAAAGGGTAAGGCTCTGGGCCGAAAATGGTACCACCCCTGGTTGGCAAAGAACAGAGGACGAAGGGCTTGGTACCATCATCACCAGCTCGCTGATTGAGGGATTTCAGACCAATCATGTTATCACTTTCAGCGGTCTCAGCTATGAACTCACCAGCGGGGATACCTTCTACGTCACCCTGGACATGTACAACTCATACGTCAATGCCCATGCTGATACGTTTCACGAAACCGGGCTGGAGGTGGTGATAGACCCAGGATTCATCATATTGAAAGACGGACAGGTTAATACAAAAGCTGTTCATAATGATGGATGGAATGTGGGTCCCCCAGAATTTTTTGATCCCTTCATATTGCTCTTTGACACCAAGGGACCTCAATTCGATCTGCATTTCTGTATCGAGGATAGCGCCTGCTCCAATTGGGCATACTATGACATTGAACCCTATGTAAGGTTGGCCATGGTGAATCATGATGATTCGGTGCGAATCTGCGCCACCAATGTTGAGAGCGACATCGACACCGCCTACGGCATCCGCGTTATAGGAAACGTCCAGCTGTTGGGCTACGTAACTTCCCTGCATATGTTCGGCGTGTCGAACCTTAAGTTGACGTGCCCGAATAGCGACCCATATGGTTGTTGGTGGGGAGAGGGCTATTACTGCGACAGCTGTTGGAGCAAAGGGTTCAGAATCCCGAACTCAAATAAAGAGATCGGTGGTTTCAAAGGAGTCGATGCAGACAGCGGGCATTGGGCCATCTGTGCCTATGCTAGGGATATGGCCGGAAACGTGGACACCATATGTATCGGACATGAGGAACTGCCGCATAGGATCGACACCCAGGATCCCATCATCGATGAGATCACCTGGGAGTTCGTCAACGATTGGAATGGTGATGGAAAGATCGGTTTAGGCGACTGCATCATGATAATCGCCAAGGGCTATTCCAACCCGATTGAACCGCTCAAGGAGTGCGTTCAGATGCGAGTCGACACGAGTTGGATGGCCGGACACTCATCATCATATCCAGGCGGTGAGTGGGCGGTGTTGAGTGACACTCTCCAAGAGAACAACCGCATTTTCCGAAGGGTGTTCTGCCTGACTAATCCGGTGAATATCGACTCAACCAACTGTCCGGTGAACTTTCTTGTCGAGGCTTGGGATAATGCCTGCAACCACGATACCCTGAGAGGCGAGATTTGTGGCACCATGGACTTAGACCCGCCTGTTGTGGACGTGCTTTATCAGTGGCATACTGACTATGACACCATGTGGGCATGTATGGGTTTAGGCGATAAGGTTTTCATAGAGGCGACCGTTGGGGGGGACGACATCGTTTCGGTTGTCGCTTGGATGGACTCGGCAGGAATAGATGCGCTTATGCAACATAACATGCCTCTGCCTAATAGAGGTGGCGGTATATATGATACCATCTGGACCATAACCGAGCCGCCCATTAAGTATGGTAAAGACAGGGACAACACCCAACCGCCGGCTAGGGATAGTCTTTATCGAGCCTGGGTCGTTGCTTGCGACGATGTGGGCAATTGTGATACTGCCTACGGCGATTTGAATAAGACCCTGGACACGCGTCGTCCCAGACCCATCGGATATTCACAATTCTGTCCGGACAGTGTGCCCTGCGCTCTTGTTGCCAACTCTTTAGCCGGAGGGATAATAGAGGTTGTCTGGGATACAGCCTGCGATGAAAATGATGCCTACGCTTTCTATGTTTGGGCTTTAGCTCCCGGGGAAACAGAATTCGATTCCATTGGCTTTACGAGTGTGGACGAACAGCCCATTTCAGCAAAATACTGGTCTTGGCATTCCGAGCCACTGGAGGAAGGTTACTGGCGATTTAAGATCAAAACCGAGGACAACTGCAGCAATGTGGGAGACTTCAGTTGTGAGGTGGGTGCTTACGCAGACGCCACCCCTCCCCATGTCTGTATAGCCGTGCCGGATTCCGGGCTTACCTTTGGTTCCTGGTTCCCGATTAAAGCTGTGGCTGACTCAGAGTCTCACGACGTGGACTCGGCCATCCTGTGGTACAGACTCCGCCCGGACATAGACAACCCGCTCCTTGATCCGGGAGCATGGACAAGGTGCTTAAGCTATCCGACCATGTATCGTCCCGGCGGCGGCATCGTGTTCACCGACTCGGTGCACTGCCTTGAGGGTGTGGATTATGTCGGATGGGTAGAGATGATCGTGGTGGCATGCGACGAGGCGGGTAACTGCCAGGATACCACCATGGCTTACGATGATGCCTGCCTGGTGGACGACGACGTGTTCAGAGCAGGACACTTCCTGTTCTACTGGGATACCTTAGCTCCGGGAGTTCAGGTGGTAAGCGTGAATGGCTTTCCTTCACCTCAGAGCGCCTGCGGATTTGACGTCGAGCGCGGCGATACGAACTGGTTGGTCATTGACGTGCCGGAAGCGGCTGAAGGCGAGCTGTTCGAGGTGGAGGTGCGGGGCCTGTGCTCCGGTTTCGAGTGCAGGATTTTCCATCAGGACACTTGCGCCATGCCTTTGTCCATCCCGTTCTTCGTGGACGGTTGGCCTGAGGGAACCCAAAACCTCTACGTCTATGTAAAGGATTATGACAATGACTTGACGGGCAATCTGCAGATAGACCTCTGCGTTCCGCCACAGCCGCCTGACCACTGCATTTACATCTCCTGGCCACACGAGTGGATGAGGATTCCTTGCACCGGCACCAGTGGATACAACTGCGTCGAGATTACAGCTCAGGTGTATGACTATTATCAATGTCAAGATGCCGGCTTCACCGAGGTCCGATTCCAGTGGTCCCCCAACGGAATAGATACCTGGGAGACCATCGAGGATGTGATTGGCTCGGGTTCCTGGTCAACCTGCTGGGATAATACCGGTTCGGTTGAGCACGGCGACACGGTCTATTTGAGGGTGATTGCCCATGATGAATTCTACATGGCAGATACCTCCAACATAGTCAAGGTGTTTGTGGACTGTGAACAGCCCAACGTCACGCTTCGGATTGAGGAGTTGTACTACACCTGCGGCAACGAGATACCCAAGATATCTTGCGACCCGTTGACCCTGAAAGCGGAATTGGAAGACACGTTGGTCGACATAGACCGGATCCGTTTCTTCTTCAAGAGGCATTCCGAGCCTGACCTTCACGAATACTGGATCCCCATCGACGGCTGGGCAGAGCCAGCCTGGAGCGACAACATCTGGATGTACCTGTGGGAGGAGCCCTGTTGCAGTGAACCGGAAGAGTCTCCTTCTGGTGGTGGACCGCAACAGCGAGACGACTGCATGTGGCCCAACGACTACTGGGACATCCGGGTCGCAGCTCGTGATATAGCGGGTCAGTACATGTTCGATTATGATAACGACGGCTTCTTCGACGACTCGACCTTCAATGATGCTGTGGCCTTTGGTGCAGGCATAACTGTATATTTGGACAACGAGGCGCCACAACCCGCCATCTCCATGGTGGCTGATCCTGCCGCCCCGGTATATCACGTCAACCCCAGCAAGTTGCTGGGCGGAAGCGGCAAGGCCTACGTTCAGAGGGGTCATGATATTATCGCCGAGATTTCGGTTCTGCCGTCCGAGGATAGCTGCGAAGTGATGAAAGTGCACTGGTACCTGGGTATCGACCAGAGCTGGGTGCACGTGGGTACTTCCACCGATCCTTATCACTACCCCATAACCTTCAATCCGGAAGCTATGGGATTGATTCCTTCGCATGAGCTGGATGACGGATGGTGGGAAGGCCCGCTCATGGCGGAGTTGCACGACAGTCTGGGGAACATCAGCAGTGACGAGATCACCCTTTACATTCTGGATATCACTCCAACTCAGGCGCTGATAACCAGCCCGCTTAACGAGTCGTATGTCTGGGGTAACGTGCCCTTGCGAGCCATGGCGCTTAACGCTTATGATATCTGCAAGTTGTGCTATGAGTTCAGACCGGAAGGCAAACCGGACTGGCAGCCTGTGAACGGTGGTTATCCCAATGCCTGCATCATCCGACAGGGATTCGAAGGTGAGCCTCCGACAGCACCTTCCGGCGGTGGTCCGTCGAACCCGGGCGATAACTGCGGCAACCCCATACAGATATACATACCGGGCAATCTGCCCTATCATGATTTTGCCCAGACCACGTGCGGACGAGGCGACTACGATAACGATGGTTGCCTGAATGCCTGGGATGGCGCTCAGGATATCTACTACGAATTGATCGTTACCCAGGCCGTTGATCTGGATATAACTTTAGATCCCAACGGGACTGAGAAGACTGGAATGGCCATAGATGGCGAGTGCAAGCTATGGGGATATTGCCAATTCAAGTCCACCACGTACGGCTCTTCGCCGCACGGCTGGACAGACATTCATCTGGAACCCGGCACATACTGGCTCCAGATCGATGGACGTTGGGACGGCCCAGACTGCATACCGAGCTTCGATCTGTCCATAACCCAGCACGGCTTCCCGCTTGAGTGGATGACCTTGAACACCGTGCCTGACGGCGTCTATTATCTGCGAGCCGTGGCGACCGATTGCTCTAACAACGAGGATAAAAATCCGCACACCATTCGGGTTACTGTGGCGAATGAGTTGCCCACAGCAATCATTGAATATCCTGCCACCGCTTGCATCGTGATCTGTCCGGATAGTCCAGAAGATACCATATTATATGTCAATGGGACAGTCGACCTCTATGCCACTGTTAGCTCGACCATTCCGGTGAATCGGGTGGAGTTCTACTATAAGAGCATATTCGGCTATCCTACCACCTATACTCTGATCGGCGACACCGCCGATTACTTCCCGACTGATGGTAAGTACACAGTGCAGTGGAATACCGGTTCGATGTATGGACGCTATCACTTGATGGCCAGAGTATATAATGCGGCTGGCAGATATGGTGATTCCGAGCCAATTGAGATAGGCGTGGATAATAGCGCTCCGTTCTCTCAGATTATCTCCATAGATGGCAACTCCTATCCGGATGGCATGGACATATCCAAGGGTGATGTGCTCGACATCGAGCTGGTAGCCATAGATTCCACTTCGGATGAAGGCTGGACCAGATGCTATAACTCCGGATTGGCTTCCATCTCTCTCTGTTTTGAAAGCTCCAAGCCGGGATCGGAGATTACCAAGTGCTTTGAGGTTACTCCTGCCACGGATGGATTCCACCACGTTATGTGGAACACTTCCGGGTTGGACTTCAGGGGATGTGATTGTTGGTACTATCTGTACGTGATAGCTTACGACTGCTTGGGCAACGTTGATACCTCTGAGGTGATAACGATCTACATTTACGACATCACGGCACCGGTTACCACCATCGGCGGATTTGACAGATACTACGACGAGGAGCGCAAGGACTACTTGTACGCGATATATGGTTACAGCGATGAGAAGGTTTCCTCCCTGTTGTTTGAATATGCACCCGAGGGAACCAACGACTGGATACCGATAGGGTGGTCCTCTTACATCTGTGACCAATGTGATTATTACCTGTACAAGACCTCCTTGGACGCGAAATCCCTGACGGATGGTGAATATTGGGTGCGAGTGATCTCTCACGATAGCTGTTCCAATCAGAACGACAGCTTAGCTCCAGTTGCCACAATCTCGGTAGCGGGAGGCATGATCACCCCGTATAATCCAGAGATTTTAGGTGAGATGACCTTCGAGAAGAACTGGTGCGTGGGAGGTATGCACGGACTCGTCCTTCAAACCTGCACTGAAGGCACTCCGGTGGTTTTCGCCAAATACAATAAGCATGATTTTGAATGCGTCGACATGCAATATCATCTGCAGAACACCACCGAATATGCTGGTTCATTCTTTGCCGACGAGATCGACCACGGCGGACCGGCTGAGTTCTTCAGCTCCATAACCCTAAGCACAGGTGTTGAGCCCATGACCGGTGAGCCTGCCTACGTGACCTATTTGAGACAGGGGAGCTTCGATGTGGTTCAGGTGAAGAGAGATTTGGGAACTCACGGAACCTATCAGGATGGCTGTGTGGAGGTTACCATACCGGAAGGAGCAGTGGGCGGTACGTTTGAATACGATCGCTACATTTGGGTAGCTCCTACTATGATGCCGTGGGCTCCGGTTAGCCAACCGGATATCGAGCCGATCGGTGACGTTAATGGCTTAGCTACCTATGTGTCATTTACCGATTGTTACTATTGCTGTGGCTGGTGGGCCTCCCAATACGGTGGCGATCAAGGTGATAAGCTCAAATCCGGAGGAAGTGGTGGTTCCGATGATTGCTGCTTCAACCCGGGCAAGTATGCCAAGATCAAGATGTGCTACGACCCCGACGTTGAGACCGCCAAGGAGCATCTGGCAGTGATGTGGTGGAATTGTGAGGAAGGGGAAT
>Ga0209636_10001807_pt1 | contig 21653 bp, 11 predicted proteins | sample DeeMarSWOR152_54_FD_187464 | JGI IMG/M metagenome (GOLD analysis project Ga0209636, IMG submission 187464) | Marine sediment microbial communities from White Oak River estuary, North Carolina - WOR-1-52-54 (SPAdes) (version 2) | ecosystem: Environmental > Aquatic > Marine > Intertidal zone >...
TCCCCACCGGTATGTCTCTTTGATTAGCGGATGGCTGGAGTCGTAATACATCCCTTCTTCTTTGTTTGCAAATCCAGTACCATCGGCTGTGTACTCGAAGTAGTCGTCGATCTTATGAATGTATCCGTCGTTGTCCTCCGGAAACCACATATCAACGTATTCACCGTCTATTTTCTGGACGTCCTCGTAGATACCGTTCTGGTTGCCGTTGATGATGGGGCGCACAAACTCCTGCATCGAGAACTCCAGGCCCATTTGTGCCTTGAACCAGTACGATGCGCGTTCCTGGAGGGGCCCCCGGTCGCCGCCCTCGGTGTTGTCGAGATTGATCTCCTCGCGGTTACGGAATTTCTGGTCCGGATTGAAGTCTATCCGGTAGGCGTAACGGTCACGGGGATCGCGGCAGCAGCTACTCCGGATGAATGGGCTGCCGCGGTAACGGAGCTTGGCATTATAGAAGACCTCGGTATCGTTGAAGACGAACGTGCAGTCCATCAATTCGTTCGAGAGATTTGGCCGTGACGTGAAAGTGCTGATAACGTCGTTTGACAGCCAGATGCGGTAGGTTGCGAACTGGGTGGTCAGCAGCGAGTCGCCCACGCGAACGAGGCAGGTTCGGTCGGGCACATCGGCCGAGGGCTCCAACATGGTAGGGAACCGCGTCGATGTCGAGCCGTCGGAGGCATCGATGTAGAACGCCTGCATTGTGCCGGCGGAGGCACCCGGAATCGTGGCCGTGAAGATACCGTCCCCACCTATCAAGTCGTCCCCCGAGGCATTGTCAACCATTGGCAAGCTGATAAATCCGCTGATTCCCTCGGAGCGATAGTAGAGCGTAACCGGTCCTACGCCGTCGTTGTCGATAATGCGTGCGGTCACGACGATTGGCTCACTGTCGACGGGCAGGACGGGTGCGTGTTGCACCTCGAGGATGTCAGGCCCGCGGTTGGACACAAACGCTGTGTTTTGCAGACCGGGCGTGCCGAGGTCGAGCGGCATGTTGAGTTCAAAGGCATGCGCCGGTCGCGGCGGCTGGACGGGCGCGTTCTCCCGTGTCGTCCGCAAGAGCAGGTATTGGCTTCCCCGCAGCCAGCGGGCCCATCCGCGGAACGTAACGTCGCTGGCGGTTACACCGGTAAATGACTGGTTGATGCGGTTGGCTCCGGGATCGCCGTGGCCGGTTGCAATCACGTGCAGCGATTGGGACCCGGAATGCCGGTCCGCCGTGGTTACGAACGACCGAACGTGATTGCCGAGAATTCGCCAGTTCGCCTCACCGCTCTCGAAGCCGTTGTTGGTGAGGCGGTTTGAGCCGTTAATGATAAGTTCGAGGTCGTCGATGAGAACCTCACCGGCGTTGAGCAGCATTAGACCGAAGACCGTGACCGTATCGTGGGTGTAGTTGGATTCGAAGCTGTAGATGGTGAACGAGAATTGCTGCCACGTGGACTTGCTGCTTTCGTCACTTGCGGCCCAGGCATCGGGTGTGTTGTTGTTGCATCGTGGGTCGCGGAGCTCGAGGCTGGCCCCCTGTCCATCGGCCCAGGTAGGCCATCGGCCGCCATCGTAGTAGGTTACCTCGTCGACGGTAACCAGGTTTACATCTTGGGTTTCCGGGTCCTCGTACGGATACGACAGGCGGATACGCTCGCTGTGGTCATCGAGACGTCCGGAGTAAGGACCGACGAGGTTCGTGCCGATGGTCAGATTATCATACACGCTCTCGAGGAACACCGGGTCCTTGGCTACCACGAGATATGAGTCCGGTGGTATCTCTGTGACCTGGCTGAGCTCGTTGAAATCGTAGGTAATTCCGTCGGTGAAGGACCACCCATCCAATTGGACCGTGCTGGTGCCTCGGTTGTACAACTCGACATACTCGTAGTTTGGGTCTCTTGTGCCGTGGTGGTACATAATCTCGTTGATTACGATGTCGCGGACCAATGGCTGGGCGTTTGTGCTTCCAAAAGTAGCCGAAGTAAGAAAGTCAAAATAGTCGGACCCATCCGGGAACCGGCCGAAGGTTACGTCTGCCTCCGATGGTCCGAAACGCACGGCATCCAGGACACGAAGCGGCCTTAGGACCGGATCATTCGTGGCCGCGGTAAGAAAAATCGTCTCGCCGGCATAGCTAAGCGCGAAGGGCAATCTGTTGGGTTCGTTGGGGTACGCAGCTTCTCAGACGGCCCAGAATTCGCCCGGCTGCAGTACAATCCCGTCCGGAATCTTATACTGGAGCAGCTCGAAGCGGCCGTCGCTTAGATAGACGTCGTTCAGATCGACCGGGATTGGGCCCGGGTTGTACAGTTCGAGCCAGTCTGTGCCCGGGGCCGCGTCGCTATTGGCCAGCAGCTCGTTGATCACCACGCGGGCGCGGATGTCGTCGCCACCCGATACGGGGACGATAACTCCATCGAGCTCCGCCGTTAGTACGAAATCCGAGCTGGTCGAGGGGTTCGTGTTGTGCCCCTGAATCGCAAGTACGTTGGTACCTGGGACTAACAGCGAGACCCAGGACGAGCTTTCCCTCATATCCGGCCCATAGTCGGAAGCGCTGTTGCCTTCGGTGTAAAACGCTGGCGGATCGCCGTTGACATTGGCGCGGGGTATCTCCTCTCCGTTGAGGTACAGGACGTAGCCGTCGTCGTAGTGCACCGTGCTGCGAAGTTGTGTGAAAGAGGCGATTTGTTCCGCCGTAACCGTAAAGCGAAGCCGGGCGTATACCGAGGTGTAGCCACCCTGCATGTCACTCAGGATAGTGTTGATGGTCAAAAGCTCTTCGGGCTGGTTGCTGTATCCGTAGCCGCTGGGGCCGTTGAGCCAGGCGGTCGTGTTTGGGTCGTCGTTGAATCCGATTTCTGTCCAGGCCGTGTTCGGTTCTCCTCCCGGGCCCGGTGATGGTTCCTGGGTTCCCTTGAAATACCTTCCGGGGTGTCCCACATCCACGAGGGTCACCAGGTTCGGTTCTGGGGGCCCGACCTGTGCCTCATCCGGCCCGCCCGGTGTTCCGCCGATAAACGTGCTCGGCGCCCAGGCTGACGCCCCCTCGGGGTCGGCGCCCGGCCTGGCGAGAATCAGCGAGTGGCCTGTCCCGTCTGGTGCGTTCGGCCAGGGTCTTGCGTCGTTGTATCGGAAGGAGATGATAATCTCTTCGTTGGCATTGGACAGCTCGATCCGCTCGCCGTCGTTGTCGAGCGAGGTCTGTTTTGTACCCTCATTGTTCATCTCAAAAGGGCCAAATATCTTACCTACAGGCACTTCCGGATACGCCGAGCGAATGGCGTTAGGGTCTTTGGCCACCACAAGGTACTCCTTGGCACCGAGGATAGTTCCATCCGGGAACGTGTAATTTATGCCGTTTGTAAATGTATATCCGCTGAGGTCTTCAAAGACGGCCCGGTTATTGTAAAGCTCAATGAACTCAAGCGTCTCGTTTCCATCGGGAGTGCCCGTATCCTCGACTGGATGGTACATCACCTCGCTTATTACCAGTGCCATACCGGGTTGCGTGGTCCATAAGGCCCCCACTAAAATCATTACTAACAGACTGCACCAATGCTGTCCTTGGCCTTTCATGAGCATCCGCTCCTTTCTCCAAGGATGGTCTGGCATTTTGCCAGATCCCGTCTAAAATATTCGTGTGGGTTTTCTGATAATATACCATTATAGCAATAATAGCGGAAATGTCAAGGATTATCGCTGCCAGGGGCCGTTAGAAGTAAGAATTCCTGCCTCTGGCCAGCCGGAACGGGGACTTCTAACAGGGCCAGCCGTTGGTTGAGGTACATAGTGAGAAGTTACCCGAGACGTGCATCTCAAGCCGAGAGACCTTATGCAAAAGAAAAAATTTGACATCTTTATGATGGGAACTTATAAATATCCTCTCAGACGGCTCAGCCCTGTTGCGACGAACGATTATCGAGTGAGGGTTTTCCATTCTGTGGCAGGTCAGAGTGAATTAACAATTTGAGCAAGACTATGTCAAAAGGAGATTTTCGAATGAATCGAAGAAGCTTCCTTCAGTTGACCGCTGGTGCATTAGTATCGAGTATGTGCGCTCCTGCCATCGTCATCGCTAAGGTCAAAGAACCGATGAAACGGATAGGCTTAACGACTGTGACTTTTCGAAGTCGATTTCAGGCAACCAAATTCAAAGACTATCCGATTCAAAACGAACTGACTCTCAAAGACATCCCGAAATTTTATGCCGAACGATTTAAGATACACAACCTGGAATTCTGGAGTTTACATTTTGAATCACAATCGCCAGGTTACTTGAAAGACCTAAGAAAGAAGGTGGAAGAGACAAAATCCACCCTTATCAATATCCAGGTGGATGATGGGAACAGTTTCAACCTTTCGAATACCGACGAATTTAGGAGAAAGGTGAGCCTGGCCTGCGCTAAACAGTGGATAGATGTCGCCGCTGCCATCGGTTCCAAAGCAGTTCGAATCAATACCGGTCAAGGCTCTATCGAGACGTGCATCAGCTCGTTTAAGCAAATCAATAGCTACGCGCTGAAGAAGGGCGTCGTTTTGTTGATAGAGAATCACGGCGGCATCTCATCCAGTCCTGATGAGCACGTCAAAATAATCAAAGCCGTGGCAAGCCCGAACTGTCGGACGTTGCCCGATTTTGGCAACTATCCTGATGATATACGTTATGAAGGCCTGAAAAAAATAATGCCCTACGCCCATCAGATATCAGCAAAGACTATGCATTTCAACGACAAGATGGAACACACCACCTTCGATTTCGGTCGGTGTATGCGTATTGCCAAAGAGGCTGGATTTAAAGGTATCTACTCGATCGAACAGTGGGACCCGTCACAGAAGCCGAAGGACTACGAAAAGATTACCGACTGGGCAATTGAGCAAATCAAACAATATGTTTGATGTATTCAAAAAAAGGTTTTTCATCTGAGGCGGTTGGGCCAAATGATTTTTCTGAGGGAGAACAATGGATTATACATATCAAGGGAATTCCCCAAACGCGGAAGAAGGCGTTGGGGGGCCCCAGGATATAGCACGAATGATCGACCATTCACTCTTGCGTCCTGAATTAACCGAGGACGACATCCGCAAAGGCTGCGACATTGCCAAAAAGTACAAGGTCGCCACCGTATGCTGCAGTCCTTCTGCCTTATCTTTAGTCAAACAACTGCTCGAAGGCACTGATGTCAAGGCAACCACTGTCGTAGGCTTTCCTCACGGATACAACAAGACGGAAACGAAAGTCTTCGAGGCCGAACAAGCCATAAAGGATGGCGCGGTCGAGCTGGATATGGTTATCAACATCGGCAAGCTGTTGGGCAGAGACTTTGATTACGTGAAAAATGACATCAAAGCGGTAGTAGATATCGCCCATCGTTCCGCCCAGGGACGGATTCTGGTCAAAGTCATTTTGGAAAACTGCTATCTTACGGACGAACTTAAGCGGATTGCTTGCGGTCTTGCAGAAGAAGCGGGGGCCGATTTTGTGAAAACCTCAACTGGTTTTGGCACGGGTGGAGCCACGTTGGAAGATTTGCAGCTTATGCGACAAACTGTCTCTGACAAAGTTCAGGTCAAGGCCGCAGGGGGAGTACGAGACCTTGATATGGCTGTAAAAGTCCGGGAAGCTGGCTGTACACGATTTGGCGCGACAAGAACGGAAAGCATTATGGAAGAATGTTATAAAAGATACGGCAAGACAAGCTAATTGCCGAACCAAGCCCGGCAGCGACGTCTTTGCCGGGTCCCCCAAATGGAGAGCTAAATATGATGAAGAATAAATACTATCCAAACCTGTTCACCCCAATCCAAATTGGCAACATGGTCGTGCTCAACAGGATAGCAATGGTCCCGACAGACATAAGCTCCGCCAATGCCGACGGCTCTGTAAATCAGAGGGTAATCACCTATCATGAACAGGTTGCCAAGGGCGGCTGCGGCTTTATCATTGTCGGCGCCACGACACCTGATAAAGTAACGGGAAGACCGACGGTAACCTGCGTAGCGGCGGACGAAGACCCCTTGATTCCCGGCCTTACCCATCTTGCAGAGGCGATGCATCGTTATGGAGCCAAGTGCGCCGTCCAGATACAGCATCCTGGTCGCCAGGCTGCCTGGCCACGAAAGAACCTAATGTCCGCCAGTGACCACGTGTTAGATGTCCCCGGCTCTGCCGGTCATGAAGTCATTTACGCCGAGAGCATTGCTCAAGGCAAATCCGTCCGTGCTATGACGGTTGAGGAGATATATGACCTTGTTGAGAAGTTTGCCGAGGCCGCCTGGCGGGTGCAGCAGGCGGGTTTCGATGCCGTCGAGCTTCACGGCGCTCATGGTTACCTGATTGCGCAGTTTATGAGCCCGTTTGTAAACAAGCGGCACGACCGCTTTGGCGGCAGTTTCATCAATAGAATGCGTTTCACGATGGAAATCATTAATCGTATCCAAATAAAATGCGGGAAGGATTTTCCTCTCGGCATTCGCTATTCCGGCGACGAATGGATAGAAGGGGGGCGGACACTCGATGAAAGCGTCAGGGTGGCTAAGCTTATGGAAGAAATGGGTCTGGCCTACGTTGATATCAGTGCAGGGATATTTGAGTCACCCGGAACGGTAATGGACCCGATGTATTATCCGGAAGGATGGAACACTTACACCGCCGAAGAAGTCAAAAAGCAAGTGAAAATCCCGGTAATCACCAGCCATTCGCTGAGGAATCCGGACTACTGCGAGAAGATATTAGCAGAGGGAAAAGCAGACATGGTTGGCTTCTCTCGCCAGTTGATTGCCGATCCCTATTGGGCAAATAAAGCAAGGGCAGGCAAAACTGGCGAAATCAGAAGATGTATATCCTGCCTTGTTGGCTGCTGGCAGGAATCACTTATGATCAAGCGGGATATGAGATGTGCAATTAATCCCGCGGTTGGTGACGAACGATTTATTCACTTAAGGCCTGCGAAAAAAAGCTGCAAAGTGGCCGTCATAGGTGGAGGGCCGGCCGGAATGGAAGCAGCTCGCGTTGCCATCCTTCGGGGGCATAAGGTAACCATCTTTGAGAGAAGCGGCGAACTGGGAGGCGCCATGCTGTATTGCTGTGCGGTGCCAGGGAAAAATAAAATGCGCTGGTATGCCGATTGGCTCAGGTTCCAGCTTAAAAAGCTCGCTGTTGAAGTCAAATACCGCACCGAACCAAATGCCAACGACCTTAAAGATTTCGATGTCGTGATTCTCGCTTCGGGTGGTAAAGTTGTCAGGCCCGATATTCCGGGCATTGATTTGCCTTTCGTCGTTACCTTTGAAGATGTGTTGCGCTGCAAGAGCAAAAACTGTGAACACTATCCGGACGACAGAGGGGAACCGGCAGAATGCGGCCAGCAGGTTCTCGTCTGGGGTGACCACTTCGGCGCAGCTGATGCTGCTGAGAAACTTGGTTCTGCCGGCAAAAACGTCGCCATTGTTACAGAGAACCGAGACTTTGCTGAATGGATGGAGCCTTGCCATCGAGACGTAATGATGAAACGATTTGCCTGCGGCAACGGTGAAGGCCTGAAGAGCAAGACGTATGCTCACCCCGTAACCATCATTTCCAATTCTTCTGTGCTGGAAATCAAGAAAGATGGGACCGTAGTTATCATCAATAGTGCGTTCGGACGGTCTACGGTAAAGGTTGATACAGTTGTTCTTGCAAAGGTTGCACCTAATGACGATGTTTATGAAAGTTTCATGGAGGCCGGGCTGAATGTTGTCAAGATTGGCGATGCCAAAAAGGTTCGCAACGTAAGGGCAGCAGTTACTGACGGCGCAAATGCCGCCTTGGTCATTGAAGAAGGCGTAATGCTCAACGCAAATAACGAGCTGATTTCGAATTTGCCCACCGGCATTGACCTATCGTAAACGCAAATTGGTAACTGGTAAATGGTAAATCCGGTAGAATTGTCAAACCGATTACCAATAACCAATGATTAAATGTAAGAAAGCGTCAATATGGAGAGAATGAAGGTTGGGATTATAGGCACGGGCTTCATCGGACCTGCTCACATAGAAGCGTTGAGGCGTTTAGGAAACGTCGAAGTTGTCGCTTTAGCTGAATGCTCTCAAGATGTCGCCAAGGCGAAAGCTGAGATGCTCGGCGTTGAAGAATGTTATGGTGATTATAAGCAGCTCTTGAGAAACGGGGACATTCAATCTGTCCATATCTGTTCGCCAAACTATTTACACTACGAGATGGCCAAAGAGGCCCTTGAGGCCGGCAAGCACGTTATCTGCGAAAAACCTCTTGCCATCAGTGTTACTGAGGCCCGGCAGCTCGTCGAACTGGCGAATAAGACGGGCCTGGTCAACGCCGTCAACTTCAATATTCGCTATTATCCTCTGATGAGGCAAGTGAAAACGATGGTTGAAAAGGGTGACATTGGCGACCTCTTTGCTGTTCACGGGTCGTATCTGCAGGATTGGCTCTTCTACAGAAGCGATTATAACTGGCGATTAGAGCCGGAGCGGTCCGGCCAATCAAGGGCCATCGCTGACATAGGTTCTCATTGGATGGATCTGATTGAATACATTACCGGCCTTAAAATCCAGGAGGTCTGTGCCGATTTTGCAACCTTTCACAAAGTCAGGAAAAAGCCGTTAAAGCCCATCGAGACCTATGCCGGCAAAATACTGCAGCCGGAAGACTATGAAGATATGCCTATCAATACCGAGGATTATGCGACGGTGCTCTTTAGATTTGAAAATGACGCAAGGGGGGTAATGACCGTCAATCAGGTTGCCGCAGGAAGAAAGAACAGACTATATTTTGAACTTGACGGTTCCAAGCAGTCAATTGCGTGGGAATCGGAGAAGCCCAATCAAATCTGGATTGGCAAACGCGACGGCAGCAATGAACTTATGATGAGGGACCCGAGCTTGGTTTATCCTGAAACGATGGCCCTGATTGACTATCCCGGCGGCCATAATGAGGGATTCCCCGATACCTTCAAACAAATATTCAAAGAAATTTATGCTTACATATCTGGTGGTCGCTCGAATCCCCCGTCTTTCCCCACGTTCAAAGACGGACTGCGCGAAATCGTTCTGTGCGAAACGATTATGGCCAGTAATAAGAATAGAACCTGGGTTAAAGTTGTTCAATAGGAGTAGTATGAGATGATTAAGCTTGGCTTTTTAAGTGCGATATTACCTGATCAGACGTTCGAGGAGGTTATTTCTTTCGCCTCTGAGAGTGGATACTCTTGCGTGGAAATTATGTGTTGGCCGACAGGAAAGGCCGAACGTCGCTATGCCGGGGTTACACACATCGATGTAACCAGCTTACCGCAGAAGAAAAGCAGCGATATCCAGAGGCTTCTGAAGGAAAAAGGTGTTGCTATTTCCGGGTTGGGTTATTACCCAAATGTGCTGGAGGAAGATAAGGAAAAATCTGACTTCTATGTTGCACACATCAAAAAGGTAATTGATGCAGCCAATAAACTGGGCCTGCAAAATGTCAATACCTTCATAGGCAGAGACCATCGGAAAAGTATTGACGACAATTTCAGCAGGTTTAGGGAAGTCTGGCCGCCCATCGTGAAATATGCAGAGCAAAAGAACGTTAAAATCGGCATTGAGAACTGCCCGATGCTTTTCACCAATGATGAATGGCCCGGCGGAAAGAATCTGGCATCATCGCCGGCGATTTGGCGAAGGATGTTTGAAGAAATTCCATCAGGCAATTTCGGCCTTAATTATGACCCTTCCCACCTCGTTTGGCAGTTTATGGATTATATAAGGCCGATTTACGAGTTCAAGAAGCGCATATTCCACGTGCACATTAAAGATGCCAAGGTGATGCGAGAGGAACTGAACGACGTCGGTATTCTCGCGACTCCGCTGTCGTTCCACAGTCCGAAGCTGCCGGGTTTGGGAGACGTGAATTGGGGCAAATTCTTCTCAGCTTTAACAGATATTGGCTACGATGGCTGTGCTTGTGTAGAAGTCGAAGACCGCTCTTATGAAGGGTCTTTGCAGATGCGAAAGAAGTCCTTGATTCAAAGCCGGGAATATCTCAAGCAGTTTCTGGCACCCCCCAAACGCGATTGAGTGCGTTTGGGGAACCCCTGGCACTATGAGCTGTTGGCGCTTATGAAAGAGATAAAGGATAAAGTCAGACAGTTTCTAAAGGACTGCGAAATGCATTATGAAGATATTGATATGGACCAGTGCTGCAATATCTTTATTGACGAAATGGAGAAAGGATTAGCCGGAGAGCAAAGCTCCCTGCAGATGATCCCTACCTATATCGAGGTTGATAAAGAGATTCCAACAGATAAACCGGTGGTTGTATTAGATGCAGGGGGGACTAACTTTCGCGCAGCTACTGTTTATTTTGATAAAAAGCTAAAACCAACTATCCAGAGCTTCACCCAACATCCTATGCCAGGACTTAATGGGGAGGTCAGTAAAGAGGAATTCTTTCGTACTATAGCTGGATACATAACCGCCGTCTGCGATATGAGCGACCGTATCGGCTTTTGCTTTTCGTATCCGACGGAGATACTGCCGAGTAAAGACGGCAGACTAATTCGCTTTTGTAAAGAGGTGCGGGCCAAAGAGGTTGAAGGTGAATTGATTGGTGAGAACCTTGTTTCAGCTTTATCGGCGGCAAAAGGCGGCGGCAGCAAGCGAATCGTAATCCTGAATGATACTGTTGCTGCTTTACTCGCCGGCATATCTGCTTTTCAGAACAAGGCTTTCGACAGTTTTATCGGTTTCATTTTAGGTACCGGTTCAAATTGTTGTTACATTGAATCAAATCGCAACATCACAAAAAAGAGCGACCTAAATTCGGATAAAGAGCAGGTCATAAATATTGAGTCCGGTTCGTTTGGAAAAGCACCGAGGGGGACAATTGACCTGAAGTTAGATGAATCGACGTTCGACCCCGGCAGATACACTTTTGAGAAGATGTTTTCCGGGGCCTATTTTGGTACTCTCTGCCTGAAGGCCCTGCAGGAAGCAGGCCGACAGGGACTTTTCTCAAAGACAATGACCGATGAACTTCTTACCATCGTGGATTTTAAGACGAAAAATGTAAACAACTTCATGCGATATCCTCAGGGGGGTAATCCACTGGCCGTGAGTTGCTCAAAGGCAACCGAGCAGGACTGTGCTTCGGTATGGTATGTGCTGGACGGCCTTTTGGAACGAGCGGCAAAATTAGTCGCCGTGCTTTTGTCTTCCGTGGTGCTAAAGACGGATAAAGGCAAAGACCCGTGCATGCCTGTTTGTATCACAGCAGAGGGTACAACGTTCTATGAATTGAAATCCCTTAAGGAAAGAGTGGAGTGTTACTTAAAAAACTTTTTGCAAGATAAGCGTGGTCGGTATATTGAGTTAGTTAGTGTGGAAAATGCAACGTTAATAGGCGCCGCTATCGCGGGTTTAACAAATTGATATGGAACATCCGTTGAAGTATTCGGAAAAGTCTCTGCGACTTTTCGGGTAATAAGAACGTGTAATAGTTATTATGGAGGTCTGATAATGAAAAGCTACTGCTACTTTTTGGTTGTGTTGTTTGTGGCAACTCCTCTTGCCGCACAGGTTGGTGAGCCGATTTTTATTCCGGTCAAAATCGATGGGCCGGTTCATGACCCTGCGAACCACAGTTATTGGTTTGGGCCGTTCAGTGAATGCTGCTCGGTGTTGGATGTCGATGGCGATGGCGACCTCGATATTGCTGCGGGACGCAACTGGTATGAGGCGCCGGCCTGGAAGAAGCACAAGGATTACCGTGACGGTGCCGAGACAAACGGCCCGGAGACAGATGACAACAGCGAGTTCGCGATGGATGTCAACCGTGACGGCAAAATGGACATCGTCAGCTCGGGTTGGATGTTTATGAAGGGGGCTTTCTGGTATGAGAACCCAGGTAAGAAAGATACCGTCTGGAAATCTACAAGGATTCACATGGCTCTGAATATGGAAGGGGTTATTCACGGAGACATCGATGGAGACGGTGACGAAGATATCCTGTGCAATCACTGGGCGCCCGTGAAAGGCCAGGGAATGACCTGGTTGGAACACATTGAAAAAGAACCTTGGTTTGTTGAGCATATCGTAGGTACACAGGGCGATGTGCACGGCAATGGATTAGGTGACATCAACGGCGATGGACGTATTGATATTGTTACGCCGGAGGGCTGGTATGAGCAGCCTCGGCGGGCAACTAACACGCCTTGGACCTTCCATTCGGACTACCGATTCGAGCCTGCAAAAGGCAGAGGAGGCGGCGCTTCGCACCCAATCCTCGTACACGATGTTGATGAGGATGGTCTGAACGATATCATCATCGGCTCTTCTCACGCCTACGGCCTGGCATGGCTGCAGCAGACGGTCGATAGTAGCGGTAAGCGCAGCTTCAAAACGCACTGGGCTGAGACCGAATTTAGCCAGTTTCATACGATGGCTCTGGGCGACCTCAACGGCGATGGCAAAGCCGACCTGGTTACAGGCAAACGGCTCTTCGCACACCACGGCGACGACATCGGTGCCTTCGAGCCGTTGTATGCCTTCTGGTACGATATCAAGGGCGGCAAGTTCGAGCGGCATGTCCTTTCTTTCAATCATCTTCCGCATTACCCTGATGAAGAAGGAATCAATCCACCGCCTAATTACGTAGTGAGTGTTGGGATGAAGCTTAATATTGCGGATATAGACAAAGACGGTCGCAATGATGTAGTCATCGCCGGAAAGGGCGGGCTCTATGTGTTTTTCAATCACGGTTTTCCGCCGACACCTCGCCGCGCCCATAAGCTGCCGCCACGTGAGACGTATCCCACATGGAGGTCATGGCCAGGGTATAAAATACTGTTTAACGGCAAGGACTTCACCGGCTGGAAAGTACCGGAAGGTGACAACGACCATTGGAAAGTTCTTGACGGAGTGATTGACTACGACGCGATGTCCGAGGCCAAAGGAGACAAGAATCTATGGACGCAGGAATCGTTCGGCGATTATGCTCTGCACATCGAATGGCGATTCAAGCGCACATCGGGCCTGTATGCGATGCCTACGGTTTTGCCTGACGGCTCGTATGAGACCGATGCTGACGGCAACGTAATTACGAAGCCTACACCTAACGCCGATTCCGGTATCTTCCTGCGCGGCACAAGCGGAAGCCAGGTAAACCTGTGGTGCTGGCCAATTGGCTCAGGCGAACTCTGGTCTGTTCGAAATAACAAGAAACTGGCGCCGGAAGTCCGTGCTGCCGCCGTGCCCAAAGTCTGTGCCGACAACCCGGTGGGCCAGTGGAACTCGATGGATATCACTATGAAAGGAGAGCGAGTAACAATTATGCTTAACGGCAAAATCGTTATCGAGAATGCTCAGATACCCGGCATTTCTCAGCGCGGTCCCATCGGCCTGCAACACCACGGCGGCATCGACAAGCGAACAGGTAAGCACGGACCGGCGTCGAGCCTGATTCAGTTTCGCAACATTTGGGTCAAGCAGCTCAACTAATATACCTGTAGCGAGAAGTATTTGTTCTTTTACAATCGTTTTGGACTGTAGAGCAAGAAATGGAGGTTTGAAAATGATAGTGAAACGTATGGTTGTGTTAAGTCTTTTTATAGTTGCGTTTGCCGCTGGTGCCCCGGCCGGAGACGACGGATTCATCCAGCTTTTCAATGGTGAAGACCTCAGCAACTGGCAGAACGCTGATGGCGGGAAACCCAGCGCCGGTTGGGTAGTGGAAGACCGCGCGCTGGTCAGAAAGCCCGGGGCCGGGATGATATGGAGCAAGGAGCGCTTCGGCAACTTCGTGCTGGGTTTGGAGTTCAAAACGGAGGGCAACAGCGGCATCTTTTTCCGCACCGACAATCCAGAGGATTGTGTGCAGACGGGATTCGAAATGCAGGTTTTTCGACCGGTCGAAAAACCGGGAAAGCATAGCTGTGGCGCGATTTACGATGCCCTGTCCCCCAGCAAGGAAATGACCAGGGACGGTCAATGGAACCATGTTACTATCACCGCTGTGGATAATAGGATTAGCATCGTGCTCAATGGCGAGCAGATTATCGATATGGACTTGAACCGGTGGACAGAGCCCGGCAGGAATCCCGATGGGTCGAATAACAAGTTTCGTACAGCCCTAAAGGATTTTAAGCGAGAAGGTCATATCGGCTTGCAGGATCACGGCGCACCTGTGTGGTATCGCAACATCCGGGTCAAACCTTTGGGAGCTGGCACCGGGCGCGTCTTCACATTGGCTCCGGACTCTCTGGGTATGGTTCTCAAAGCTCCGGACGGCCGGACCGTCTTCCGATATATGACCAAAAAGCCAGCCGAGACAAAGTTGACCGCCAACAGCGTTTGTTGCCTTTATCCGTTGAACACACCTTCGGGAGAAAGGGTCGTTGATTTTGCCCCCAGTGACCATCCTCATCATCGCGGCCTTTTCCTGGCGTGGCATTCCATAAGCGCCAGAGAAGCCAGACAGAAAGCGGATTTCTGGGGCTGGGGTGCCTGGGCGCCAACCGAAGGACGGCTCATCAAAAATAGCAGCGTCAAACTTCTCCAGGCTGATTCGCAACACGCCAGGCTGCGGGTTGCCAATGACTGGCTTGTCGGCAATGTGAAAATGATTGACGAAATATTGTTCGTTGTCGCTCGCCAGGAGGATTCGGCCTACGTAATCGACCTGAATTTTCATTTAACGCCTGCGATGGATGTAACGCTGGACAAAACGGCTTTCGGTGGATTATGTGCCAAAGGGCGAAAGGACGGCATAGGCTCTTATTTCAGCCCAGGTGGTTTAGTAAAACTACCCGAACCCCATCACTTAAAGCCCGAATCCGACTGGCCGGCTGCCGATTGGTACGACTATACGATAAAGCTCAATAGCGGCAAAACCGTCGGCGTTGCGGTGCTCGACCACCCGGCTAATCCACCCACCGCCTGGCACAACCTTGGCCCCATTGCTATGGTTAATCCTTGCATCGTCGCGCCCGGAGCCGTTGCGATTAAGAAAGGACAGACGCTCAATCTACGCTACCGCATCGTTGCGCACGACGGCCCGACGCCTATGGAACTGCTCAAGACCCTAACAAGCGAGTGGCGCGGGCAAGAGAACCCTAGGCCATTCAAGCTTGAGCCGGGTTTTACTCGGCTGGAAAATGGCAAAGACCTCACCGGTTGGTTTGCTGCCAGGTGGTCTGGTCAGAAGACCGGAGACCGGCGCGGATGGAGCATCGTCGATGGCGCCATCCATCTCGATTTTGAAACTGCAACAAGCCACCTGTTTAATGAGAAAAAGTATGGCAAAAATGTGATTATCCGTCTCCAATTTCGTGCTGCTCGTGCCGCCGATTCCGGCTTGTGCATCCACGGCAAGCAGTTCCAGGTCCGTGACTACGTGAATTCCCTGCCCGACACGGGGAAGTATGCGCCTTTTTGCAACCCGCCGGGCCAATGGAACAACCTGGAATTCGACATCAGCGACGGTATTGCTGTAATCAAGCTGAACGGTCAGGTCATAGAGGAGGCCTGGGAAACCGGCACCGCCCCCGATGTAGGACTCGGCCTGCAAAGAGAGCTCGGCGATTTTGATTTCCGGTACGTACGGCTAAAAGAAAAGAACAGATGATACCCATTCCATTTTGGTGCTTGGCAATTGGTGCTGGACAGAGTAAGGCCGCCTTGGAATAGCATCCTAAAGCGTCCATCCTTTGCGGTATTGGCGCCGGATGAACGCATCAGCTTCCGGGCAGCCAATGGCCTTGAGGTTTTTGGCGTCCCAGGTGAGTTTCTTCCTCGTACGCAGCGCTACATTGCAGAGCAGCGCCGCTTCGGTCAGTGCGCCGGAGTATTCGAAGTTGCACGTGGTTGGCCCGCCCGTCTTGCAGGCCTCGACCCATTCGCGGTGGTGGCCGATAGAATCCGGGATGAATGGTTCGGGCCGGATGAAGTCAGCAAACTTCTCTTCGGGCAATAGCTTGTGTTGGACGTAGTCGGCAATCAGCATCCCCTTCGACCCGATGAACAGTACTGCATTTGGCCACTGCGGGACTTTGTTTTTTTTCACAAGAGCCGGATAACCGCCGCCGTTGTACCAGGTCAATGTGACCGGAGGCAAATCGCCGCGGGCGGGATATTCCTGTCGGGCAATCGTCCAGCGAGCGGCACTGTCGGGGTGGACCGGCCCCTCAGCTTCTATGGTGAGAGGATGCCGTAATTTCAACGCCCAGAATGCCAGGTCGCAGTAGTGGCAGAAGAAGTCCCCCAGGTAACCGTTTGCGAAGTTCCACCAGTAGCGCCATCCGAACGGAGCATAGTCTGGATGGTAAGGCCGGTAGGGTGCAGGTCCCAGCCACAGGTCCCAATCGAGGGTCTCCGGCACCGCGGGGCGGTCGGAGGGTGCATCGGGCTGCCACATACTTGTGGGTTTGGGCGGCCCGGAGAAATTCGCTCCCAGCCATACGTGAACCTCGCGCACGGTACCGATGGCACCGGTTTGTACAAGCTCCACGACGCGACGGTAGTTGCTTTCAGCGTGAATCTGCGTCCCCATTTGCGTAACGAGCTTTTTCTCTCGCGCGATTTCCGCCATCACCCGGGCCTCGTACACGCTGTGGGTGAGCGGTTTCTCACAGTAGCAATGCTTGCCGAGTTTCATAGCATAGACGGCTGCCGGGGCGTGGGTATGGTCAGGTGTGCCAACGACTACCGCGTCGATCTTGTGGTGCATCTCATCGAGCATCTTGCGGAAATCTTTGTATCGTTTGGCCTTGGGGTATTGCTTGAAGGTCTGTGCTGCGTGTTTTTCGTCGACATCGCACAAGGCAACGATGTTCTCGCTCGCCACGCCGTTTACGTCCGCAGCTCCGCGACCGCCGACACCGATCCCGGCAATGTTCAATTTCTCGTTGGCCTGGGTACCGCGAACCAGCCGGCTTTTCTGTAGGATGACGAGGCCGGCGCTGCTCCAGGCTGCTTTTCGGAGGAAATCGCGACGATTCAATTTTTTATGCATTGTTTGTTACTCCTTTTCTGTCGAAAAATGGATAGTACGAATAGTGAATAGTACCACAGGCCTTTTGTAAAGTCAAGGGCGTCGGGCTCTTTTCCCAGTACCCCGTGGCCGAATATGGCCCACAGAAGGGATTCCGCTTCGCGAGAACCAAGGGCATATTGCAGCATTTTACAGATACAACGGAAGATATTATAAAGATTATTGAGAAGGTTACTTATGGTATTTATAGCACCAAGATAGTACAATTACACAAATATTGCACAATGGGAACCGGAACAGAGGTAGAGCATATTGAATAGCGTTACTTTGGTTGTGGTGTTGTTCTTTGGAGTCCTTACGGAGAGTTGGGCTTCGCTTCAGGCATTTGAAGTGCCGGTAATCGTGCAGGAGCCAGCCGGAATTGCTCGTAAGGCAGAGCCTGTAAGCGGCGGCATTGCTCTTGCTGATGGGATGTTCAAGTCCGGCACGGTGAAGTTGGCTCTTTTTGACGTAGCCGAACCGGTACCTGTGCAGGTCAGCGAACTGGTTGTCGGCCCCACAGGGTTCGTCCGCTGGGTGCTGTTAGATTTCCAGCTCGACCTGGGAGCGAATCAGACGAAAACGCTCACGCTCAAGGCTTCTCAGCCAGTCATCCCTCCTCGTCCTTTAGACGTTACCGAGACCTCCAATGCAGTAAGTGTCGATACCGGCCGGATAGCTTTCACGGTCAGCAAAAATAAACGATTTGGCCTGGTGGAAAATGTACGCACCTGCGGCAAATCAACAGTCGACGGCGGACGGATTAGTTACGTTGATGGTCTTGAAGGCAGGCAGTACCAGGCTGATGTGCCCAAGCTGGTAAAGCTGCACTATGTCGGGCCGCTGCGAGTGACAATTGAGGTCCGCGGCAAGTTTAAGGATGACCAAACTGCACAATTAGGTTATTGCACGTACATTACCGCTTGGGCTGGCCGAAGTGACATCCTCGTCAAGCATAGTATGATAAACAGTCGCGAAGACCGCAGGTTCTTTACAAAAGTCAAGAGCTCGCGGATCGAGCTCAAGCCGACAAGGACTGGTGGGGTGATTGTGGTCGGTGCCGACGAACCAGTAAAAATCAATGGCGGTGATGAGGTCTGGTTGCATCAGGGGCTTGAAGAGGAAAGGAACAGGGAAGTGGCATCAGCCAAGCTAACCCAGGGTGATAAGGTACTTTGGAGCGGCCGAGGTGCCAAGGGATGGATTTTATTCGACTCGGTCTGGGTGGCTGACCGGCTTTTTCGCAGTGACCCGCCAAGACTGTTGGGTGTATCTTCAGATGGCACTATCGTGCTCGATACAGCACCTCAGATGTTTGAAGGGCAGAGAAAGGAAAACAATGTTCAGGGAAGACCCTGGGCCTGTCAGGATGACTACCGCTGGCTGTATGATTGCTCACATCACTCCAGTGAGTACCGAATTGACTTTGACGCATCGGGTGACGGCTCTGCTTTGGCAGAGAAGGCCCAGGCCGCTGCTGCGCGTGTTTGGGCGTTTGCCCCGGGTGATTGGTACAGCCGATGTGAGGTCCTTGGCGTAGGAAGGTTTGGCACTGTGGCTGATGAAGTAGCCTGCCACACAAAATGGGGCTGGAGCGCCGGCACGCAACCTGACCGGCAGCCAAATCCACGGCATTTTATAGGTTATGAGGACAACCATTACGAGAGCGAGGCGGACTCGGCTGAGGCACTGTTGCTGTTGTTCTTGAGGACGGGGAAGCGGGGCTTCTTTGACGAGGCCGAGGCCTGGGTCCGCTACCATACCGACCTGCAGGCCTGGCGAACCGAAGCGTGGTTGTGGAAGGATGGGGGAATCTGGTTCCCGCAAGGCGGTCCGCCTGGCAATCGTCCGGTGCGGGGCAAGGCCAATCGCGACTTTGCCCAATGGAACAAGGGCAGCGATGCGGACAGAACGCTTTGGCGTTTGTCAATGGCCAAGAGTTGCTACTGCCACTTTTACGGAGCCGGCCTCGTCGATTGGTTCTGCTTGACCGGCGACCGTGAGGCCCTGCAGGCAGCCATCGACAATTGTGAGACCAAATGGGATGAGTTCACCCATTATCGCAATTTCACTCCTGGCAAGAGCAGCCTCGGCAGCACACGTGGTTTTGGCCGCGGATTCTATGTCGCCGTACGCACCTGGATGGTCCAGCCGAAGAATCTAATCCTTCAGAAGCTGGTCAATCTCTGTCGCGAGACCTTCGTAAACCTTCCCGAAGAGTACCTTGACGAGCGTGGGGTCTACGCTGTAGTCGGCAACAACTATCCCGAGAGATACCTGACGGATGGTATTAAGGAATTTATGGCCGAGAAGGGCATTACGGTAGATGACTCCGGCACGTTCCGGGACCGTACAGGCAATAATTGGAAGTGGAAAGATATCGGAGGCACCTGGATGGTCGCCTATATTCATAATGCCTGCAATCTACTTGCCGAGCAGACCGGCGACGAGGATATGATGGACTATGCCATCGCCTCAGGCCATTTCACTACTAAATTTATGCTGAGTCCTGTTGCCAAACAGACCTGGTACTATACGGCTTTAGACATTCCGCTAAGAGGAGAAATCTGGGACAACTGGAAATATGATGGACAGCAGCGCAATGAGTTCGGCGAGGGACCCAGGACATCCGGTTGGTACACCCGCTTTTTCCCGGACTGCTGCGCACACGCTTACAGTTGGACGGGTGAGGAAGAGCTGCTCCAGAAAGGCAGGGAAATCTGGTCTTTCGGTAACCGCCGACTATACCAGAGCCGAACGCTGACACCCAAGCACAACTTCGCCACCCATCGTCCGCCGAAGGACGACTCGGTCCTTTCAACGGCCCGGCTGTTCTATGAATACTCACACCCAAGAAGAGATGTCCAGCCACCGGAAGCAATCCAAGACCTGACTGTTAAGCTGCTCGGGGGCGGCAGGGCGGTTGTGAGCTTCACCGCTCCGGTCGACATCGGCGGCAAGGTGGCCAGGTACCAGGTCAAGGTCGCAACAATGCCGATTTTGCCGTATGAGGATTGGGACTATTGCCGTGATAGCGGACGCCGACGCAACTGGTGGCGGGCAATTAATTGCAAGGGCGAGCCGGTACCCAAGCAGGCCGGGGCCAGGGAAAACTTTGTCGTTACCAACGTTCCGGATACTGCTGGCCAACCGCTTTACTTCGCCGTTCGCAGCTTCGACGATAGTGGTAATCGCAATGCTATCAGCAATGTGTTCAAGGCAAAGTAGAGTAGCTTAATTATCTGTATTTCTTGCCCATAATGAAAGAACTATGAGAATCAGTTGCAGGAGGTCGAATCGGATGAATACAAGAGTAGTTATAGGCTTCGTAGTTTGTAGTGCGGTTATAGCTCTTTCGGGTCTTTTTGTCGTGGCGGATTTTGATCAGCCACCAAATACATGGGTCAAACACAGTCCCCTTGCCGATACACCGACCTCGCCCCGACTCGGTTACGAGGGTGCGTGCGTATGGGATAGCTCACATCGGCTGTTTATTCGCTATGGCGGTCATAACCAGGGTGGTGGGGGCGCACAATACTCTGAGCTCTGGACTTTTGATCCATTCACGTCCAGATGGGCATTGAAGGAACCCGATACATCCCCGCCCGGCGTCTGCTGTGCACAACAGAATGTCTATGACCCTATTCACAGGCGATACGTGCGGTTCCCTGCATTCAGCGGCAGTCATGGCTGGCAGTGGTTTCGAGAGATCTATCTGAATAACTCAACGATATGGGTCTATGATTTAGACGTAAATCTGTGGCGCAACCTTCGCCCGCTTCCTGCTCCGAGAGTATCGCCATTACGTTGTGCATCGTGGGATAGCGACGCACAGGTCATCGTAGTCTTTGGCGGCGAAGGCAACCGCGAAGGCACAGTCGTTTACGACCCCCACACTAATACCTGGACCCGTATGAAACCTGCTAAGGAACCGCCTTTCAGGAGCGCTGGTAATATGGTATATGATTCGGCCCATAAGCTGCACATCTTGTTCGGTTCACAATTCACCGATGACCCGCATACCTGGAGCTATGATTTGCGTAAAAATGAGTGGCGGGACCTAAAGCCGACTGTTCTTCCGCCGACCAACGAAAATGATGCTGTGCTTGCATACGATTCGTTAAACAAGGTGGTTATAGCTGTAGTCAAAGTTACTGAAGGGAAGGACGAAAACGCCGTGCATCATCTTCAGACTTGGGCTTTCGATGCCGGGCAGAATACCTGGACGAGAATGAATCCTCCCCAAGAGCCGGACCCCACCGGCAATCGCTCACGGGTGCTCGCCTACGCGTCTGAACTTGGCCTGGCTATCCTGGAAAACCGTACACGCTCCGAACCCGGTCCGCCTGAGCAGCAAATCTGGACATATTGCTTCAAGCGTGCCAGACTTGATTCAGACAGACCGTTACAACCCCCGGACAATGTGCAAGTATCGACCACCGCAAACAGCGCTAAGCTCACGTGGAAGCGGAGCGCATCTACCGGTGTAACCAATTATATAATCTACCGGGGAACTGGTGAGCACCCGTGGACCGTAGAGTACCGGCAAATCGCCTCGGTCGATGCCAGGCAAAACGGCTTTCACGACACAGGATTGCAGCCAGGAACGGTTTATTACTATGCCATCCGCAGC
>Ga0209636_10001808_pt1 | contig 21644 bp, 17 predicted proteins | sample DeeMarSWOR152_54_FD_187464 | JGI IMG/M metagenome (GOLD analysis project Ga0209636, IMG submission 187464) | Marine sediment microbial communities from White Oak River estuary, North Carolina - WOR-1-52-54 (SPAdes) (version 2) | ecosystem: Environmental > Aquatic > Marine > Intertidal zone >...
CCAACTATCAAATTCATCGTCTTCCCAATTCTCTTCACAATAGTCTTGCATTGCATTAACACATTCTATTTCATCAATTGGTGAAGTAAATTGTCCGCTAACATCTACACAATCTTCTGGATAATTACATGCATCTTCTGTAAGGTCAATTACATTCATATACCAAGTTTTATCAACACCAGCAGGATGTGGATCTGGATCTATTGCTGTTAACTCAATTAATGTTATACCATCAATCCATTCTTTATATCCATCTATTTTATAAGGCCCAATAAAACTTTTTGTCGTAATCGGGGCACTAGTATCTATACATACCCCTGGGTTATGAAACGCATAAAATCCGTGATCATCTCTTGTCTCTACGAATAAGTTTCTACAACATTCAGTCTTAGCAGTATTAAGAGAAAAAGTAAAATCTTTTGTTGGATTCGTTGCATTAAGTATATAACCTGATTTAGCACTCCAGTGACAATAATAGTATTCAGTACCATTTATTGTAGTATAACCATATGTTGGAGCATACCAATTAGCAGCACTGTCACATACTAAACCGCTAAACCCAAGTGGCTGGTATACTCTGAATTCATGAATTGGATCGGGTCCTCCTGTCCACTGAACATGTGCAGTGAATGTAACAGAACTTACATTTGGTACTATGTGAGGTGTTACATCTACAATAGAACTATGCGTATTAGCAAAAACAGAAACAAACGAACTGAAGAATACTACTAACCCTATCAAGACAGCAGCTAGGAGAGAGGCTTTAATCGCAACCAAACTTTTATTAGAAATATAGAATTTTCTCTCCGACATCCTTAAAACACCTCCCTTCTCCAAAATTTTACTATCTTCTAATTATTTACTAAAGGATAAATATACTTCGAGGTAAAAGTTTAAAAAAACATATAGTGCTACTACCAAATAGTTCTACAATCAAATAGAAAATTTATTAATAAATGAAGAGAATTTTAGCATTTTCTAAAAAAAGTATATCCAAAATATAAAGAAAAAAAGAATCAATGAAAGAATTAAATCTTAAACCAACCCTTTCCAAACCTGTAAGCGAATTTCTCTTCTTTTCTCCTCTTGGATTGGGATGGTGAAACAATTTTACCCATTGTGTCAAATGTCTTGTCTATCATGAACGAACTTAAGACTTTTCCTTCTGATACAATCCCTTTAAACATGTATCCTTTTATTGTTGGGAATGTTTTATAGAATACCATAATTGTTAGTGTGAATGAAGAGACTAGCAATAGAATTCCTCTTGTCAAATCATTCATCTTCGAATTTATTAGCATCAATGTCTCTGTGATTTTGTTCTGTTCCAAATCCATCTCTTCCACTTCTGAAGCTGCAAGTATTTCTTCAGTATCTTCTTGTGGTATATCTTCTGGAATTTCTGGAATTTCTTCATGCTCTATTCCATTGACAGGAGTTATCCCTATTACCATATCCTCTCCTGTTGGTGTTAGCTGATGGTTGAAGTATGTCGTGTCATCACACTTTACACCGTCCAGATGATAATCAAACATTACTTGAAGTTTTCCTCTACAATAGGCTTCTGATGCTATTTCGTCCATGGTATTCTCCAAAGCCTCGACTCTGAAAGCCAAATCATTTATCCTTCTCAACAGGTAGGAAGTATCTCTATCACTCGCGAAGTAACTATCCAAACTCCTTCCAATTTCCATTTCATTTTCGGTTGGACTTGTATAAACGCCTAACAACCAATTTATAGCATCCCTTATACTGTGTTCCAAAGAATCAAAATCAAAGTCTCTGTCCGTGGACCATTGTCTTTCATTTTCTTGTATGTATTGGTCTTGACACATCGTCCATATCAATGTTATGTGGGCTTCATCATCATAACCTATAGCCTTGAGGTGTTGAATGAAACCTGCAGGTGGAATTGAGCCTAAAGATGCGAAATAATCGGTAAAGGCTGGATCAGTACAAAATTCTTCTACAGATTCCCAGCCAGGATTTGGATCATCCTTATGTTCATTTATATATTGTAGAAGAATATCTTCAGCGGGTGAACTGCCTTCAGTTCCGTAAACATCCTCTCTCAATTCACTGTCTTCCGATTCAACAGTTATGTTAAGACTTGCAGTACCGTTCACATTTATTTCCATGTTGACATCGTCTGCCAGTACAACACTCACAGACAAAATCAAGACTGACATAATCGTCAAAATTGTTGTTAGATTTTTATCCATCATATCACCTCAATCTATCATCACCTGTCCTGTAGCATAGATGTCATTATTCATGTCCACTGATGTTATGTACAAGCCACTTCCCAAAACCCCGGCATCAGAAGACCAAAATACATTACCTGACATCAAATCTAAATTCAAATAAAGTAAATCAGTCGAATTCAAATAAAACCATGCATACGTATTCTCACCTGACAGATACAAATAATATAGAGCTTGATAATTCGGAATTCCAGAGACGTCGTAATAAGTGAACATATCAGCATATACGTCTCCGTTTGATGCTAATCCAGAAGTTTGAGTCGCATAATTAAAATCGCTATTTAAGAATTGATACTGTGAAAAGGAAACGTAAGCAATACCAGAACCATCTGCTCTCTGATAAGCACCCCAACCATCATGATAATAAGATTTTACTGAACCTGTACCGTCCATTAAAGTATCATAATTTGTGTAAGTTGTCTTTCCGTTTGATCCATCAACAACTGTTTGATGTATTTCAGCACAACCGTCTTCAGTCGTTGCTTCGTCATCAATTATCTTAGGATTACTATTCAGGTATTGTATTCCTTCATAACCACCTGGACAATCGGGACAACAGCAGCAAGCAGATTCACCTTCACATCCTGTATGGATTTCAGTAGAACTTGAAACTGGTCCTATAGTTGTTGATATAAAGAAATCTCCACTGCCTTCATATTCTGTGAAAGCAGATGAAGCAAGTACTAAACTACTGAGTAAGATAAACATTATGTTTGAAACCCCAATCATTAACTTGATTTTCATTTCATTACCTTTTGGTTACAAATTTTCATCACACTTAAACATTTAACCTTTTCGGTTATTTTTGGAAAATAAAAAAGAAATAAAAAAGGCCAAATTTTTTTATTTTTTAGTTTGCTTTCTAGATACACCAACCGCATACTGGTGGAGTTAATGGTTCTGGCATTTCTGGATCGTCACATGTGGCTCCTCTGTTTAATCCGACTGACTGGTATACGGCAAGATCGCCTTTGTAATCAATGTTTTCTACGAACATTGCATCACCATAAATGACGCCTGCATCTATAACTGAATATATGTTGTCACCTAGCCATGCCTCTCTGAAAACTTGTCCTAAACCATCCCAGACTACAGTTTTGTCAACATGTGCACTGCCGAAAAAGCCTGGATCAACTTCTATGTATTTGTCTACGTTTGCGTCTGCCCACTCTGTACAAAATAGTTTGTGATTTTCAAGGTCTATATTTTGGACAACAAAAACTTCTCCCCATCCTGTCCATACCTTTTCAATCACATAGTCGTCGCCGTCGTTTAACACCAATGCGTCATGGAAGTATGGCATTATTCCATCTGCATAGAAGTATGTGTCAATAGTTCCGTCTGGTCCGAAATCAAAAGCCAATGCTGTTGTTGCTGTCAAAAGTAAACCTAATATAGTTGTTAAAGCTAATGCTTTCATTTATTTCACCTTCCTACATCTTGTCTGTTTTAAGCCGGTATTAACAGAAAACCGTTGGAATGTCGTCCAGTTCCCACATGCCCCTAAGGGCGAATAAGCATGATTGAGAAATCTTCTAAAGTTTACAATATTGAGATGAACTTTCACATAAACCCCTCGAACTTTAACCTTTGTATAATATCATGGTAAAAATATTTATACTAAACAGTAGTAACACAATAGAAAATTCTTTACTAGATGGTAGAAAACTTTAGGAATGTCAATAGAAAGAAATTATCTGTTATAAAAAGACGAAAAAGTTGGTTTTGGGAAGTTAAAGGATGGTCTTGGGAAATTGAAGCTTGGTATTTGATAGTTGAATGATGGTCGATTCCAAGAAAAACATGAAGCAAGATTTCCCCAACCACAAGTGGGTAGTGGCAATGGAACACATCTTTCATCATTCTCAGTTACTATTTCTGTACAATTATTCCATTCACAATTTTCATTGCATGTATCAAATTCAGGAGTCTCATATGAAGTTGTGTTAATACAGTAATATATTACAGCTCCTTCTGGCAAACATCTTTTGTCAGTCTGCCCAATTTCACATTCTTCTCCGCAATTAACTACTCCATCTCCACAATGATTACAATATAAACAATAATCTGCGCTATTGCAACTCCAATTATCTTCTACACATTCACAGTTTTCATCACAAGTTCCATAATCATCTCTAGTACAATATTGTTTTGTCGTGTAATCACAATAGCTAGTTGTTTGATTACAATCTAAATCCTGATCACAAGGAGCACCACAAGTCAAATAATTTATTCCATCGAAAGGATCATCATCGGTACAATAAGAATCTTCTAAATCACATGAATACACTAAACAAGTCCCAGAACCATCACAATAATCATGACCATCATCTGGATAGAAGTATGCAAAGTATCCTAAACATTGATCATCAGTACAGTCTCTGAATTCACCGCATTCTGTCCCATATTCTTTTGGTGGATTAGAGCATCCTCTCCCAGCATCACAATAATCATAAGTACATTCGTTACCATCATCACAATCTTGAACTAATTCTTCATTTTGCCAACTTGTATGATCTAAGCAAGTTCCATCACAATAGAAATCATGGAATAACTTATGTCTTTTGTATTCCAAACCATCACAATAATAAACCCAATCATCAAAATAATCTATGCTCCTGTTTGAGTAAGTATAGTCACAACTTCCTGGGGTACAGTAATAATCTCTATCTTCGCAACCTGTTTCATAGGCGTAACAACCATCTTGCAGATCACAATCTTCTGTCGAATAAGAGCATGAACATGTTGAAACTAAATCACAATTTCCATTATAGTAACGAACATTTGCAACACATTTATTTTGACAATCTTCATTGTTGTCACATGTAGCACCACACTGTCCTTCTACACATTGATAAGTGAATAAATCATATGCACAACCACAGATTGAATTACAATTACCATAAGCATCTCTCGTTCCCAATTTGAAGCCTGAACACTCTTGTGTTGTTTGAGAACAATAAGTATTATTAAATGTATTTGGTAATTCGCATACTTCTGGTGGATTTACAGATCCATCTCCACAGTATGGTTCTTCATAACAATCAAGATGGTCTTTGTTATAGTTGTTTGCATCAGCTGAGGTAGCAAAGTATAGAGTGGGATTTAATCCAAGAGCAAAATTGCTAACCGTTTTAGGAATCGCCCAAGAAACAAACCAGTGCCCTGTTCCATCTGTATCTATACGAGCATAAACACTTGTCGAGCCATTCCATATCAGAGTTTCTGCAGGATCATTAAAAATTGGATCCCAATCTATTACTGCGGATTTAACTGTGTTATTCCAAATTTGAACTTTTTCGTCTTTACCATTTAGAGTGAAAAGATAATCATAGTAATTATCACCAGTTTGTTCAACGACAACTACCCAATTATGTTGAGTAAACATGCCTGGTGGGCCGTTCGGATCTCCTTCAACTCTTTCTCTTAAATAAAGGAAATTACTGTCATTTGCGTAATAGACTGCTGGATGATAGCCATCACCAACTATATCTATACTAATTATATCGAGTTGACTTGGACTTTCATCACTAGGATCTGTATTACAAGGAGGTGTTGACCATACAGTTGGCCATACAGGTGTTGGTGGCGCTTGACTAAAAATAACTGGTGAAAAAATAAAGAATACTAATAAAAATATCAACGAAATTTCGATTAGGATGTTGGTAGAATATCTCACGACTTTATTATGAGGGTGAAAAAATTTATAGATGAACCTTTTCTACTATTTGAAATCAAGTTTTCTATTCAATAGAAAGAGTTGTTTTTTTATCTTTAACTTTTTCTTTCATTGGTAGATGTTTATGAAATCAAAGAGAAAGGAATTGAAAGATAAGGAAAGATTCTATGAAGAAATAGAAAAATTCATTTGGAGAAGCAGTAAAGCGAAGAGTGCAAAGATACTGGACACATTTAAAAGATAGATTTTGCTTAAGTTTCATATTATTTAAATTCTTTTTCCAATTTTCTTCTCATGAGAAGGAAGAAACTCATTCTATCCTCAATCATTGTCCTGATCATAGTCATATCGATAATATACCTAGTCTTCTATTTTGAAACGCAAAATATTTTGAGTAAGAAGGGTTACGTAGAAATGGAAGTTGAGAAAGTAATATCTGGCTTAACCCCAGCTGTCCAGTTGAAGGGCGAATGCTCTGAATTATCAATATTCATCTCCCCTGAACAAGCTATGGCAATAGAACAAGGTTTACAAGGTTTTAATTATCGTCCAGGGACACATGACATTCTTGTTGATATTCTGGAGGGCTTTGACATCGACCCACTACTAGTCAAGATAACAAAACTAGAAGACAGCACATACTTTGCTGAGTTAGCCTTGCAGAGATGGAATTATTTCCTTATCCTGGATATAAGACCGAGTGATGCTATAGCAACAGCAGTCAGGACAAACATACCCATCTACGTAAACGAAAACTTGGTAATTAAAATCTGTTAAACTTTGAAATTTTTTGTTCAATCTCTTTGACCACAATTACTATAAAAAATTAACTTTCAATAAAATAAGCGCAAATTTAGGTGTATTTATGTTGAAAAATTATGAGAAGAGGGCGCATACAGTAGCTTTAGTCATGGCAGTGCTGGGCCCTCTAATCAATCTTTTGATAGGAGTTAATTATGCTGTTGCTCCTCCAGGGATGTATCTATACTGGACAATCTGTCTTTCTCTTTATATTATCATCCTTATCCCCTTTACCCACAAGCGACCTTTGACTTTACTAAAACTGATTTTTTTAGGAGTTATGATTGAAGATTTTTCCAGCAATGTATGGCGATCGCTTTTCCAAGGTTCAAGGTTTTTACCTTTCTGTAATTGGTATACTGAACATTTTCCTTTTCTTGGAATTTTGGGTGAACCAACTCCATTAATCCTAATCCCACAATGGTATTTTATTGCAATATTCCTTTATGCGGGCATTGCCATCTTTCAACAGAAAACCTTGGCTAAATTGAGGAGAGAAATATGAGCATCTTATTCTGTATCAGAGAACAATTTCTCCCGATTGTCGGGTCTTACAGCTTTAGGATAAACAGATTGTTAAAGCGACTAGATGACAAGGAAAAAATCTTTTTAGTTCCAAAAAATCAGGATAAAAAAATAGTTGAGAAAAATTACAATTCTTTGACTTTTCAAACTTTCACCCCAATACCTCGTTTCTCATACTGGCACAAATCTCTAGCTATTTTTCCATTCTTGCTAGAATGTTCAGCGATGATGAATGAGATATCAAAAAAGATCGATGTCAAAGTCATCTATGGCTTCGGTTTCACGGTTGCTTTAAACTCACGCATGAGTGCAAAAGATATACCTTTAATCTTAGATATCTGTGAAGCAGACCTACCTTATGCAAGATTGAGCAAACATTCTTCTATTTCTAATTTTTTGACAATAAATGCCGAAAACTTCATTTTCTCCTCGCTTGATGACAAAGAAGGGGAAATATTCGTATTGAATTATGCCATGAAGGATTACTTGATAAAAAGAGGTATTAACGGCAATAAGATAAAAATAGCCTACGATGGGACTGACCCATCCATTTTCAAACCAAAAGATTTTGATGAAAAGAGTCCTGACATAATATTCACGGGTGATTTAGATTCAAGGGATGGAGTAGATACACTAATAAAAAGTTTTGTACGTGTCAGTAAAGAGGTCGAAGATGCGAGACTATATATAATAGGTGACGGTCCGTTTCTTCCACGATTGAAAACATTAGCTTCAAAACTAAACATAAATAAAAACGTGGTATTTACAGGTTGGATGCCTTTTGAAAAACTGATGAAAAACCTGCCAAATTTTCTTTTGGGTGTAGTGCCATCAAAATATCATTTAATGAATGATCTTGCAATACCTAGAAAAACCTTCGAATTTATGGCTGCAGGTGTTCCTGTAATTGCTTCAGATTTGAATGCCATGAGAGAAATTATAAAAAACGGTCAGTCAGGTATTCTTTCAGAGCCAGAAGACCATGAGGCTTTAGCAGAATCTATACTCAGGTTGATGTTTAATCCCAGTTTGTACAAAAAGATTCAAAAAAACGGGAGGGAGATTGCAGAAAAATATTCTATCGATAATGAAGTTGTGAAGATGGAGAAATCGATAAGAAAATATGCATTTTGAGAGGTCGTTGAATGATCAGAAAATTTACTTCTTTCCTATTGAGACTAACATTAATACCATTCTTGATTAGAGAATTGGTTCAGAGAAAAAAAGTAACAATAATTTTTTATCACAAACTCGAACCTAACAAGGCCAAAAAACATTTCAAAACATTAAAGTCCAAATACAGTCTTATTTCATTGAAAGATTATATCGAAGCCAAAAAATTAGGAAATGTCGACAAATTGCCTCCCAAGTCTTTAATAATAACTTTTGATGATGGATTCAAGGATAATTATAAGTTAAAACCTCTTCTGGAAAAACAAAAACTACCTGTAACAATTTTTTTGTGTAGCAGTATAATTGGAACAAAGAGACATTTTTGGTGGAAACATAATATCAAAAAAAATATGCGTGAATATCTCAAAAGAATTCCTGATAAAGAAAGATTGGATATCTTAAGAAAATTCGGGTTCGAAGAAAAAAAAGAATTTAAAAATAGACAGGCCTTGTCAAAAAATGAAATTGAAGGAATGAAAAATATCGTAGACTTTCAATCGCATACTATGTTTCATCCTATTTTACCAAAATGTTCCAGAGATAGAGTATACAAAGAAATTTTACAGTCGAAAACAGATCTTGAAAATAATTACGGACTTTCAATATACGCATTATCCTATCCGAACGGTGATTATTCTGATAGAGAGATTTCAATGGCCAAAAAGGCTGGTTATGAGTGTGGGATAACCGTTGATTTAGGGTTTAACTCTCAAAATACCGACTTGTTCAGATTGAAACGTATTTTTATTGATAAAGATGCAGATGCCAATGAGTTATTAGTCAGGACGAGCGGGTTGTGGGATTGTATTTGGGATATATTAAAAAGTTAAAAACTTTAGGTTTTATGTCTATTACGAATGTAATGAGAAAAAATAATAGAATTTTCAATGATGAGCAGAAATTCATTTTAATTACTGTTTTAGTTATACTGATGTTACTGCTAACTAATTTCATTCAGGAATCAATAATTTCTATTGTGGCGAGAAATGCCCTCGCCGTTATTTTCATATTTTTCTTATCCGGATATACCTTAGTCTCAATATTACTCGAAAGAGAAAAATTAGAATCCCAAGAATTCTTGACACATTGTATTGGGTTAAGCATTTGTATAGCAGTCGTATGTGCCATGGTTGTTAATTACGTTGGTATGAAAGTAAATTTCATAAACATTATCAATCTTATCTCGATAACAACAGTAATTCTGGCGTTTCTAAATTTTTTCAATATTCTTGGTTTTAAAAAAATTGGTGGCAAAAAATGAACTTTTCAGCTGAAAATAAATTATTTTACTTTTGTCTAATCGTTTCTATTTTCGTTATTGTTATCATAATTTTTAAATCGACAATTACTCCATCGGCAGAGGAATTCCTCGAGGTCTATTGGGAACCATCCATAGCAGAAGATCTAGTTAACAAAACCCAAATTCCATGTAATTCGGCAGAGTGCAGTAAGTCCGGCATTTATAGAGTTGGTGATATTCACTTAAAAAATACAGATTATGATCTTATTGTATTCGATTCTGAAAAGCCAATGATATACGACTCTCTTTGTATAGATTTGAATCAGAACGGAATATATTGTGATGACAATGAAGGTCCAATGAAACAACACTATACATTTTCAATTGATACAGATTTTTTTAACATACTGGGTTTGAATGAAGATAAAGTCATCATAGCCCATTATCCAAAGGATTTGACAGAAGAAAACTTTACGATCGGTTTCATCATTGAATCCCATTATAATAATCCTGTTAATCTAGATGTCAACTTATTCGTGAATGAAACTCTGGAAAAATCGGAAAACTTGTCAATAGAACCAAAACAAAAAGTCAGTAAAAACTTTGCAGTCGTCTTATCTGAAGATGGTTTACACAAAATAAAAGTCTCCGTGTTTGTTTTGCCAAGTAATGAGGAGATTTTTATAGATTTTTGGGTCAATAAAAACTCTAGTCTATAAATGTCACTGGCATATAGCCATAAAACCATGCTGAGTTTGTTGAATAAATTCTATCTAGTCCATAAAAACGTTCATCAATCAGTTTTTGAGAAGTTTGTACATCCCTGCCATAGAAGATTGAGTTTGCCATAATTTCCTCCCTAGTGACAGTAAAATCAACATCTCCAAAAAACTTTATGTCCCAATGCAATTGACTGTCAACAATTTTCTGTCTTTCTTCACAATCACTTTTTAACTCAAAAGAGAAACAATCTACTTTTAACTTTTCTAATGATTCACTCTCAATAGCTTCGTTCCCGTACTTGGCGATAAAATAAAACGGTGAAATTAATAAAAGAATTATCAGTATAATTGCACTATTTTCAATGTCTTTAAAACAATAGGCTCCAATCCCAGCAAGAGGTAGAGAAGATATTAAAACGAATTTTTCGTAATACTCCCCTTTTACACTTAATCCAACAAAAATTGTGAAAGCCAACATTGAAAATGCCCATGCAAAGAAAAATTTAGCTCCCAACTTGTACCATTTCATATGTGCGGTATAAATGCCCAGTAAACCCAGTAAAACGGAAAGTGCTGTTATTCCTAACCTTGAAAATATGAATATCTTCCTGCTTAAGAGACCCCCAGAAAATCTCATAGAAGCTTCTGAAAATAAAGTTCCTTTCAATAGGACTTGAATGAACTTGTCTATCATCTCTAAATATGATCCAAAAATGGTAGTTTGGTAAAGATGGTAAAAAATAAAAATAATTGCCAAGAACGTTATGACTGGTAATAAAATTCCTCTGAATCTCTCACAAAGGAGAAATATTGAACCTAGTATTAAGAACAAAAATAACGGTGTTCCAGGGTGCGAAATAATTATTAAAATCGAAAGTAAAGAAGTGATGAGTATATAGATATTCATATTTTTTACGGGGTTGGATAGTATTTTTGTCAGGGCCAACATGAAAAAAAAGTATAAATATAGTGTTAAAAATTGTGGGCAGATATGATTGTCTTCTATCGTCCAATTAAAAAAGACGTATAGAACAGAAGCTAAAAAGGAAATTCGTTCATTGAATAAATACTTGAACAATGTGTAAACGATTAAAAGTCCCAAAAAATAAAAGAATGGCGTAAAAAATTTCATCACATAATAAGATGGGATTATTTGAAATAACAAGCCAAAGAATAAAAATGATCCTGGATATTGCTCATAATCGCTAATGCCAGTTATTACCTGTTCCTTTTCAAACATTTCCTGTGCAAGGAATGAATGACTCCAAGTATCTTCAAACCTAGGCAAATACTCAAAAAAGAAGGGAGTACCAATCAGGTAAATTGTAAATAAAAATAGGGTAAGATAAACGAATTTTTTATTGATACTATCAAAGTTTGCATAATTGAAGTAAATAAGAATCAATAACAAAAGATATCCAAGCCAGTAAATCCACTCCATCTTGAATAAAATTCCATAGTAATCGTCATATGAAAAAACAAGTGGATATTGAATCAGAAAACTAGTCAAAAACAATAATAATGAGCAAGTAAATATCACTGTATAAATTTGATGTACATCTTTAATCTTATTTCTTAAATCTGGAAAATACATACTTCACCACTTTTTTAGGGTTTGACAAAGCCAATGATATTCCCTTTCTCGAGAATCCCTGTTTTATTAAACTCAATCCACTACCTGAAAACATTAGTTTGGCATCGGCAAGAGCAGTTTTTATGTCTTGTTCCGTCAGGTCATCTGTCCTCATCACAACTTCTCTCCCCGAATATCTCTTCCAATCTTTAGTGATTATCCATCCTTTCTTTTCGGCCAAATCATACAATTTCGTACCCGGAATCGGTACTGCGGCAGTGAACCAAGTAACATCTGAATTCAATTCTTTTGCGAGGTTGAAAGTTTTAGAAATGGATTCCTTTGTTTCCCCTGGTAAACCTAAGATGAAAAATGCGACTGTTTCCAAACCAACTTCTTTAGCATCGCTGAATACCTTTTTTACTAAATCTATGGTTAAACCAACCTTCGCGATTTTTTTCAATATTTCTGGGTCCCCGGATTCTACTCCAAGATGAATTCCCTTACATCCTGCATCCCTCATCTTAGTCATAAGTTTCTTTGAAAGGCGATCGACACGGGTTTCACATCTCCAATCAATATCAAGACCTTCTTGAATAATACCATCACAAATTTTTTCCGCACGTTCCATATCGTAAGTGAAAATCTGATCTCTAAAAAGGACACTCTTAATGTTGAATTTCTCCACTAATAATTTTAGTTCTGCTAAAACATTCTCCGGACTTCTTCCTCGCCAGATGTCACCATAACCCAAAGGATATGGGCAATAAATACAACCAAATGGACATCCTTTGCTGGAAAGTAAAGTAGTAAATGGCCTCTTTTTGAGGAGGTGGTACCTATAATTGTCCATCGGTAACAGATCATAGGAAGGAAATGGTAAATCATCCAGGTTTTTAATCATTGGTCTTTTTTCAGTCTGAAATATACTGCCGTTTTTCATAAAACTAAGGCCTTTGACATTATCAAAATTTGCTAGGTTTTTTGATAGTTCAAGTATTGTATACTCCATCTCTTCCCGAATGACCAAATCGATTCCCTCTTTTAGAGCAATTTCTGGAAACAATGTTACATACATGCCTGTGACAGCAACTAGTTTATTCGTAGCCTTTTTTACGTTTTCAGCAAAACTTAGATCTTCATCGATCGAGACGCCAGAAGTATTAATAACTACCAAATCGGGTCTTTCATTTATTATCATTCCCAAAACTTGGGACGAATCCAAGCCAAGTGCTGGTGAATCTATTATCCTTACTTCATGACCATTTTTTTCTAATAATGATGCCGAATATGCTAGATCAAGTGGAGGTAACAAATCATACTGAAATGTTGATACACTTTGTTGAATTATTCCAAATTTTCCCATATGATCTCTAAGAACCTGTGTCTTCAGGGGATCGGGTGGTTGGACTAAAACAATTTTACTCATTGGCCATTACCTCATGAAATAATTCAATATATTTTTTTATCAGAGTGCTCCAGGCAAAATTCTTTTTTATATTCTCCTGTGCCATTTTACCCATTTTTTTACGCAGATTTTCATCATAATTCAATCTCATCAATTTCTCAAATAAATCGTGATTATCGTTGTTATTGAAAAACAAACCATTCTCTTCATTGAAGAGAATGCCTTTCACTCCGTCATAGTATGGGAGTACCACAGGTAATCCAGAAGCCATAGCCTCTAAAACTGATATACATTGGACTTCTTTTTTAGAGGGTAAAACGAAAACATCAGCAGATTTATAATAACCAGCTATTGATTCATGAGGAACTCCACCTGTCCATATTACATTTCTGAGTGACAAACGTTCTGAAAGTTTTTTTAAATAAAGAAGGGCTGGTCCTCTTCCAACAATTATTAATTTCGTCCCCTTTATTTTTTCTTGCAGTTCTTTATATGCAAATAACAAGGTTCTTAAATTTTTTTCGGGAGATAATCTGCCCGCATATAATATCTTAAACCCATCTTCATCAAGGATTGGTTTGGATTTTGCGAACTTTCTATAATTCACGCCATTCGGGATGTAAATCGTTTTTTGAGAAGCAATGGGAAATTGACTTTCTATAATTTTTTTTTCGTGTTGGCTTACGCAAATTATTCTTTTTGCTGAATTCACAATGTAATGTCCAAAGAACTTATAAGGCATGTGAAGCATCGATCTAAATGCTGAATACCCATGGCCGTAATAATGAAAAGTAGTAACAAATGGCTTTCTTTTTCCATTTGCCAGTGCACTTATTAAAAGTGGGAAAGCATGATAACTGTGTGCATGTATAACATCATATCTGGCTTTTTTCAAAAGGTTATAAAGAGTTGGTGAAAAGTAATAAGATTCATTTGGTGCAAAGGACCTGCATATAGAGATTTTTACTCCGTCAACGAATTTTACGCTTAATTTTTTATTTTGAGGGTCTGTGGAATAAATTTCAACTTCAAATCCTTTTTCGACTAGTTTTTTACTCAGTTCCTTGACGTGAGTCTCAACTCCACCTATTTGGGGAGAATATCTTGGGCAGACTTGAATAATTTTCATTTCATTCCCGTTTAGGCTGTAATCATATTTTGCAACTATATTTTAGTAGTAAAAAATAAAAGCATTTATTGAAATTATATAGAGACATTTTAATACATGCTAGAAACAATTTTCCTATTTTTTGAAACTGATAGCTATAAATAATTTCACTACTCAATAATAGCGGTTTTATGAAAGTTTGTGTGATATTACCGGCCCTAAATGAGGAAAGGGGGATAAAGAAAATAATAGATGAAATACCTAACCCTCTTGTTAGTAGGATTATTGTCATTGACGGTAATTCTTCTGATAATACTGTTAGTACAGCAAAAAGTTGCAAAAAACCTGCTTGTGACATAGAAATAATGGCACAGTATGATAAGGGAAAAGGTATGGCATTCCAGACATTTCTCGATCGTTTCGATTTAGAAAAATATGATGTCTATGTTATGCTTGATGCTGACTGTACTTACGACCCGAAAGAAGTTAGGAAGATGGTTCTACCCATTCTGAACGGTGAGGCAGATGTGGTAATGGGCAATAGATTTTACACCAAAAATATAAAACAGGTAATGTCATTTTCGACCTACATTGGCAATAAGATATTAACGTTCCTTGCTATGGGCCTTTGTTTGAAAGATCCTAAGGATGTCTGCACAGGTTATTGGGCGTTCTCAAAAGATGTCATAAAGAAAATCAATATAAAGGCCAAGAACTTTGACTTAGAGATGAATTTATTTACCCAAGCTGTCAAAAACAAATTTTTGATCAAAACAGTTCCAATTAGTTACAAAAAAAGAGTTGGTCATAATAAGTTAAGAAAAAAACATGCGGTCATAATACTTTACCGTTTACTAAATGGAGTTCTACTGAACTAAATTCTAAAAAAGTATACTCAAGATAAGAAAACTGACGACTTAAGACTTTTCAACCAATTTTCTATCAGAGTGAAAACTTTATTTACACAAATTTTAAAATTCTATTAGTGATAAGATGAAGAAAAAGACACATAGTAAAAGGAAAGGTGGATCGATATTAGCAAACATTGCAAAGAAGACTCTGGTCAATCTACCGAACGAAAAGAGTTTCCGATTCTATTTGGGATTAGACAGGCCTACTGCCATAGCAGCTAACAATCTTGCATCTTTCATTGATGCATTGAAGAAAGTTGAACTGGCATCAATCCAGTTTCACATGTCTAGAGGTGACTTCTCTAAATGGTTATCTAATTCTTTGAACGACAAGTTGCTCGCCAAGAATATTGCATCACTAAAAAAATTGAACGGTGAGGCATTAAGAAAAACAATCATAAGTAGAGTGGAAAACAGATACAACTCATTGAAGAAGTCATTGAATCCTCAGTGATGATAAGAAAACTAGTGAAGAATTGAAGTTTTAGGACTTTAAAAAACTCTTTAATCTCGACCACATAGTTGGAGGTTTATACTTATCTCCTATCAATCTTGCAGCCAAAGCTATTATTTCCTTGGAAGCGGGTGAGTTGGGTCTAAAAGTCACAACTGGAGTCTTCAACGCCAAACTCCTCGGTATGTTCTTGTCGACCGGAATTGAAGCGATGACAGGCAACTCAACCAAACCCTCAACCTCATTTGCAGTCAATTCATACTTCTCACCAGTCATCATGTTCAAGACAATGCCCAAAGGTTTCACTCCTATCTCATTCATTACTTCATAGCATCTGATTATGTCCATCGTAGAAGGGACAAAGGGATTTGTGACAAACAATACCTCATCACATGCTCTAAGAACAGATAAAGCCTCTCTTCCCAGTCCTGGCGCAGAATCTAGAATGACTATATCAGCCCTATCGAACAATTGTCTTATCGAATCGCCCAAGTTATAAACATCCACCCCTTTCAAATCTTTCAATGATAGGGAAGCTGGCACAACTTTCATACCAGAAAAATGATCATACATTGCAGAACCCATCTCAGCCTCACCAGTCAAAACATTGTTCAAAGTAACAGGGTTGTAATACATGCCGAGGTAAAGACCTAGATGAGAGGTTGTGATGTTGCAATCAACGATGACGACATTCCTCTTGAATTTTGATGATAGAGCAGAACCTAGATTGGCTACGAGCGTCGTCTTTCCAACTCCACCCTTACCTGAAATCACGCCGATAACTCTAGTCATAATCCCAATAATCAATTATTATTTCAGACTAATAAAAATAGTTATAGGCAATTAATCAAATCTTGGTATAAGCCAAACCAGTTAAGAACTCTCCTATAACTACCAATACCATTCCTAAACCAATTGAAATGTATGCAAAGATTTCTAAACCAAATAAAGAAGCAATATCTAAACTAGCGAAGAGAATACTAAATCCTAATACGACAAGAAAAAGATTTTTTTGCGGAGATTTTCTCAGAAACAAAAATATAGTGCCAAAGGCTGTTGTTAATAAGAGACTGCCACTATACGCAATACTGTAATTCACATCATTCGAACAAATCAATTCGGCATAAGGTCCTTCTTGTTTCGTGTCAAATATTATCGCTCTGCCAGAATCACAACCGACATACATGCCAAGCAAAACGTGCCCAACCTCATGTAGTGCTAATGTTGAAAGAATGATGCCTATATTGAACAAAACCATACTTGCGATAGTATAAGATACCTTTATTGAGTCTTGGGACATGTGTTACTATTGATTAGTAACACATTTAAATCTATTTAACTCCTTTAAGTTTTTCCTCTATCTCTTTCAACTTGGTCTCATTCCTAAACTTAAGCTCTTCGTAGGCCTTCTTAGATATGACTCCCTCCTTTCTCTCCGTTTCCAACAGCCTCAACATCCTAGTTACTTTATCCCTTTCTGCTAAGAGAGCTTCTTTCTCTGGTGCGACTTTAACCTCTGCAGCAGCTTCCTTTACTTCTGGCATACCTGGTCTCAACAACCTCCCCAAATCAACCTTCATCTTCTTTAGCCAGATTAAGAGAACTACTATCGCTATAGCTAACCCAACTAAAATTATCAATAACCATGTGGGAATGAATGGTATTAGAACTCTTCTCATGTAAGGTGCAATACTCAAAGCATATTTTGCTCTGTCCAGCAAACTTCTTGCCGCAAAGAGTGATGCTAAAGCATCATCGTACATTTGTCTTAAGTAATAATTCTCAGCTAATCCTAACTGGGTCTTTGCTTCTTGTAAAAGTCTTTCAACTTCAGTCACATCCTTTCCGTCTTCTTTAGCGTTTTCAACTTCGACTTCAAAATCTTGTATATCCTTCTTCAACTTCTTTATCTCGTAATCCAACAATTCTGCTCTTGATTCAAAGACAATTAGAACAAACATCTTTTCATCAGATGCTTGAGTAGACTCGACTTTTATCAATCCATAATATTCCTTAGTTTCAGCAGAAATAGGTACTTCAATCTTTATATTGAAAGTTGCACTGTCCCTAACTGGTAACAGATCTACCTTACTCGGTTCAATCGTATACCAAGATGAAGGAATCCCAGTTATTGACAAAACTACGTTACGTAGATCAACACTTCCAGTATTGTTAACCACCACACTCGGATATTTAACCCAGCCTCTTTCTATGGAAATTTCTTGTGGATACTTCACTATCTCTATCTTCCCTACTCCTGGAACTGCTGGTACTTCCGGCCCTGGTGGTGGTGCTGGTGGACCAGGTGGTGGACCTGGTACTGTAGTAGTCGTTACTCCAACTTGTGTATTAAAGATGTCATAAGCTCCAGCTTTCTCTGTCCCTGAATAATGGGCAACAAAGGTTATCTTAACTTCACCTACATAATTCGTGTTGGGATAAACTGTATGGACTCTTGTAGTACCACCATCTATCCTAACAGTATCCAGTCCGCTATCCAATCTTTCTCCTGTATCTGTTCTTGTGAGGTTCCATTCTACGAATACATCGAATGTTGCTGTACCTGTATTTTCTACAACAACAGAAACTGCAAGATCAGGAACTGTATTATCTACTATAGTTATGTTCCTGACGTCAAGCGGACCACCAATCAAACGTTCAAATATGTCCTTACTTATGTTGTTATTGTCTTTACTTATTCTAACAATCCATCTCCAGTTACCTTGATTAGAAGAGCTTGATGTTGTATAATTCCTGAAGTATTTCCCTGCTTCTATGCGTATCATGGGTGACTCTGGTAAAATCTGGTTGCCTAAAGGATCGAAAAGACTTGCAACTGCAGAATCAGCATCTATGTTTTTTGTACCGTCTGTTACTACTGCAGAAACTTGCAGGTTTTCGCCCGTTGCTACTTCAAAGGGTGCTTCTAAGTCCAAAGTTAACATTCCTTTTCCATAAACGCTAAAGGTATAATTTGATGTATCGTTTACAAGTTTAGAGCCTCCTTCGTCGTAATAAAACGAAAGTGATGATAAATTATAATCGCCTATTGATGCGTCTGAGGCAAGTGTAAATTGTGGTAGAGGTTGTATATATCCACCCGGATCTGTTTTGTAGGAAGAATTGAAGATGATTAATTGATTTGGGTCCCTTATACTTATTGTAGTATTAACTTCATTTAAGGGTTGGCCAGAAGCGTCTTTTGCTCTGTAATAGATTGAACCCGTTTCTCCCCTATAATAACTTTCAGACATTGTTTTAAGTGTGATAAAAAGTTTCGTGTATACAAAGAAAGTATCACTCGCATTGCCGAAGGCACTTATGTTATCTAAAGAATAAACAACTACCTCATAATTTCCTTTTAACGTGGTATTGCCCCAAGTTGAAGGATAAGTAGCATTCCACATAGTAACGTTAGGTCCAGTGATACCAACAAGGGTCATATCCATACTATCGGTTACAAAATCAGGCCTTGTCACGTTGACTTTAACCCATTGCAACCCCTTCCCGGATCTGTCAGTTATGTTTGCATAGATTTCGAGTGAACTCGTCTGTTCTATTTCTCCAGGTGTCAAAATTATGTCTATACCTGGGCCCACGTATGGAGTTAATAAAACGGTCAAAGTTATATTGTCTGGAACGGCATCTGTTTGATTGGCATCGATCAAATAAAAAGAATAGTTTAGATGAAGAGGAACTCCAGTTATATTGTAAAGGACTGAAAATGTAAGCCAACTCTGTTTTTGCAAGGTAAAGTTGGTTTCATTTAACCAAGTATAATTCCCTGTTGAGGGGGTTATAGTTATATTCACTTCCACGTTTCCAGTGTTGTTAACAATTATTACACAAACTTCCCCAACCTCAGGAGTCATCGGATGTTCACAGTAATTCTTACTCACGTTCCATGTTCTGCTTGTAGGTACAGTTAAATTCAAGGAAATATTCTTGTAACCATCATTACCAGTGGTGACATTCAGAATTCCACTGTAATTTCCAGGACCATAACCTAACGGTACTGAAACGTTTACAAGGATTGTCCCGTTATTTCCTGCAGCGAGAGTACTAACGTTCTGTATTAGTTCAAAGGTAAAATTGGTTGGTAATCCAGAAATATTATAACTTATGTTTTCCAAAGGATCGTTTCCCCGAGATTCCAAGGTGAAGTTGCCAAGATAAGTCTTTTTTCCATGTGTTGCATTGCCAAAAATCGCATCTTCTAATATAAATAGTATAGGATTTGACATGACACTCACGTTTAAGGAAGTAGTATTCGTTTGCGGCCCTACTTCTGGATCCATCCATATGACAGTTACGTTGACCAGATAGTTTCCAGATGGTGTTCTTTCTGCCACCGTAATGTTGAAAACTTTCTGACATGAACCACCCAATGGATCAACATCACCACATTCTTGTACAGTAAAGTTAGCAGTCCAATTGAGAGGTGCATTCTTTGGAAGTTCAAGAGTAATGTTCGTACTGTAAGCTGTTCCGTTACCTATGTTAGTTGTGTTTGCAATGATTTCGAACGATTCGGAAACAAACCAAGTTATATTTTCCGCTGTGTATTGTTTGGGCTGAATGTCTATAGTCATGTTGGTTCCCGAGACTATTATTTCTAATGTGATATTGTCAAACCCATCATTGGCTGTCGTTATGTTTATCGTTCCTGAGTAGAAGCCAGACATGTATCCAGCAGGCACAGATACATTCACTAAAACAGTTACATTGTCACTGCCACTGACAGATGTTATGTTTGGTGGAATGAAAGTTACGGTAAAGTCTGGCAACCCTGTTACATTGAAAGACACATTCAACAATAGGTCATTACCAACAGATCTTACAGTAAAGTTTCCTACGGTCTTTTGTTTCCCACCACCCACTGTTCCTTGTATTAATTCTTCTGGTATTTCCATGAGTATGTTAGATGTTACTGTGACATTCAAAGATGCAAAAGTAGAATTGGTCGTTCCATCAGGGTTTTGCCAAACTGCTGAAGCATTAACCAAATAATTTCCAGAAATAGTTTTCTCTGCGACTGTTATTTTGAAAGCTTTAACACAGGAATCATTTACATCTATGTCGCCACATGATATTATAGTGTAATTGGCAGTCCAGTTCAACGGGGTGTTTTTCGGCAAGGTTAAAGTGATGTTTGCATTGTATGCCCAACCCAATCCTATGTTGGTAATATTCACAGTTATATCAAATGCTTCGGATACATTCCAAGTGATGTTTTGTGCTGTATATTCGGTTGGTGTAACCTCTGATGACATGTATATCTTCTCTGGCTCTACCCAGAATGGAGCTTTAGCATTCCCTTTATTTTCATCTCTAGTAGCATTACAAGTAAGTGCGTAAGCACCGAGTATATATGATGCTGTGAAATTAATACCATAAGTTCCATTATTGTAGTCAGTTATGTTGTAAACATTAACTCCATCAAAACTACAATTGATAGTTGCATTAGAAATGTTTGAATAGCCTAGGAAATTCTGAACTAGCAACTCGGCAAGGACTGTTCTATTTGCAAATCCATGTGAGTTGGAGATATTGAGTATGACCTTGTATACATCAGTCAAATTGAAAAAACCAAAACTCTGGTTGAGGAAGTAACTAGAACTGTTATACATTTTCGTGGTAATGTTCCATATACCCAAAGGATCAGAGGATGAAAGATTGAAGTCAAAGGTAGGTTTTCCCCTAGGTATTATAGCCTTTCTTACTATTCTTTTCCTCCCCTCTACCTCGTCCATGTACCTTTCTGCTATTGATACTGTTTTTAAGCA
>Ga0209636_10001809_pt1 | contig 21641 bp, 16 predicted proteins | sample DeeMarSWOR152_54_FD_187464 | JGI IMG/M metagenome (GOLD analysis project Ga0209636, IMG submission 187464) | Marine sediment microbial communities from White Oak River estuary, North Carolina - WOR-1-52-54 (SPAdes) (version 2) | ecosystem: Environmental > Aquatic > Marine > Intertidal zone >...
TTTTAAGAGCAAAAAAGTATGTTGATAAAGTCATCGTAGTTGATGACGGCAGCAGGGATGACACCGCCGAGATTGCAGAATTAGCAGGGGCTGAAGTTGTAATGCATAAAAAGAATAAAGGCAAAGGTGCAGCCCTAAAAAGCGGATTTAAAAAAGCAAAAGAATTTAACCCCGATTTTGTTGTATGTTTAGATTCTGACGCCCAGCATAATCCTGATGAAATTCCGGTACTTATAAACACAATGATTAATGAGGATGCGGATATTGTGATCGGCTCAAGATTTCTAAAAAAATCTGTTAAAAATCTGCCTTCTTACAGGAGATTTGGACAGAAAGTTTTAGATTTTTTTACTAATATAGTTAGTGGAACAAACATATCTGATACGCAAAGCGGTTTTAGATGTTTTTCAAAAAAATCTATTGAAAAACTTAGATTTAATCAGACAGGTCTGGACACAGAATCAGGGATTTTAGCAGAAGCAAAAGAACATGGCTTGAAAACAAAGGAGGTATCTATAAGTGTTAGATACGATCTGGATAAAACATCAAAGAAGCACCCTATATCTCATGGTCTCGGAATTATTGTTTCAATAATTAAAATTATAAGTGAAAGGCACCCCCTTATGTTCTTTGGTATTACAGGCACAACACTGTTGATGGTAGGTTTATTTTCCGGTTACAGTGTGGTAGTGACATTTAACAAGAGCCCGAATAATGAACTTGCAATAGGTACTGCCCTAATTACTCTTTTATTAATTATTTCGGGAATGTTTTTAATGTTAACAGGAGTAATTTTATATACAATACAGGATATTATCAGGAGGTATATGGAGAAAGAATGAAAATTTGCATGATTTCATCAGTATTCCCTCCATACTCTTTTGGTGGCGTAGAAACACATATAAAAAAAATATCAGAGTATTTAGAGAAGGATGGTAATGAAGTAGTGATAATAACGCTGAAACCATACACTAGTATTGAAGATTTAAAACCTTCCATTGAGATTAGAGATAAAATCAAAATATACCGTTTTTATCCTTTAAATATCTATTCACGTTATTCTATCCTCAAAAAACCAAGTATTATTATTGGATTGTGGTTTATGCTCGACTTTTGGAATATCCACTCATACTTTGTGCTTAAAGATATTCTTAAAAAAGAGAATCCGGACATTGTACATACTCACCACTTAATAGGAATTTCACCATCCGCAGTGTTTAATGTAGTAAAGAACTTAAATTTACCGTTAGTACATACCCTACATGGTTATAGTCTTTTATGCCCAAATGCGTATTTATATTGTGGTTCAGGAGGATGCGCGTGCCCAAATACTTTTATCTTTAGAAACTCTGAAGGGGTTTGCAAAAAACCAAACATAATATGTAAAATGTACCAATCTTTAAGTAGATATTTTAATCGCAGTAAACCGGATTTTGTAATATCTCCCTCAAAATTTGTTTTAGATATACATCTAAAGAATGATTTTTTTAAAACTTCTAAAAAAAAGGTATTATGTCATGGTATAGAACTTTACAATAACCTTAATAATCTAAAGTTTAATGATTTTAATAAAAAAACAATAATAAATGATAATCTTAATGTCCTCTTTGTAGGGCGACTAGAAAAGAGCAAAGGTGTTTCTACTTTGATTGAGGCGTTCAAAGAATTATCAATGAGTAATATTAAATTGCATGTTGTTGGCGATGGAACTTATAAAAGTGTTTTGGAAAATTTATCAAAAAATGATGAAAGAATAATCTTTTACGGAAAAATTCCAACGGAAGAACTTCAAAAATTTTATAGAAGTTGTGATGTTGTTGTTGTTCCATCATTATGGCACGAAACACTTGGAATAGTAATCCAAGAAAGTTTTCGCGCAGGAACCCCCGTAATTGGTAGTATGATGGGCGGAATACCTGATTTAATAGAAGATGGTTATAATGGATTTCTGTTTGAGGCGGGAGATGTAAATAAACTAAAATATATACTAGAATATCTGATAAATAACCGACCAATTCTAAAGAAGTTGGGTGAAAATGCGATTAAGTCAATAAAGAAACATGAAATGTCGTGTTATATCAAGAATCTGGAAAGAATTTATGAAGAAGTAGTTAGGCAATAGATTCAATTTCAGTTTGGCATTAATAACAAAAAATAAAAAAGATGAATATATTACAAATTGTACAGAGGTTTCCGCCATCACTAGGGGGCTTACAGCACCATGTACATAAAATTTCAAAAGAATTAATTAAAAGAGGTCATGATGTAACTGTAGTTACAACAAGTTCCGTAACCGAAGATGTCAGGGGGTTTTCAACGCAAAAACCGTTCACATTAAAATGCAATTATCCCGGACTTCCGGAATTTGAAATAATTGATGACATTAAAGTTTACAGATTCAAACCGTTATTCAAGATATGGTGCTATATGTTTACGCCTTCAATGCTTAAATTTTTGGTCAATAATATTCAAAATTATGATGTTGTACATGCACATAGCTACATGCACGCAGAGCCGGATATGGCAGCACTTGCAGTAAGATTAAAAAATATTCCGCTTATTTTAACCGCACACGATATTGTCGCAGCTTATGGCGGATTTTATAAACCCGTTAAGTGGTTATATGATAGGACAATCGGAAAGTTCACCATGAGTACTGCAAAATATGTTATTGCTTTAACTCAAGAAAATAAAAAACAGTATATGGCATTGGGCGTTCCTGAAGATAAAATTAAAATAATCCCTAATGGTGTTGATTATGAAAGATTTGAGAATGTGAAACCTGAAAGCGTATTTGACAAAATTGGAAATCCCGATCATATTGTTTTATGTGTTGCAAGAATCGTTAAATATAAGGGAATTCAGCATATAATAAAAGCAATTCCTTTGATAATAAAATCATTCCCGGATACCAAATTTGTTTTTATCGGAGAGGATCAGGGTTATAAAAAAGAATTGGTTAAAATTGCAGAAAATATAGGGGTTTTAGATTACTGTGAATTCATTAATAATGTTAATAATGAGGATTTGGCAGATTATTACGCAAGTGCAGATGCTTTTGTTTTACCTTCAACCGGGGAGGGTTTTGGATTGGTCGCTTTAGAGAGCATCGTCTCAGGAACACCTGTGATTCTTGCGAACTGCGGCGGATTAAAATATATTTTGAAAGACATTGGCGGCTATCCTCTTGACATAACAAAAGATGTTTCAAAGCAGATTGCGGAACAGGTGGAGTATATATTTTCAAATCAAGATAAAGTAAAGATGGAAATTGAAAGACAGAAAAAAATAATCAATGAAAAATATACCTGGGAGGGAGTAGGAAAGATGATTGAAGAAGTTTATTATGAAGTTTTAAGTAACTGATTTAATTTATTTTATGGGAAATCTAATTAACATAAATTAATAAAATATGTTAAGTGAAGATAACAAAAAGATAATTGATGCGTTGGAAGAAACAAATAAATGGTGGAAGGGCAAATTTGAATTAGAGTTTAAGGATAAGGAAATTTACAGGAAAATAAGTAAATTTCTTGATGCGAGACAGATTATTGCTTTAACGGGTTTAAGAAGAGTGGGTAAGACAACAATAATGTTTAAGATAGTTGAAGATTATATTAAAAAAGGTTTTGATGCAAATAGAGTTATATATTTTTCCTACGACTACTTCAGGGGTGTTGAAATAAAGGAAATCATGGAGGTGTATTCACGGTTAATGAATAAAGACCTTGACGACGGTAAATACCTGTTTTTATTTGATGAAATCCAGAAACTTGAACACTGGGAGGAGCAGATAAAAAGAATTTACGATAACCATAAAAATTTTAAGATAATCGTATCCGGTTCGGAATCGCTTTTTATAAGGAAAAAATCAAAGGAAAGTCTTGCAGGAAGGTGTTTTGAGTTCCAGATATATCCATTAAACTTCAGGGAATTTCTAAAGTTTAAGGGAATGGAAATCAAAAATATTGAGCTTTACCGGGAAGAAATATTAAAGGCGTTCAATCAATATCTTTTATGCGGCGGATTTCCTGAGACAGTGGATGAAAATGAAGAGTTCATAAAAAGATATATTAAAAATTTGATGGAAAAAATAATTTATAAGGATATTCCGCAGGTTTTTCCGGTTAAAAGCCCTGAAGTTCTTGAAGAAATTTTAAATATAATCCTGCTTGATCCCGGGCAGATAATTAACATTGATGATTTAGCAGGCGATCTGGGAATATCAAGACGAACCGTTTCCCTCTATCTCAACTATCTTGAAAAATCATTTCTTATAAGGAAGGTTTATAATTTTTCCAGGAATACCAGAAAAACACAGCGAAAATTAAAGAAATATTACCCTATGATAATATCCTCTGATTTAACTAAACAGGAAAACAGGGGAAAAATCTTTGAAGCCCGGATGATAATATCTCTTGATGCCGAATTCTTCTGGCGCGACACATACAAGAACGAAGTTGATGTTGTAAAGATGATTGATGATAAAATAGTCCCGATAGAGATAAAATACTCGCGAATAGAAACAAAACCAATAAAACTCTTTATGAAAAAATTTAAAGTTGATGAAGGCATAATCTTAACTTATGATAAAGAAAAGGAAATAGATTTTAACGGAAAGAAAATAAGAGCAATTCCTTTTTATAAATATTTTTTGAATGAAGAGGTTGAATATAATAAGAAATGAAAATCTGTCTGATTGGCGAATACTCGGAAATACCGGATGAAGGGATGAAAAACATAATGCACAACATAGCAGTGCTGCTGAAATCAAATCATGATGTTTTAATGCTCAGCGGATGGGATGCATTCAAAATAAAATTCTGGAAGAGTTTACGGAATTTTAAGCCCGATATTGTACATTATGTCGCAGGTCCGTCATTAAACACATTAATCCTTTTGAAATTGATTAAATTATTTTTTAAATGCAAAATTATATTGTCGGCGGTTCATCCGCAGCAATCTTCTTTTTTGCAGGTAGCAAGATTTTTTAAGCCGGATATTATACTGGTGCAGTCGCAGGAAACAGATAAACTCTTTAAAAATCTTGGATTTAAAACAGGATTCTTAACAAATGGAGTCAATACCAAAAAGTTTGTGCCGGTTTCAAGCCAGCAAAAATATAAATTGAAGAATAAATATGAAATATCTAAAGAAAAATTTGTAGTGCTTCATGTCGGTCATCTTATAAAAGTTAGAAACCTTAAGATATTTGAAAAAATTCAAAATGAAAATAATCAGGTTGTTATTGTTGCAAGCAGGCATTTCAAGCAGGATCAGGAATTATACGAATCATTAAAGAAAAAAGGATGCATAATTATCAATGAATACCTGCCATATATTGAAGAGGTATACCGGATGTCCGACTGCTATGTATTTCCTGTTTTAAAAGGCGAGAGCATACAAACACCGCTTTCCGTATTAGAGGCGATGTCATGCAACCTGCCGGTTATTACGAGAGGATTTGGTGGTCTGGCGGAGATTTTCAATGAGGAGGATTACTTCATTTTTGCAGAGGATGAAGGGGACTTTGTTAATTATCTTGAAAAGATTAAGGGAAACATCGTAAAAGGGATTGAAATCAAGAACAGGGATAAGGTTATGGACTATTCGTGGAATAATATCGTAAAAGAATTAGAAAAGATTTATGCTGAAATATGAAACACAAATTTATCTGCATCACAGGAATTGACGGATCCGGAAAGACAACGCAGGCAAAAGCATTAGTTGAATCGCTGAACAGAGAGGGCATTAAATGCAAATATGCTTATAACAGATACACTCCTATCCTCTGGAGACCGTTCATGATTTTGGCACAGAAAATATTTTTAAGAAAAAAGAATATATTCAGGGATTATAAAGGTCATTCAAGGGCAAAGAGAGGAATATTCAAGAATAAACTTTTATCCACTCTATACCAATATATAATACTGGGTGATTATTTCTTCCAGGTATTGTTTAAGGTTAAAATCCCACTGATGTTCACCAGTATCGTGTGCGACAGGTACATATATGACACAATAATAACGGATTTATCTGTTGATTTAAATTACTCTCAAAAAGATATAAAAAATTTAATGAATATTTTATTTAAAATATTTCCAGAACCAGACATCACATTTTTGATAGATATTGATGAGGATGTTGCATTTAATAGAAAGGATGATGTTCCTGCGTTGGAGTACCTTGCAGAGCGAAGAAATAGGTATTTGTGGCTTGGAAAGGAATATAAGATGAATACTCTTAACGGATCAAAAGATGTGGATGAATTAAAAAAAATAATACAAAATACAATATCTGAAACATTTAATATATAACAAATCATGAAACATAAAAAGAATAAAATAGTCGTAATCGGCATTGATGGAATGGATAGTATGTTACTATCACAATTTATAGATGAACTTCCAAATCTTAAAAAACTCAGGGAAAATGGTTATGAGATAAAATCAAAGTCGGTATTTCCACCGGATTCTCCGACTGCGTGGATGAGTATTTACACTGGCTTGAATCCTGCCAAACATGGGGGCGTGTTCTTTAAAGACCCGTTAAATCCGAAAGAAGCAGGGGAGCACACAAGCATAAATATTGCAGATAAGACCTTCTGGGACATAATAAGTAAGAGTGGGGGGAAAGTATGTGTATTATTCCCGCACATGGGCTATCCTCCATGGAATGTAAACGGTGTCATAGTTGGCAGGACTACAGAAACAGATTTAAAGGAATTTGATATTAAGGTTACTCCGGAAAAAGAACTTTATAAAAGGTATGATTTATCGCAATTGAAACCCTTATCTTCATATCCGCTAAACCTTAATGATCTGGTTAATGAAACAAAAAAATTAATTTCAAAAGAAGTTGAATTTGGATTGAAAATATTTAATGATTTTGATTGGGATATATTCTTTATATATTTTTCATCTCTGGATAATATAGAACACATATTCTGGATGTATTGTGATGAAGACGACCCTGAGCATCCTCCTGATAATCCCTATAAAAATGTCATAAGGGATATGTATAAATTTTATGATAAAGAAGTTATTGGAAAATTCATGGATAAAATTGAAAAATTAAAATCGGGAGAGGGATCCGGTATAAGTATGATTGTACTTAGTGATCACGGGCACGCGATGCGTCCCGTGAATATTATAAACATAAATGAATTCCTACGGCAAAAAGGGATGTTATATTCAAAAATAAAAAACAAAGTTGGCAAACACTATTTGATAGAAAAAATAAAAAAACAGATGGCAAATATAATAAGTGAAAATAGAGTTGTAGGAAAATTAGCATCACTTTTTTTAAAATTATTTCCAGGCGCTCTAAAAAGTTACACCTCATCATCACCCATTGATTTTAATAAAACAATAGCTTATGTTTCCGATCCATCGGGAGGTATAAAGGCATATTCGTATGGGGGCATAAAAATTGTAAAAGATAATATTTCCAATAATAATGACTATGAAGAGATAAAAGATTTGTTAATAAATCATCTGTCTGAACTAAAAGAAATAGAATGGTGCAATAAGAGAGAAGAAATATACGGGGGGCAATACATCAACAAATATCCCGATATACTTTTTAAATTAAGGGAGGGCTATGGTGTGGGGTGGAATGTTAACGAAGGAATTTACGGAAGATCATATTCGCATAAATTACATTCCGGAAATCATAGGCAAGATACATCCGTGTTTATTTTATCACCCGCAAATGATTTCAATATTAGAACAAAATATATGAATATAACGGATATTGCTCCAACGATATTGGATATATTAGACATAAAAGGAAAATTCAATTTTGATGGAAAAAGTATAATAGACAAGTAAAATATGAAAATTTGCATAATATCAAATCTTTATCCCCCGCTTGAGAGGGGCGGGGCAGAAATATACGCTGAAAAAATCGCTAATAAACTTTCCAATGAACACGAAGTTTTTGTTATCACGATAAGGGAGAACAAAGCGTTAAATACAAAAGTAGAGAGGATGGATAAAGTGAAAATATACGGCTTTTCCCCTTTAAATATATATTCAAAACTCTTTGATAGAGAAGTAAAATACTCGGTCCTTAAAATTATCTGGCATATAGTTGATATGTGTAATCTCCACTCCTATTTCATGATTAAAAAAATATTAAAAAAAGAAAAACCAGATATTGTACATACTCATAATTTGGGGGGGCTTTCGGCAGGGGCAACTTTTAGTGCAATAAAAAGTTTAAACTTGCCTTTAGTACATACCTGCCATGACCACCATATTTTATGTCCCTACGCGATTTTATTTTGTCCTCTATGGAAGAAAGAAAGGTGTAAGTATCCTAAGTTTCCCTGTAAAATTTATCGTGGAGTGAAAAGAAAAATTATTCAGGATCCATATATTGTCACTGCGCCATCACAATTTGTTCTGGATAACCACACCACAGCAGGATTCTTTAAAGAGTCAAAAAAAGTTGTGCTTCCATTAGGAATAGAACTTGATAATTTCAATAATTTTTCCGACGACAATAACGATTCAGAAAATCTTAGCATATTGTATGTTGGTGGTTTAAGTAAAATTAAAGGGGTGCATGTCTTAATTGAAGCATTCAAAAAAATACCGCAAAGAGATGCAAAACTCCACATTGTTGGAGATGGTGATTATGCATCAACATTAAAGGAAATGGCAAAAGAGGATGATATAATAACTTTTTATGGAAGGTTGCCAAATGAAGAAGTTCAGGGATCTTACAGGAGAGCCGATGTTGTTGTTATTCCATCAATCTGCTATGAAAATTCACCCACAGTAATTTATGAATCCTTTAGAGCAGGAACACCGGTAATCGGCTCAAATATCGGGGGCATTCCGGAATTAATAAAAGAGAATTACAACGGCTTTCTCTTTGAAGCAGGAAATGCTGAACAGTTAAAAGAAATTTTAGAAAACGTTATTGAAAACCCTGAGCAGTTAAAAGATTTAAGTAAAAATGCTTTTGAGTCGGTAAAGCAGTATGCTATGGATAAGCATATTGAACAATTAATAAAAATTTATAACAAAGCGATTGAATTGAATAATTCAAAAGATGATAAATAGAATAATAGAAAAAGTAAATAATCTGAGCATAAAGCAACAGTTAATTGGAATCGGATTAATAATCTTAATGACAGATTTATTTATAATTTTTGATGTTTATATTCTGAGGCAGGTTTTTGGATTTCTCTGCTTTACTATAATTTCTGGATTCCTGATGGTGGCAATTCTGAGATTGGACAAACTTGGATTCGCCGAGAAGTTTGTGCTTAGTGTTGGTTTAAGTGTTGCTTTTTTGATGTTTGTCGGGTTGTTGATAAATGAAGTTTACTACGCTTTTGAATATAAAACGCCATTGTTAACACATTCTTTGATGATTTCTTTTAGTTTAGTTATGTTTGGATTATTGTATTGTACGTATATCAGAAACAAGAATAAAAATTTTAATATTCCAGAATTTGATTTGAAAAATAAAACAGGAAAATTAATGTTTCTAATTCCTTTGATTTTCCCTATATTAAGTGTAATCGGAATGTATTTAATGAACACAAGAGATAATAACATAATTTTAATGTTTCTTTATCTTCTGATTCCAATATATGTCATATTAATTGCATTTTTAAAAGATAAAGTTCCAGAAAAAGTTTATCCTTTGGCAGTGCTTATGATCTCTTTTTCTTTGGCTTCTCTTGGTCCTTTAAGAGGTGACTACTTAATAACTGGCGGTGATGTAAACTTAGAGTATTATGCATTTCAATTAACACTTAATAACAATCACTGGGACATTGAGCCCCTGCGAACTGGATATAATGCATGTTTAAGTGTTGGTATCTTGCCTGCAGTATACAGTAGTTTACTCTCCATAGATATAGCAATATTTAAAGTTTGTTATATTCTGATTTTCTTTCTTGTCCCACTAATTATGTATTTAACCTTTAAAGACAAGTATTTAACTAAAAATTATGCATTTTTATCGTCTTGTTTTTTTATGTTTCAATGTAGTTTTACCGTGATTACTTACCAGTCCCGAGTAGCAATTGCAATGCTCTTTTTTGCCTTGGCTTTTATGATACTGCTGAATACACGTGAGGATGAACTAAAGAAACGAATATTATTTATGATCTTCATGATGGGTGTGATCTTTTCTCATTATTCTACTGCGTACATTACATTTATTCTCTTATCTTTAACTTTGTTAATTTTGTCGTTACAAAAACAAATTTATAAAAAATCATTTGAACGAAAAATAACACTAACTTTTGTTATATTGTTTTTTGTCGTGATATTTTTTTGGTACAGCCAGCTAACAGATAGCTCTTTTAATGATTTAATGGGGTTTGCAAAGAACACATTTATAAATCTACAATATTTATTTGCAGAAGAATTAAAAAATGAAGCCACCATGAAAATTCTTGGGGAAACCGGTATTCTGCCCGAAAAAATAAGTTATTTTGCTCATCTCATGTCCTTTATCCTTATCGGAATCGGAGTTGTTACATTGATAAAAAAGAGTAATCTAAAACTAAACACATATTTTTCTCTTATTATTGTTTGCTCCTTTATATTGGTATTAGTAGAAACTTTACCATACCTCTCTAAAGGATATGGTATGACCAGAACTTACCAATTAGTTATTATTTTATTATCGCCGGCATTTGTTATTGGATGTGTAACTATATCTAAATTTTTAAAACAGAATTCAACAATGATAATTATAACTTTTTTAATACTCCAGTTTATAGCAGCTAATTTGTTGTTTTATCAATTGGCAGGCATTCCTTACTCTATGTTGTACAATTCAGAAGGTGTTCAATATGATCAGGGATATGTCCATCATCAAGATATTAGTATGGCGTTATGGCTAAAAAATTCAAAAGAAGATTCCTCATCAGCGTGTTTTGATTGGGGTCGCAGATATGCACACACGGCAGGATTATTTAGAGAGATAACTTATTGTTTTCAAAATAATAAAACCACTGATGAGGAATATATTTCTTTAAGATACGAAAATGTTGTTAATGGAAAACTCCAGATAATGTCCTACTCAGAAGAATATGGAGTAAAGGAAGGACGCCAAAAAAATAACGTAACGGAATATTTTCATCTATTTATCAATAAAAACAAAATATATAATAGTAGAGGTTCAGAGATTTATAAATAAGATGTATGCTGCAATAACGATAGATACGGAACCTGATTTTCCATCGAAGGAATATGCAGGAATAAAGGAATTGGATAACTTTCTTGATAAATTTAACGAACCATTTACTTTATTTATAACTCCAGATATATTTCAAAATTTCCCTGATTTAGTTGAAAAATGGTCAAAGAGACATGAAATTGGGCTGCACATACATCCCGGGTATTTGGGATATGAAGAAGATGATTATCTAAATTACTATTCAAAGGAAAAACAAAAAGAAATAATTAAAAAAGGTATAGAAATTGTAAAAGAAACTTACGACATTAATAAATTGAAATCCTTTAGAACAGGAAGATGGGCATATTCCTCTTATCTTCCAGAATTTCTGGAGGAATTTGGATTTACATATGATTCTTCATTGTATCCCACTGTTGAGAATAATCCTAAACTAATTGGAAATATCACTGAAGTATCACCGACTGTGTGGAGACCCTTCCCTTTGTGGTTGTTATATAAATTACATTTTTTAGAATTTGGCGGGATTGGATTGACAGAAGGACCATTTAAGAGAGGTTACGGTTTTATGTTATATTTCACAGCATACAGATTATTCTATTTAAAATATTTTGTTTTTGCATTTCACCCATATGATTTACTTGATGTAAATCTAAAAAATAACATAGAAAAATATATTAATTTCCTTTTAAGTAAAAGAAGAGCAATAAAAATGTCTGAAATAGAAATATGAATCATTTAAAAGTAGAGTATCTATCTGATGAAAACGAAGATGAATGGAATAAATTTGTTGATAATCATCCAGAAAGTACTTTCTATCATACCTTAAAGTGGAAGGATTTGCTTGAAAAATCGTTTGATTTTGAAGCAAAATATATGTTAATTAGAACCCAAGAGGGGGAATTGGTTGGGATATGCCCGTTTTTTATAACCAAGAACCTAAGATTTTTTAGAATAATAAATTCTATTCCTAAATCCGATTGCGGGGGTCCATTAATTTTAGATGAACACACCAATAATGTAAGTGATACTATAATAGAAAATTTAAAAAATATGGATGGACTTGTTTATGCTCAAGTACGTTTTTCAGATAATAATATTTCAAAATATTTCCAACAAGACAACTCAAGCGTTGACACGAGACATGGGACAATGGTTTTAGATTTAAAAGAGAAACCGGTTGATTTTATTTGGAATAAAATATTTACCAACAAAAAAGGACAGCGAAAATTTATACGGCGATTTGATGGTGAAAATTTTCAAATTACTGAAAGTCAAAATAAAGAGGATATTGAAAAATTTTATGGATTGTATTATAATAATATAAATTACATAGGTGGGTCGCCGTATCCTCTAAAATTTTTTGAAAATGTGTGGGCGTTGCTTTATCCAGAACACTTTAACATACTTTTTGCAGAAAATCACGAAAAGTGTATTGGTTCGCTGGCATTTTTTATTAATAAAAAAAAAAGTACAATATATCTTACCTATCTTGGATTAGATAGGGATGTAAGCAATACATATCATACTTCCTATTACTTATACTGGGAGTCCATTAAATGGGCACAGAATCAGGGAGTGAGATATGTTAATTTTGGTTCTACGCCATCAGATATAGCATCTGAGTATTACTCTATAAAAACGGATTTTGGAGCAACTTTTAACCAAAATTATATACTGATAATTCCCTTTAATAAAAAATTATTTTTATTAAGAGAAAATTTATTAAACTCATGGGCGAAAACAAAAAATAAATTGCCTAAATCTTTAGCAAAGAAATTTGGAAATAATGTTTACCGTATTTTACACAAGATATAAACGTTCACGGTGAATTATCCTTATTATATTTGTGGTCTTTTAATCCATAGGTCAGTGATTCACATCCTCTATGGAACATGACATAAAAGGTAAATCTAAAAGATGAAAAAAACAGTAGTAATAGGATTGGATGGCGCATGCTGGAACCTAATCAATGAATGGGTTGAAACTAACGAATTACCCAATATAAAGAAACTTAAAGAGGATGGGTGCTGGGGGGATATGAAAAGTTGTATTCCTCCGATAACCTGCCCTGCTTGGAAGTGTTATTCCACCGGAAAGAATCCGGGCAAATTAAATGTCTTTTGGTGGGAGCATATAGATGTCAAAAATAAGAAGGTAACTTTTCCAGATTCGAAATCATTTAAAAGTAAAGAGTTATGGAATTATTTGAATGAAAAAGGCATAAAAACAGGAATAATTGGAATGCCCCTGACATACCCACCCAAAAAAGTTGACGGTTTTATGGTTGCAGGAGGCCCAACTTGTGAAAACACAGGGTATACATATCCAAGTAATCTGGAGAAGTATTTAAAAAAACATTTAGATTATAGAACAAAACCCTCTAAAGATATAGCAAACATTAAAGAAATGGATGAGGCAATAAAAGAGTTGTATGGCATTATTGATGCACACTTTAAATCAGCAGAAATTCTTTTAAAGAATAATCCAGTAGGATTCTTGCATGTTACTACTTTTCACATAAACGGACCATTTCAGCATTTCTTTTATAAAGGAGATATTGTAAAGAGTGCATGGAAAATAATAGATAAGCACATAGGAATTTTAATGAAAAATTTTGATTATGTAATAGTAATGTCTGATCACGGAACAAGTCCGATGATAAAGAACTTTTTTATTAACTCCTGGCTGGAGAAAGAGAGATATTTAGTAAGGAAAAAAACTATTTATGATTGTTTATTTAAATTAGGTTTCAATGCAACAAATATATCCGCTTTATTGAAAAAACTTCATTTGATGACTTTTCTCAGGAAATTTTCAAAAATGCGGGAGATAGCGGGGAATATCCCTGATGAAACCGGGTTGTTCGGTGACCGGGCAAGTGCGCAGACACTAAGCAGGATTGATTGGGATAAAACAAAAGTTATTGCTTCTCCCCAAGGACCCATATACATTAATAGAGATGTCCTGAAAAACGATGAGGAATATAAGGGACTAATAGATGAACTTGTATATAAACTGGAACAGATCAAGGACTCTGAAACAGGTAAAAATCCAATTGAAAAAGTGTATAAAAGGGGGGAGATATATACTGGAAAATATGTTAAAAATGCTCCAGATTTAATCGCTTTAGATTCGGACGAATATCATAATTTGGGGGGTATTGGGAAAGATACATTATTTGGTGAAAGTAAATGGAAAGGCAATAACTCACTATATGGTATGTTTATGTTTGGTGGTGAAGGAGTTAAAAAGATGGAGAGAATAGAGAATGTAAGAATTATAGATTTAGCACCAACGATTCTCCACATAATGAATGTCCCAATTCCAAACGACATGGATGGCAGAGTTCTAACCGAATGCTTTGAAGAAGATTCCGAATTAGCAAAAAGGGGAATTAGGTATCAGGATGCTTCTGATAAAGCGAGAATTAAAGATAAAATAAAGAGTTTAAAAATGACAAATAAAATTTAAAAATGACAAATAAACCAAGAGTAATAGTAATCGGATTAGATGGAGCAACATGGAATATAATCCAGCCATTAGTAGAGCAGGGTAAACTACCAACAATTGGGAAGTTGATGAAACACGGAACTTATGGGGATTTAGAATCAACGATTCCGCCAGTAACTGCACCTGCGTGGGTATCCTTTGCTACTGGAAAAATCACGGGAAACCACGGGTGTTTTAACTTTGTTATGCCTAAGGATGGATTAGATGACCTTAAACCAATATCTACCAGAGATATAAAAGGAGATACCTTCTACAAAATATTGTATGATGATGGAAAAAAATATATTCTAATCAATTTACCAGTATCGGATCCGCCATTAACAGACCAGATAACCTTAGGGAGTCTAACGACTTTAGGGAAAAATTTTGTTTTTCCAGAAACACTTAAGGATGAAATTCCTGAATTGAAAGATTATAGAATTGTATCAAATTTATCATTAAAATTAAATGGAAAAATAGAAGAATTTGTTAAGGATGTGAGGGTTACAGATAAACACAGATTTGAGTGTGCTATGAAACTATTCAATAAAGAATGGAACTTATTTTTTTTATTATTCCGTGGAACTGATGCGATACAGCATAATCTATACCACAAAATTATAGAAAAAATAAAAAGAAATCTTTTTGATGATGAAGTATTAAAATTATATGTTGAATTGGATAGTTATATAGGGTGGTTTGTAAATAATGTGCCAAAAGATACGTCACTAATACTCATGTCTGACCATGGATTTAAAGTATATGAGGGAGTGTTTTATATTAATGAGTGGTTGAAAAGAGAGGGTTATTTAAAACTCATATCTATTGAGGATACGCCATTGCATGCCGTTAGGACGAGGGAGTTTAAAAGATACGAAAAAAATAAAATCACAATACCAAATTTTATATTGAAAATAGGGGCTTTCCTTAACCAGTTTATACCAATGTCCCGAGTATATCTAAAAATAAGCAAAATTCTGCCAATAAAAGTTGCAACCGTAATCAGACCGGATTTATCAAAAACATTTGCATTCACTGCAAATGCAGCATCTCATGGCATCTATATCAATAGAAGTGCAATAAAAAATTACAATATTGAGTATGATGTCATTAGAAATGAAATAATAGAAAACTTGAAAAACTTGAAAAACCCAAAAAATAACAAATCTCTTTTTAAAGAAGTATTAAAAAAGGAAGATATTGGTGGGAATAATTTACAACACGCACCGGATATAATACTTATACTGGATGAATATAACATCTCCTCAAGCATAGTACACCAAATATTCGAAAATCATTTTTCAGAATTATGTAACTTCCACGATTATCGTGGTATCTTCTGCATTTCTGGCCCAAGAATAAAAAAGAATCAGGAAATAAAAAATGCAAAAATCATAGACATTGCACCAACAATTCTCCACCTATTTGGTTCGCCGATTCCAAACGACATGGATGGCAAAGTTCTAACTGAATGCTTTGAGGAAAATTCAGAATTAGCAAAAAGAGGAATTGTTTATCAGGATGTTTCGGAAAAAGCAAGGATTAAAGATAAAATAAAGAGTTTAAAAATATCAAAGAAAATTTAAACATGAAAAAAACCCAAAAAATAATAGTAATCGGTTTAGATGGAGGAACATGGAATATAATAAAACCCTTGGTAAAGCAGGGAAAACTCCCCGCAATAGAAAAATTAATAAAAAATGGCAGCTGTGGGGAGTTAGAATCTTCTATGCCGCCTGTAACATCACCTGCATGGAAATGTTATTCAACCGGAAAAAATCCAGGTAAGTTTGGGGTTTATTTTTGGGAAAACATTGACGTTGGAAAAAAAAGGTTTATAGTTAATAATTCAACTTCGTTCAAGAGTAAAGAGATATGGGATTATTTAAGTGATTATGGTCTTGTCTGCGGGATACTTGGTATGCCCACAACATACCCTCCAAAAAAGGTGAATGGGTTCATGGTATCAGAATTTAATCCTTCAAATTCTGGGTATGCTAATCCTAATTACTTAGAAAAAGAACTAAGTGATTTGTTTTCTTATGTTGGTGAGTTCAGTGATTATCATGGTGGCGATAAGAATCTTATTATTAAAGACAGAAAAAAATTGATAAAACAACGGTTTGATGCAAGCAGGTACCTGTTTAAAAAATTCAATCCAGATTTTTGCCATATAACTATATTTCATATAGATAACATCCAACATTTTTATTGGGAGGATATGGAAGATAAAGATTCAAAATATGGAAAAGCAATAGAAGAGGCATGGATACTTATTGATAATGAACTAAAAAAGTTATTAGAATATTTTAATTACAATTTAGATGATGAAGTCAATAAAAAAAGTGAAAACATATATATAATACTTATGTCAGATCATGGATTTACAAAGACAAAGAGTTTTTTTAATATCAATCAATGGTTAATCAAAAAAGAATATTTGGTTTTAAATGATACAAAATCATCGTTAAAAGTTTTGTTATATTCTAAAATTTCCAGATCGTATCTTGCTGTAACAACAATAAATAAATTAAATAAAATTCACTTAATCAAAAATATTTTAAAAAATATACAAAAAAAGATATGGGGTAATAAACTTGCTGAGGGTATAATAAACTGGAAAAAAAGTAAGATTATTCCATTTCCTTGGGGGTTATATATCAATAAAAATTTAATTGGTGATAAAGAATACGAGATATTTAGAAATAAGGTTTTAAATGAGTTAAAAGAAATAGAAAACCCGGATAATGGGAACAAACTGGCGAAAAAAATATATAAAAAGGAGGATATTTATAGTGGAAAATATATTTCTACTGCACCTGATATAATAATTGGTCTAAACGAAGGGTTTATGATGCCCTGCCAGTTCAAAGAAAAAAGATTGTGGTATCTTCCAGATGAAGGTGGCTGGTCCGGCACGCATAAGCTTCATGGCATTTTTTGCATTTCAGGACCCGGAATAAAAAAGAAACGAGAAATAAACAATGCAAAAATTATTGACCTCGCGCCGACAATTCTTCATATAATGAATGTTCCAATTCCAGATGATATGGACGGCAGGGTCTTAACGGAATGTTTTGAAGAAGATTCTAAATTGGCAAAAAGAAAAATTGTTTATCATTATATTTCTGAAAAATCAAAAATTAACGATAAGATAAAGAGTTTAAAAATCTCAAAGAAACTTTAAACATGATGGTGAAACAGAAAAAGGATAAAATACTTAAAGTAAATAATAACATAAAAAAAGTTAAAATAATGGAGGAAGAATGGGATTATTTAATAATCCTTGACGCATGCCGTTATGACTATTTTGAAAATATCTGGAAAAAGTATTTTAAAGAGGAACTAAAAGGAGAACTAACAAAAAAAATATCAGTTGGATCTTCAACAGTAGAATGGAGAGACAATTCGTTTAAAGAATACTATGATGATGTTATTTATATTTCATCGAACCCCTATATAAATTCAAATATGTATGTAAACGGTTTTTTGGGAACCGAACATTTTAATAAGGTTTATGATGTATGGGCAGATTATTGGGATGAAAAGATAGGAACGGTATTACCTGAGACGGTTACTAATACTGCAATTGATATAATAAAAAGTAATAAAAATAAAAGATTTATCATCCATTACCTCCAGCCGCATGCACCCTATTTAAGTTTAAATGCTACTTCTAAAGGTTTTCCTCCACCTGACCTAAAATCTGGGAAGGTTCTTTGTGGGGTAAAAGAAGAGGAAAAAATATCAAAACTAAACGAAATCATAAATATACTTTCAGGGATATTTAAAAAAATTGGGGTAATGGGTAATAATCCGGGATGGAAATTAAGGGAGTTTTTTAATATGCCTCCGGCATCTCCAATGGATGCTATTAAAAGAGAGTATGGCAAAGAGGGGTTAAGAAAAACATATTTTGATAATCTGGAAATTGTGATTCAGCAAGTATTGATATTATTAGATCATTTATCAGGTAGAATTGTAGTAACTTCAGATCACGGGGAGCTGCTTGGAGAACAGGGATGTTACTCTCATGAGCCAGGATCCACCAATCCTTATTTGGTTGAGATACCTTGGCTTGAAATATATAAAGGAAGAAGAGAGATTATCTATCGAGATGTTTCTGAGAAAGCGAGAATTAAAGGTAAAATAAAAAGTTTAAAATCTTTGGGTAAGGTCTAGAATCAAAACTATTTTCTTTCCTTTATTGATTTGAGCATATTTAAATCTTGTTTTGAGAATGTTCTTAAAACAAAAAGTACCACAAAATACAATAAACCTGCAAAGATAACTGTTATGATTAAGTCTATAATCTGGATGTTCAATAGTTCTAAATCTTTAAAGTAATAAACAAAAACACCCATAATAATCCCGCCCAAAATAACTTTCAACAAACTTGATAAATATCCGGTTATGTCTTTTTTAAATTCCTTATACAAAAATTTGTTAACAAAATAGAACAATAAAATTAAAAATAGAATTTCCGTAATTACGGTTGCTATTGCAGCACCTTTAACACCATAGACAGGGATTAAAATTAGGTTTGAAATAACATTGGATACTCCGCAAACTAATATGCTTATTGTTACAAACCACTGCTTGTTTATTGAGATTAATGAATTTATTAAAATAAAATTTATAAATCTAAACGGCAGGAACAACGCAAGAATCTGGATAACTAAAATTGAGTCCGTAAACTCTTTTCCGTAAAACAGCAATATGATTTTATCCCCCAAAATTATTATTCCAACCGCAATTGGAAATGCCAAAATAAATAAATATTTAATTGATTTTTCCATTGAAAATTTAAGTGATTTTTTTCCAGAGACGAATAATTTAGACATTACCGGAAGCATTGCCTTGTTAAACATCTGGGGAATAACAAGAAGTGCGATTAATAAATTAAAAGCCGCACTATACATCCCGGTAGCAACATCCTCCTCAATTAAAGAAACCGAAATAATAGTTATTTTGAAAAAAAACGGCACTAAAATTACATACAATGCTAAAGGAAACCCCTCCTTAAGCAGATGTCTCCAGAATTTTTTATCGAATTCAAATTCCGGTTTCGTGAAATTTTTGATACATATATAAAAGCTGATAACAAGGTTAAATAAAGCAGATATCAAAAAAATTGACACAACTGCTATTAATTCGCTTTCAAATAATTTATATCCCGAAATCAAAACATATATCCCCAGTGAAACCAGAATGATTTTTTCTATAACCTGCATAAGAGCAGTATATTCCATTTTTTCAAACGCTTGGAAAATAGACCTTGGCAAAAGTGCGTAAGCAGTAAGTACAACATAAAGTCCCATGATATAAACAATAATTTTTGTGTCTTCCGGGTAACCCATAAGGTTAATTACCGTGAAAATCAAAAATAAAGTAACTAACGAGAGCAGAACCCTCAGGAGTATTATGGAGCCCAAATATTTGCCTGCCAGCGATTTATCTCTTGAAACCGCCCGTATTACAAGCATGTTCAATCCAAAATAACAGACCACACTGAATAAGCCGGTGAACGCAACAGCAAACGAATATTTCCCGAATCCTTCAGCACCAAGATATCGCGCAATGTAAATAACAAAAACTAATCCTAAAATCATCACTATAACCTGTGCTGACATCAAAGCTGCTGTGTTTTTTGCTATTGTCTTTACCTGATTCACTTTAATAGGTCATATACTCTCCAATTTTTTATCTACTTACTCCCTCTTTATATTAAGCTAATAAAATTGAAATCAAGCAATAACACTTAAGTAATCTTTCCAATAAATCGATTAGTTTACAAATTATAAATGCGTAATACTTTCCTACTTCTAATTATAAATAAATCAAATTTAATCCTTTTTCCTAATCCTAGTTATACTAAGTGTCATTGCAAGGACAAATAATATTAAAATTCCGGCGGTTGCGAGGGCTGGAACTTGCCGAACACATAAGCCCAGGTTGGTGTAAACATCAGTTTGATCTGTCTCACCTGCTGGTGTATTATTAGCCCATGCAGAATAGGTATATGTTTGGCTTGAGAGTCCTGTGATGTTGCTGGAGAAATACCATTGATCTGAGGTGGATTTATCTAAATCATAGTAAATACTGTTGTTGTAGTGTCCTTGTATTTCGGCTAATGTTAACGCCCTGTTGTAGACATGGACTTCATCTATTATACCGTTGAATCGAGCTCCTGAACCAGTTTCTACGCTGGCACCAACCACAAAAGATATTCCGTCGGTATCAATTGAATAGTCAAGTGTATCTGACGATACTTCATTTCCATCCACATATATTTTCGCTGCTTTTGTAGAATCTATCCATGTTACGACAACATGATACCAATCAGTCTCGTATGTTCCAGAAGTGGTTAACGTATCTGAATTGCTCTTATCGCCAATTAAAAGACTAATTTTGTTTGTATTATCAAATCTTAATAGTAGCTCATGAGGAAACCCATTAGATTTTGATAGAATCGCATGAGCCGTGCCTGCTACGCTTCTTTTTACCCATGCCTCTATTGTAAAATCCCCTATATCTAAACTCGGGTCATTCCCGCAGTCAACATAATCATCCGTGCCGTCAAAAGTTAATGCACTTCCGTATTTCCCGGAAGCTGTAAAAGCTGCTGCTCCATTAACTGTTCCATCATTTCCATATTTTGAATAATCATTAGCATTATTATTAAGATGCAAACCAAGGACTAAACTATCCATGTCAAAGATATAGTCCGTCCCAGCCCAATTAAACTTAAAAGTACTGAGATTCTCTTCCTGTACCGAAACATTAACCACGATCCAGCTCTCATTCTGACAGGTATTGTTGTCCGGCGTCGGGTCCACAAAATTCAGAACCGGCGGCGCACCGCAAACATTTAAAGTTAAAATCATTAAAAATATTAATCCGGCTCCGTATTTAGTTAGATTGGTTTTCATTTTATAATTAGATATATTTATTTATTTTATTTATTAAAATTTATTTTA